>Ga0070670_100000966_pt1 | contig 22562 bp, 16 predicted proteins | sample KBSS63metaG_FD_64665 | JGI IMG/M metagenome (GOLD analysis project Ga0070670, IMG submission 64665) | Switchgrass rhizosphere microbial communities from Kellogg Biological Station, Michigan, USA - KBS S6-3 metaG | ecosystem: Host-associated > Plants > Roots > Rhizosphere > Soil ... | reverse complement strand
AGCAGCATCGGCCGCGTCCGTCGTTTTCTGAGGGGGCGGACCCAAGGTCCGCCCCTACGCCGATCCGGAACGTCGACTCCGGGATCCCTCGTCGATGCGCTCCTCGGGATGACAGTGCGGCGCGCTGGCGCGCCGCGCAGGGTCACCGCAGCTTCGTCTCCAACAGCTCCTTCGCCCCCTTCGCGTTCGAGTAGTCCGGCTGCACCTCGAGCGCGCGCTCGTAGCACTTGCGCGCGGCATCCCTGTCGCCCAGCGCGAGGTACGTCTCCCCCAGGCTGTCGAACGTGTTTCCCGACTTCGGGTACAGCTCCGTGTTCAGCTTGAACACCTCGACCGCGGCCTCGTTCTTCTTCGCCGCCAGGAGCGAGTAGCCGAGCTCGTTCAGGCTCTGCTCGGCCGTCAGCGGCGAATCGGCGTTCGTCTCGTGCGCCTTGCGCAGCATCGCCGTGAGGCCCGCGGGCGTGCTCTTGCCGGCGACGCCGAGAAGGAGCCCCGACGACAACAGGCCGAGCGGGTCGTTCGCCGCGAGGTCGGCGTCGACTCCGCGCGGATCCGACGAGAGCTGTGTCTCGAGCCGTTCGAGCGATTGGCGGTACGAGGGGGCGATCCCCGCCAGGAGCGTCTTCCTCTCCGCCGCCGGGATCCAGCGGCCGTGCACCATGACCCCCTCGGGGTCGCGCAGGCGCCGCACGTCCTCGAGCGGATTCTGACGCGTCAGGATCAGGTCCGCGCGGCGGCCGGGCTGGACGGTCCCGAAGTCCGCCTCGTGGCGCAGGAACCTCGCCGGGTCCGCCGTCGCCGTCCGAATCGCCGCGTACGGCGTGAAGCCGAGCTCCTGGAAGATCTGGATCTCGTCGAGCAGGCAGAAACCCGGCACGCCGAGCCACGATGCGTCCGTGCCCGCGAGGATCGGCACTCCGCCCTTGTGCAGCGCCTGCACGAGCTGCCGCTGGAAGTCGTAGTCGACGGAGAGGGCCGGAATGATCTCCGGCGGAAATCGCGTCGCGTACGTGTTGCGCGCCGGCTCGAGGCGCTCGCGCATCGTCGGAGCGAGATACGCGAGGTTCGGGTCGCGGAGGTAATCCGCGACGTCGGTCGCCTGGCGCACGATGTTGCGGAAGGCGACGAGGGTCGGGATCACCGAGACGCCCGCCTGCTTCGTCATGGCGACCGCCTGCGGAATCCTCGACGCGTCGAGAGGATGGGCGACGTCGTTCTCGTGGTTCGGGTTGAAGAACGTGTAGAGGAACTCCTCGACGTGCGCGAACGATTGTCCCGCGGCGAGCGTCGCCTCGAAACCGGGCTCTCGGGCGACGTGCCCGACCAGCACGAGATTCCTGCGGTGCGCCTCGGCGGTGAGCGCCGGGTACTCGGCGGCGCTGACCTGGTTGTAGATCTTGATCCCGTCGTAGCCCGCCGCGCTCTGGCGATCCACCTCGGCGACGGCGTCAGCCGCGCTCCTCGGCGTGTTGAACATCGGGCCGGCCGTGTAGAGCGTCGGGCCGAGAAGCTCGCCGGACGCGATGCGCTCGCGCCACGCGAGGTGCCCCGGGCGCCCGTCGAGGTTGAACACGGTCGTCACGCCGTTGACGGCGTAGAGCGTGAGCTCCTGCGTGAGGTAGACGTGGACGTGCATGTCGGCGAGGCCCGGCGAGAGCCAGCCGCCCGCGCAATCGATGCGCCTCGCTCCCGCCGGCACGGGCGTCGAGGCGGACGGCCCGACCGCGCGGATGCGGCCGTCGGAGACGACGACCGTCTGGTCCCGGAGCACGCGCTCGGAATCCATGGGCGCGACGTTCGCGTGGACGAACGCGGTGAGGCCGTTGGACGCCGGTCCGGCGGCGGCCCGGGGAGACGGCGTGGTCGCCGGCGCCACGTCGGCGAGAAGGAGGACTGCGAGAAGGACGATGAGGAGCGCCGCGCACGGCCGGGCCCGGCGCGAGGCAAAGGGGCTCGTCATGACCCTAGAGTACGTGCGAGCGCTTCTCAGGTTCCGGCACGGCCGCGCGCGTCCGGCGGGCGAAATACTCCGTCCCGGACGAGTAGACGACGACCCAGAAGAGCCCGACGAGGATCCCGGCGGCCGTGTCCGTCGCCCAGTGGGCGCCGAGATACACCCGGCTGAGCGCCACCATGAGGATGACGGTCGCGCCCGCCACGACCGCGATCGCCCTCTCGACCCGGCTCTTGCGCAGGTGGAACACGACGGCGACCAGCCCGCCGAAGAACACGGCCGCCATGGTCGAGTGCCCGCTCGGGAAGCTGTAGGAGGTCTCGAAGACGAGCGCCGGCCACAGGTCCGGGCGCGCGCGGGCGAAGACGAGCTTGAGCGACGCTTCCAGTACGAAGCCCCCCAGCACCGACCCGGCAAACAGAAGGGCGGAGACCCGGTGGCCGGCCCAGACCAGCAGCGCGATCACGCCCGGCGCCGCGAGGAGCAGGAACCGGTGGTCGCCGAACGCGGTGACGTCCCGCATGATCTCGGTCAGAAGGGGCGTGCGGGCGCCGGTCAGCATCACGCCGAAGAGCTGGTCGACCGGGTTCGGTCCCTTCCGCACCTCGAAGACCTCGTCGGCGAGCATCATGAAGGCGCCGGCCAGGATCGCGCAGGCCAGCAGCCCGACGGTGAAGTAGAGGCCGACGGCTTCCTCGCGCGAGAACCGCCGGCGGACGAAGGCGACGACGCTCTGGGTCTTCACGCGCACGGGAGAAAGATAACCGCCGGCTTCGCCCCGGCCGCCCGGATCCCGATCGGGCGAGGCCCTTCAGAGGTAGGTGCATGCAGAGCGCGCGCAGCGAGGCTCTGCGCGACTCCCGAAACGCTTACTTCGAGATGGCGGGCGCGGACAGGAAACAGGTGCACGAGGCGGACCGGCGCGGCGGCTGCGGCGTGAAAGTGAAAGCGCCGGCTCGCGCCGGCGCTTTCCATTGACACCGGGTCAGGCGACGCTTCGTGATCCGCGGACGAAGTGCATGATGAATGCAATCACCGCGATCACGATCAGGATGTGAATGAGCCCCGACGTGACGTGAAACGCCAGGAACCCGAGGGCCCAAAGAACCAGAAGCACGATGGCGAGTGTGAGCAGCATTTCCTCGTCCTCCGAGGGGAGCAAACGCAGGAAGCGTGCCAACGTCGCGTACATTCGCTCGGCTAGAGGAACGCGAGGTGACCGTTGCGTCGTCGCTCCCTCCCGCTCCCGCAGCGCGAACCTCCTCCCTCCCTTCGGTCGGGAGACTATTCGCGCTGCGAGTGGATCGACCGGCGCGACGGTAAAGCGATACGCCGGCTCCGCCGTTCATCCGTACGGCTGTTCTCAGTGAGAAGCAGCATCTTTGGGAGAAAATCCGGCCGCGACTTCCCCTCTCATTTCCACGGTCCGCGAAGCGGACCGCTAGAGGTCCGAGCCTAGTTGAGCGTCACCTTCGAAACCGCGATCTCGTCGCCCTTGCGCTCGCCGACGACGGTGGCGCGGATGTGGTCCGGCTTCTTCGCCGTCTGCAGCGCCGCCACGACCTGCTTGTTGCCGGCGTCGTCGAGCTTCAGGAACTTGCCGTCGGCCATGATCCCGAAGCCGCTCTTCGCGCAGGCCACGGCGCACTTGACCGGGTGCTTGTCGGGATCGGCCTTCACGGCGTCCTTCTCCGAGCACATCGTGTCGACGAGCGAGACGTTCTTCCACTCCTCGGCGGCCAGACTTCCGGCGAACAGCATCGACCCTGCGAGACCCAGGAACGCGAGCTTCTTCATCACGATGCTCCTTTCAGGTTGCTTCAATGCGCATTCGCCGGCTCGAGCCGGCCGGACTGCCTCACTCCGGACACCTCCCGGACTTCCGTCAGCCTCGCGAGAGCATATGCGCCGATCGCGATCTCGAGGTCGCGGACGGCCAGGTCGAAGAAGTTCCCGGTCGTGACCAGGTTGATCGCGATCAGGACCAGCCACACCATCGCCACGTAGGCGCCGATCCGGGTCCAGCGGGTCAGGATGGCGAGGCCGACGATCATCTCGATGACACCGACCACGTGCATGAAAGTCGTGCCGCTGACCGGCAGCAGCTTCGTGACCGCCGGGCTCAAGTACATGTCCCACTGCGCCAGCAGGTTGAAGAACTTGTCGAGCCCTGCGAGGAAGGGGCCGAGCCCCAGCCCCAGGCGGAGCGCCCACCACACCGAATCGAGCCGTCTGTCCATCAAACGCACCTCCGTCGGCACTAAGGAGTCGCTGGGCCGCCGAAGGTTACATGGAAGGGGCGTACCACCTGTAACCTTCCGGCTGCCGGGGACTCCGTAAGGTCGGCACCGAAGTAGTGAAACGCGACGTCGCCAGTCCGGGAGAGGCCAATGCGTTCTCCGACGCGGAGATCGTGGAGAGGGTCCGCGCGGGCAGCATCGAGCTGTTCGAGGTGCTCATGCGGCGCTACAACCAGCGGGTCTACCGGCTGGCGCGCGCCGTCGTGGGCAACGACTCAGAGGCCGAAGACCTCGCCCAGGAGGCCTGGGTCAGGGCCTGGAGCCACCTGTCCCAGTGGGAGGGCCGGGCCTCCTTTTCGACGTGGCTCTGCCGGATCGCGCTGCACGAGGGGTGGGCGCGTCGGCGAAAAAGCAAGCGGATCGAGCCGCTCGAGGGGGCGGCGGAGCGCAGGAGCGAGCCGAAGGGAGGCGAGCGCGAGATGAAAGAGCCGGCCTCGCCCGAGGAGGGCGCCGAGGGATCGGTATACGGAGCGGAGATCCGCTCGCTGCTGGAGGACGCCGTCGGGTCGCTCCCCGAGACGTATCGGACCGTGTTCGTCCTCCGCCACCTGGAAGAGCTCTCGACCGTGGAGACGGCGGAGTGCCTCGAGATCTCCGAGGAGGCGGTCAAGGTCCGCCTGCACCGCGCGCGCGCGGCGCTCCAGCGCCAGCTCCTAGAGCGCGCCGGCCCCGGAATCCGCCAGGCGTTCCCGTTCCTCGGCGCGCGCTGCGACCGCATGGTCGCGACGGTGATGGCGAGGATCGGATCGCTGCGCGCCGCCGACGAACCTTTCGCCTAGCTTTCGCCCCGCCCGACTCCTTCACGCGATCTTGTGGCCCGCGGTCATAAGATCGGCGGCATTACAAAGGAGGCAGCGATGCTCCGTCGGCGAACTCTCCGTCTCTTCCTCGGCTCCGCTCTCCTTGCCTCGCCGCTCGTGCTCAGTGCTCAGAGCGCGCCCCGCGCGGACGTCCTCCAGGTCCAGGCGAAGAAGGGCGACAAGATCACGTGCCCGTTCGAGGAGGTCTGTGACGTGCAGGGCGTCTCCTTCTCGGTGATCAATGAGACCGGTACCGCCATTTCGGGCTCGGGCGGGACCGGCGGGGTGTTCGGCCAGGCGCCCGGCCCCGACGGCGTCGGCGTCACAGGATTCGGGGATTTTGCCGGCGTCATCGGACTGGGATTCGACGGCCCGGGCGTTCAGGCAATCAGCAAGAGCGCCACGCTCTTCACGGCATGCTTCAACACCCAGGGCTTCGGATGCAACGGCGGCAACGCGGTCCGAATCGACAACGAGGGGACGGTGTTCGCCAATGGCGGCTTCCAGACTGGTGGTGCCGACGTCGCAGAATTCGTGAAGAGCGTCGAGGCAATCGGACCCGGAGACGTCGTCGAAATCGACGCGGCTCACGCCGGGCAATTCAAGAAGGCCTCGCGCCGCGCCAGCACCGCGGTCGCCGGCGTGATCTCGACGACGCCCGGACTCACGATGAACTCCGCGGACGCCGCGAACGTCGCGAACGTCGCGACGGACGCTCCGAGGCTCGCGCTCGCGGGACGCGTGCGCGTGAAGGCGACCGCCGCGAACGGCAGCATCCGGCCGGGCGATCTCCTCGTCTCGTCGGCCTCGGCTGGCCGCGCGATGCGCGCGGGAAGGTGGCCCCAACCCGGCACTGTGTTCGGAAAAGCGCTCCAGGCGCTCGACCGCGGCGAGGGCACCGTCGAGATGCTCGTCTGGGCGAGGTGATCGGGATCTGAACATCCCTTCTCCCCCATACCGGGGGAGAAGGGAGCCCGCCCTCAGTGCGGGATCTGGAACGCCTTCACCAGGAAGACCGCCATCTGGTCGTTCCCGATCGAGCGCGTCGGACAGAACGCCGGAGGATCGCCCGCGGCGTTACACCCGGCCGTGATGCCGTCGTGGAACAACAGCTCGATCCAGTCGCCGAACGGCACCGCGCCGTCGGGCGGGCACGGCACGTCCGAGAAGATCCCGGTGCACGGAGGCGCCGCGAAGTCTCCCCCGCGCGCCGCCTTCTCGACGAAGACCGCCATCTGGCCGCGCGAGATGTTCTGCCCCGGACAGAACCGCTTCGGCTCGCCGGGCGCCTGGCACCCCGCCGTGATGCCGTCGTCGAAGACGCCCTGGATGTAATCGGCGTTTCGGTCGAACGGGTTCACGTCGGTAAAGACGCCCGCGTAGACGGGAGGCGGAGCGAACGGACCGTGGACCGCCTTCCAGACGTAGGCGGCCATGTCCGCGCGCGTGACGCGCCCGGCGGCGCCGCTCGCCGCCTCGTTGGGACAGAAGAGGTAGCCGTTCTGGTCGCAGCCCGGCATGACGCCCGCGCCCGCGGCGCCGTAAACGTAGGGCTCGAACGGGTACGCGCCGGGAGGTTCGTTCGCGGGCACGTCGAGAAACTCGACGGTCAGGTCGACGGCGATCGGCGGCACGGGGTACGGCGTATCCGTGCCGATCCGCAGCTGTGCGCGGTGCAGACCCGCGAAGAGGCCCGCGGAGTCGAGGCCGACCGTGATCGGCAGCGCCGCGGATCCACCCGCGCCTCCTCCAGCCGGCACCGTCCCCGCCGGCGGATCCAGCGTCAGCCAGGGGATGTCGGCGGGACAGAATCCCTGCTCGCCGGAGACGACCTTGTAGATGAGCTGCGGCGACTGGTCCACGATCCACAGGTTGCCGTCGCAGTCCGCCTCCATGCCGCTGCCGTTGATGAGCGGGTGCGCGCCGCTGTCGTCGGTGACCGGGAAGGCGCCGACCGGAGCGTAGTCGTGCGCCGTGTCGAACACGAAGACGTCGTGTCCGAGGTACGGGAGGTCGGTGACCACGAAGAGGTGCGACGTCGTCGCGTTGAAGGCGAGGCCCGCGATGTTGAGACCGACGAACTTGGAGTCGAGGACCGTCCCGTTCGCGTCGAAGTGCTTGAGGACGCCGTCGTTCCAGGAGCCGATGTAGTAGGTGTCCGTGGCCGCATCGTAGGCGAGCCCTCGCTCCGAGGTGCCCGTCACCGGGCAGATCGTGCGGCCCGTCAGCGTCCGGGTCGCGGGGTCCGCCTCGAAGATGCACGAGCTGCCCATCGGGACCGCGTCCACCTGCCAGATCGTGTGCGTGCGGGGGTTGTAGGCGCCGTCGGCCGCGAAGACGCTGATCGCGGGATGCTCGTCGATCGAGTCGCCGGTCTTCGTGCCGTCGGGAAGGAAGCGGTAGATCCGGTCGTCGCCTCCGCTCTGGAGCATGTTCGTCAGCCAGTAGTCATTGGCCTCGCTGTCCCACGCGATTCCCCACGCATAAGTGAGGCTCGACGGGTACGTCGCGAGGATCCGGCCCGCGGGCAGCGTCGGCATGTCGGCGGCGGGGCCGTCGGGCAGGGGCGGAAGGCCCGCCGCGCTCGTCTCGCCGAACAGCCTCGCGCCCGAGCCGTGGTTCTGCGGCACCAGGCGCGACAACGCCCGGGTCCGCGCCGCCGTGGAGGCGAAACCCGGTGTCGACGCGTCCGCCAACGGGGCGTCGATCTCCGAGATCTCGAAGCCGGCCGCGCGCGAGCCCGCGTTCGACAGCGTCAGCGTCTGCTGCACGACCTGGCCCGGAGGCACCTTCGCGGCGAAGGGAGTCGGAGACGCGGTGAGACGGCCGGCGCCGAGCTCGAAGTCGAGACGCACCGCGGCGCCCGGAATCACGGTGACGCCGAGGTCCTCCGCGCCGTAGTGCTTCATCGAGGCCTCGAGCGTCCGCGAACCGCTGCCTCCGAAGACGACGTAGAAGCCGTCTCCCACGTTGGGATCGTCCGGCGTCGCGATCGTACGCGCGACCGCGTCGTTCGGGAGGGCCGTGACAGCGGCTCCCACGACGCCGCCGCCCGTGTTGGCGTCATGGACTTCTCCGACGACGAGCCCGCCCGGAACCGCGTGGCACGAGGCCCCGGGGTCGCCGATGAGGACGTCGTCGATCTGCCACCACCAGCCGAAGAAGGCCGTGTAGTGGAACCGCGCCTGCACCGCGGGCTGACCCGCGGCGAGATTCGAGATGTCGACGCTCTGCAGACCGGGCCCGCGCTCGTCGACTCCCGCCCGACGCCAGACGTTCGTCCAGGTCCCTCCCGCGTCGTTCGAGACGTCCACGTCGGCGATCGAGCCGAGATCGCGGTAGTCGCTGTGCCACTCGATGCGCGGGCTCGTCGCACCCGCGAGATTGATCACCGGCGTCCGCAGCTGGGCATCGGCCAGGATGTGCTCGCAGGAAGTCTGGATCAGACCGAAGGAGCCCGCACCGCCGGTCAGGTTGCCGTCCCACTCGCCGCACGGGTCGCTCCCGGCGGATACCTCCCAGTCGGCGCCTTCGGTGGACCGCGTCGTCCACCCCGGCGGCATGACGCCCGAAGCGAAAGTCTGCGTCAGCGCACCGCTGTACCCCGGCGCGGCGCACGCCTGGAGGTCGGCCGTCAGCCCGAAATTCTGTAGGACGCTGCCGCCGCCGCCGGCGGGCGCCGCGGCGAGCGGAACGTCCCGGAGGAGAGTCGTGTATCCGGTCGAGACCGCGGCGACCTGGAAGTGGTACACGGCCGCGCCGACGAGCGAGATCTGGTAGTAGCCGGTCACGGGGTCCGTGAACAGCGTCGCTCCGGGGAACCCACCCTCCGCGGTGATGTCGATGCGGGCGTAGAGCGGCCAGCCGCCGCCGCTCGCGTCGCTCACGACCCCGACGACGAGGTGCGCGGCGGCGGCCTGCAGCGGGAAGTCCTGAACCGTGTCGCCGCCATCCGTGACGGCGACTCCGGACGCGGCGCCGCCCACGTGGCCGAACTTCGATGCGGTCATGTCGTACGTGCCCACGGGCAGGCGCAGCGAGTAGTGCCCCCCCGCGTCCGTCATGGTCGACGAATCGCCCGCCGTCACCGCGGCGCCCGCGATCGGACCGCTCGCGTCCGACACGGTTCCCTCGATGATCCCGGTCGGACCCGTCGTGCAGCTCGGAAACCGGAACGAGGCGACGCGCGTGTGCCAGTCGAAGCCTCCCGTGGAGGCGTAGTACTCGCCGGTGAACCAGAACGTGCAGTCGTCGGTCGGATCGACCGACATCGAGCTGTAGTCGCCCCACCGGCCGTTCGAGTCGGTCTGGCTTCCCGCGCCCGCCAGGAAGATTTCCTCGGAGGCCAGAGTGCCCGCCGGGTCGCCGACGAGACGGCCCGCGACGGCGAGCGATGGGTGAATGTCCGCGCCCGACTCGTTGTAGGCGAGGGCGATGTTGCCGACCGCGTCCATCGCGATCGAGCCCATGAAACGGTGCTCCGCGTCGGGCGCGTAGGTCCCCTCCTGGTGCAGGACCGGCGTCCCGGCGGGGTCGCGCAGCTCGCACCAGCGGATCGCGGCCTGCGATCCCGGAGCGGCCGCGTTGACCGTGAAGTTCGTGACGAGAGACTCGTGATCGGCGAACCGGCGGTAGCCGAGCCGGTACATCACGCGCCCGCCGAGGACCTCGAGAAGCTCCGGCGAGTCGAGCTGCGGCACGCAGGCCTCGCGAGGATTGCCGCAGACCGGCGCGTCGAAGGGAGATATCGGGATGTCGAAGGGGCCGTCGAGCGAGCTCACGTCGGGATTCGCGAAGTCCGCGTGGAATCTCCACTCGGACAGCCGCGGCGGATCGGTGTCGAACGTGACCAGGAAGTTCGGCGAGCCCGCGGGCGGGAGCGCCGTGCCCTCCAGGTCCGACGGGAGCACGCCTCCCTCCTGCGGAATCTGGAACCGGATCATCGTCGCGGGCTCACCCGCGAGCATTGCCGTGCGGTCGAACGCCACGGCGCCCGCGCCGACGGCTTCGAAGTCCGGAGACTGAAACTCGTTCGCCGTCATGTAGTACGCGTCCGGCCACACGGCGAACTTGGGATAGTCGTTCAGGATCGTGTCGTCGTAGATGAAGTCGTACTGGTAGTACTCGCCCGTGGGATCCGGCGACGCGGAAACCGCGATGCACTGGTGGAAGGGCCCGTCGGGATAGTTGGGAAAGGCGAACTGCGAGACCATCCACCGATCGGCGAGCTGGTCGTACTGCACGATCGGGTCTCCGTCGTTCTGCGTCTCGCACGCGGTGTCGAGGCCGGCCCAGAACGCGTTGCCCGGAAGCGGCCCGAGCACGGGCGCGCCGGTCCGGTCGTAGATCGTGAAGAAGAGGTTGAGAAACTGCACGTAGTGGTTCGGCCCGACGTCGCCGTTGGTGTCCGGCGGGACGATGCGCCCGCTGAAGGAGTCGTTGTCCGCGTCGGATCCGCCCTCGAACTGGGTGATGCTCTGCAGGCTCCGCGCCCCGGCCTGCCGCTGGACGACCGGATCTCCGCCGCTCGCGCGGCCGAGCTTGCCGGGGATCTCGTCGTTCTCGATCTCCCGATTCAGGGCCGGTCCGCTCGGGCCGGAGAACCCGTACTCGCGCAGCGGAGCCGACTTGCGATTGCGAGCCGACCGCGTGACGGTGGGACGCCGGACCGGCACGGCGCTCGCCGAGAGCGATCCGGGGGCGCCGGCGAGGAGAAGGGCCGCGGCCGAGACGAGGCAGGCGAACAGATCCCGACTCGAGGACCGATTCATGGCGCCTCCGAATGTGTAAGTGAATCCGGACGACACCAGAAAACATCCGGTCTCGAATCGGTCAACGGAAAGGGGCCGAAGGCCGGCATTCCGAGGACGAGGCCCACGAATCCGAGCGCATAGTCGCGGGCAGCTCGGCCGCTCGCATGGTTCCGTGCGGCTCGCTCTCCTCGCCGGCCGGTCCGCCGGGCTCAGGTGTTTTTCGGAGGCCGCCCGGCGAGCCGGCCGCGATCCGCGAGGGTCACCAGCGGCTCCGGTGCGTTCCCTCCGGATGGTGCGAAGGCTTCCGCGCCCCTTTCCCGACCTCGCCGTTCCGGACGACGGGTCATGCCGCGTCTCGGCAAGAGGTCGGGAGGAAGCAACGCCCGGTCCGCCGGATTCCGCCGCCGCGTCTCGACGGCGGCCGCTGTTATAGACTCCCGGTCAGAAACCGGTTCCCCAAGTCCGGCGGTTCCTGGAAGCCTCGGTGAACGCCGCACCGGCTCACACGCATCCGTGAGTATGAGGAAGTTCTTTTGCCATCCCGCGAAACCCTGGAGGCAGAGGCGCCCGCCGGGCGCCTTCAACCGCAACGCCCCGGTCAAAGAGAGGGAATCATGAAGAAGGCCGTCCTGCTCGTCGCTCTCGCGTCGGTTCTCGTCGCCGCCGGCTGCGCCAGCCAATCCGAGGTTCTCGCCAAGCAGCAGCCCACCGCCGTCACCACGGCCGTGAAGCGCGCGGCGTTCGACTTCAACTGCCCGGACGCCAAGGGCGAGGTCATCTCGAGCGACTACATCCAGCCCGCGGTATCCGGCGGAAGGTGGATGGCGGTCCAGGGCGTCACACGCCTCGAGTACACCGTCGGCGTCGAAGGCTGTGGACAGAAAGAGGTCTACGTCGTGATGTGCCAGGAGGGCTCCTCGAGCTGCTTCGCGTCCCTGACGCGCGAGACGTCGGGCAAGTAGCCGGCGGCGGCGTACGACGCGGCGCCACTCGACTTCGGACACAAGTGGAAGATGCGGCATGCGCTCGTAGTGCCGCTGCCCGTCTCCAGGACATGACGACCAGATGGGAGCTCGAATGAAACGACGTTCATCTCGGTGGGTTCTTCGCCTTCTCGTCGCCGCGTCGGCAGTCGCTTTCACCGGAGGGGTGGCGAGCGCCCAGCAGCTGATCATCAAGGGAGAGTTCGGGAACAAGGGCGGCGTCATGCCGCCGCCCGGCCTCTATGCCGGAATGTTCGGCGCCTTCTCCTGGGCCGACGAGCTCGTCGGACCGAACAAGAACGCCGTCGACGGGCCGAACCTGAACCAGTATGCGTTCGGCCCCCTGGTCCAGTACGTCTCGAAGTTCAAGCTCTTCGGCGCGAACTACGGCGCCCTCGCCGCGATGCCCTTCGCCAACATCGCGATCGACTTCCCGCGACTCGACGTCGACGACTCGACGGGCATCGCGCCGTCACAGCTGTGGGTCGTTCCGGTCATGCTCGGCTGGCACATCGACAAGCCGCTGTTCCTCGCCCCGGGCGGCGCCGACATCATCGCCCACTACGCCTTCTACGCGCCGACGGGCCGCTACACGGCAGGGGCTCTGAACAACACCGCTCTCGGCATGTGGACGAACGAGCTCTCGCTCCGCGTCACGAGCTACTTCAGCAAGGATCGCAAGTGGCACGGCTCCGGGTCGCTCTTCTACGACTTCAACGGCAAGAAGGAAGGGCTCGACTGGACGACCGGCAACCCGTTCACCTACATGTGGGGGCTCGGCCGCGACTTCGGCGAGAAGGACAGCCTGCTCAGCGGCTGGTTCGGCGTCGCCGGCTACTCGCAGTGGCAGGTCACCTCCACGACCGGAGTGGACGCGCCGCTCATCGCCCGCGCGAACAAGACCCAGGTCAACGGCGTCGGCCCCGAGCTCACGGCCCTCCAGGGCGCGCTGACGGTCCGGTACTTCTGGCAGTACGGCGGCAAGTTCACGACACGCGGACAGGGCCTCTACGTGCAGTTCGCGATGCCTCTGCCCTTCTGAGGGGAAGAAGAACGTCGCCCAACACCGCCGGTGCGATCGGATGCAGCCCGGCAGCTGACGTGTTCTGTGATCGAGTACCGGTGGAGCTGACCGGGATTCAACAAACGAACCTGACCTTCCGCCCGGTGCGACACTGCGGATAGATTCGAGTCCTGGACGGATCAGCACTCATCTCATGCGAGGGGTCGCGTCAGCCGTCGAACTCCAGAGCGCGGTGGGCAATGCCGCGGAGCATGCCGGCGAAGATGAAACGGTGAAGAGGGTAGAGGGCGTACCAGTAGGCCAGCCCGACGAGCCCGGAGGCGTCGAAGATCGCGGTCTGCCGTATCTCCGTGCCGCCCGCGACTGGCGTGGTTTCAAACTGTAGCCAGGCCCGGCCCGGAACCTTCATCTCGGCGCGCAGCCTCAGCAGGCGATCGGATTCGACGGACTCGACCCGCCAGAAGTCGAGCGCGTCGCCCGGGTGGAGCTCGTCGGTCCGGGGCCGCCTCCGGCGCAGGCCAACCCCTCCGACGAGCAGGTCGAGCGCCCCGCGCAGGTGCCAGAGTGCGTTCCCGTAGTACCAGCCGGCGTCGCCACCGATGCGCCGGATCGGCGCAAAGGCCGCTGCCGCCGGCACCGGAACGAACGCCTTGCGGCTGTCGATCAGGCGAGTGCCGAACAGATCGCCGCCGTAGCGCTCCGTCAGCCCGGCAGAGGAAAGGGCATCGGACCAACGCGTTCGTGCGAAGGCCTCGTCCTCGTTCACCAGCGCCCTCGCGATCGCGTCGCGCACGCTCCGCGGCCTGACCGGAAAGGCCGCGAGCGCCGCGGGATCGCGAATGACCGTGGGATTGCGAAGGCTGTCGATGAGCTTTCTGCCGACCCTCGCGTAGACCGGCGTCACCAGACCGAGCCAGAGACTCGAGAGCCGCGGCGTGAGCAACGGCACGGGGATCAAGAGCCTCTTCAGGCGGCGTTGACGCGCATACTCTCGCATCAGGTCGCCGTAGGTCACGCGGTCCGGGCCCCCGATCTCGTAGATCCGCTCGGCACCGGCCGGCAGGTCGAGCGCCCCGGCCAGGTAGGCGATGACGTCCTCGACGGCGATCGGCTGGGCCTCGACGGCGACCCAGCGCGGGCAGATCATGACGGGCAATCGCTCGACCAGCGCCCGGATGATCTCGAAGGAGAGGCTGCCGGAGCCGAGCACGATCGACGCGCGCAGCTCCACGACGGGAACTCCCGATTGCCGAAGGATCTCGCCCGTCTCCTGACGGCTGCGCAGGTGTTCCGAGAGGCTGCCTGCGCTCGCTCCGAGACCGCCGAGGTAGATGATCCTGCGGACGCCGCCTTCGCGCGCGGCCTCGCCGAAGATCCGCGCGGCTTCCCGGTCGCGCGCGGCGAAGTCCTCCCCGCCCATCGAGTGGATCAGGTAGTAGGCGGCGTCGATGCCGTCGAGAGCTCGGGCCACGGCCCCGGCGTCGAGAGCGTCGCCCGCCGCGACCTCGGTCGTCGGCGCGGCGCGAGCGCGCAGCGCCTCGGGACGGCGCGCGAAGCAGCGCACCGGCACGCCACGGCGCTCGAGTGCGGCGAGCAGCCTTCCGCCGACGTAGCCCGTGGCCCCGGTCAACAGGATGCGCGGGGACGTCATGGCACGGACACGACCAGAGCCGAGCACGGCTTGTTGCCGACCCGCCTGTAGCTGTGAGGCTGCGTCGAGCGGAAGTAGACGGAATCTCCGCCGTCCAGGAGGTAATCCTCGCCCGCGATGCGCAGCGCAAGCTGTCCCTTGACGACGTACAGAAACTCCACGCCGGCGTGCTGATGCGGGCGCGCCTTCTCGGAGGGAACCGGCTCGAATTCGGCGTAGTACGCGTTCAGCCGGCGCTCGACCGCGGCGAAGTCGAGGGACTCGAAGAAGAAGGAGACGTCTTTTCCGCCTGGCCTCTCGGGAAAGCGCTGGCGCTCCCGTCGGCGAACGATGGAGACGGAGTTGCGCTTGCTGTCGCTGGCGATGAAGTACTCGAGCCCGACGCCAAAGACGAGAGCGATCCGCAGGAGCGTGGGGAGCGTCGGGAAGAGCCGGCCCCGCTCGACCTTCGAAAGCAGGGCGGCGGAAAGTCCCGTGTGACGGCCCAGCTCTACCAGTCCCATCTTCTTCGAGAGCCGGAGGCCGCGCAGCTTGTCGCCGATGCCATACGCCCGAAGGCCCTGCTCGAGTGTCGTGGAAAGCACCTTCGCCTCCTCGTTTGAGCTGCAGTCAAAAGACGGGCTGCGTCTTGACCCCCGCTCAAACGACTTTCAGTATGGGAGCGATTTTCTCTTAAGTCAAAGTTATTTGCACTATGGTCAATCGCGGAGGTGACGAATGAAAAGGCTCGACGTTCTTGCAGCGGTTCTGGTGGTGGTCGGTGCAGTCAACTGGGGGCTCGTCGCGGTGGCGCGCTTCGACCTGGTCGCGACGCTCTTTGGCCTGCGTTTCGGCGAAGTCTCGGCGGCCAGCGCGGTCGTGTACGCGCTGGTCGGAGTCGCGGGCGCTTACCAAGCGCTTCTCTGGAAGGGAATCCAGCGCCGCTGGAACGGCTCGCCGATGGTGGCCGGCGCGCGGTAGGCGATCGACTCGTGCTCAGCGGCCATCGTTTCAGGGCCCCTGCCCTCCCCGGCGGGGGCCTCTTCTTCGCGATGTATTGCCGGCCCGGCCCCGCAGTACCGCTTGTTCGGGGCGAGCGACGGAAGGCCGTCCGCCAGCGATGTCGTTCCAGGAGCGAGTGTGAAGGCGGGGTGTTGGTGGAGCTGAACGGGATCGAACCGTCGACCTCCTGAATGCCATTCAGGCGCTCTCCCAAACTGAGCTACAGCCCCACACGGGAAGAGGGCGCGAAGAATAGCACGTCGGACGGGCCGGCTTCCTCTCGTGCGAGGCACCGGCCTCGGGCCTTTCGCGGTCCGCTTCGCGGACCGTTGAAATGAGCGGAAGTTGCTACCACACCCTCTCCCGTTGAACCCGTTCCTGTTGCACGCGATGTAAGCTCTGGCGCACTCCCACTGTCGACTGAAACGATGCCAGCCATCGAGATCCGCCTGCTGTGACCTTCTTTTTCGCCAGGCGGTTTCCGCGGCTGGTGCTGGTGCTCGCCGGAGTCCTCGTCGTGGGGGTTCTCGTCTGGGCCGGGTTCGTCGTCGCCGGCGCGCTGCCTTCGCGGCACGTGGTCATGACCACCGGGCCGCAGGGAGAGTCGGACTACGAGCTCGGCATGCGCTATCGCGCGATCCTCGCCCGCCAGGGCGTCGACCTGCGCATCGCCGCGTCGGCGGGCAAGCTGGAGAATCTCGATCGGCTCCGCAATCCGAAGTCCGGATACTCCGTCGGGCTGGTCGCGGGAGGCGTGACGGGAGGGTCCGCGCCGAGCGGCGTCGTCTCGCTGGGTACCCTCGGCTACGACCCGCTCTGGATCTTCTGCCGGGACGTGGCGCAGCCCCAGCAGCTCGGCGAGTTTGCCGGAAAACGCGTCTCCGTCGGGCCGGAAGGAAGCGCGACTCGCGCTCTCCTGAACGAGCTCCTTCGCCTGAACGGCCTCCAGGCCGCGATCCTCCCCGTCGCCCTCTCTCCGCGCGCCGGCGCCGACGCACTGCGGCGCGGCGAGATCGACTGCGCCTGCATGCTGGCCTCCCCCGACGCCCCGGAGGTCAGGCTGCTCCTCGCGGACGAGCGCATCGACGTGATGAGCTTTCCGCGCGCGGACGCGTACGTCGCGCTCTTTCCGGTCCTTCGCAAGTTCGTGCTGCCCATGGGCGTCGCCAACCTCGCCACGAACCGGCCGCCCCGCGACGTCGTCCTCGTCGGCGACGCCCAGAGTCTCCTCGTGCGCGACGATGTGCATCCGGCGATCCAGTACCTGCTTCTCCAGGCCGCGGAGGAGATCCACAGCCGCGCGGGCATCTTCCAGAAGGCCGGCCAGTATCCGGCGCCGGAGCCCGTCGACGTTCCGCTGTCGGCCGAGGCGCACCAGTTCTACAAGTCCGGGGGCACCTTCCTCCAGCGGCACCTCCCGTTCTGGCTCTGGGTGTTCGCGTCGCGCCTGATCGTCGCTCTCGTTCCGCTCCTCGGCGTGATCTATCCGCTCGCCCGACTGATCCCGGCCGCGATCGGCTTCGAGGTAGACCGCCGCCTGAACCTGCTCTACGCGGATCTGCGCGGCATCGAGGCGCGCATGGAGGAGCCGAACCCGCCGCGCGAGGAGCTCGAGGCCGAATGGCGGCGCCTGGAGGAGAGGATCCGAACGACGCACATTCCGCGCCGGTACACCCGGGCGGTCTACACGCTGAAGCAACACGCGAAGCTCGTGCGCGATCGGCTGGCTCGTCTCGACGCGGATTCTCCGGGCTGAGGAGACCAGCGCCTCGTCGTCGGGCCCGGGCGCCGGTCGGGCGATGTGATCGAGTGCACAATCCCCGGCGTCCGACGAAGGTCCATCTACGACCTGCGGCTCCGCCGTGGCACAATACTGAGCCAGACACACTTAACTGATGCCATCCGATCCTGTGGCCGGCCGAGGCCCGTCTCTCGCGGGCAGTCGGGCCGGCGAAGCGTTGCGAATCCTCGTCGTGGACGAGAGCACCCGCGATCGCGAGATGCTCCGCGACGCGCTCACCGCCGGACTGCCGGCGTGCCGCATCACGCTGCTCGCCGAACCGTCGGAGCTGCCTCGCTGCCTCGACGTGACGGGCTGCGACGTCGTCGTCACGGACCACCGTCCCGGCTGGGTTGACGCCTTCGAGCTTCTCGCGGCGGTGCGGCAACGCGACCCCGACCTGCCCGTCGTCTTCTGCACGGGCGCGGGCAGCGAGGAGCTGGCCGTCGCGGCCATGAAGGCCGGGTTCGGCGACTACGTCCTCAAGCATCCCCACCACTTTCCGCGCCTCGTCTCGGCGGTCCGCTCCGCGCTCGAGGAGTCCGCGCGGCGGCACATCGCGCGCGAGGCGGAGACGCGGTACCGCACGCTCTTCGAGGGCGTGCCCGTGGGCCTCTTCCGCGCCACGCTCTCGGGTCAGATCCTGGACGCGAACCCGGCGCTGATCCGGCTCCTCGGCTTTCCCTCGCGCGAGAGCCTCATGGCCGTCAACCTCCGCGACGTCCACGCCGACGCGAAGTCGCGAAGGCTCTTCCTCGAGCGGCTGGAGCGCGAGGGCGAGGTCCAGGACGTCGACATCGAGTGGAAACGCTACGGCGGACAGATCATCACGGTGCGCCAGAGCGCCCGGCCAATCCGCGACGCGTCCGGACGGCTCCTTCACTACGAGGGTGTCGTCGAGGACATCACCGAGAGCGAAAGAGCGCGCCGCGAGCTGCGCGAGTACAACCAGTTTCAGCAGGAGATCATCTCGGGCGCGGGCGAGGGAATCATCGTCCTCAACCCGGAGCTGCGCTACACCGTCTTCAACTCCTACATGGAGAAGATGACGGGCCTCAAGCCCGAGCGGGTCCTGGGGCGCCGCTGCTTCGACGTCTTCCCCTTCCTCCGGCAACATGGATTCGAGGAGCTCCTCAGGAGGGCGACTGCCGGCGAGACCGTGTCGTCCTCCGACGTTCCGTACCGGATCGAGGAGACCGGGCGATCCGGCTGGGCGATCGCGACCTACGGGCCGCACCGCAACGGCGCCGGGCAGATCGTCGGCGTGATCGGGATCGTGCACGACGTCACGGAACGCCGCGCGGCGGAGGCCGCGCTGAGAGAGAGCGAGGCGAGATACCGGATCCAGATCGAGCACGCTCCCGAAGCGATCGTCGTCTTCGACGTCGAGGAGGGCCGCTTCGTGGACGCGAACGAGAACGCGGTTCGCCTCTACGGCCTCCCCCGCCACGCGCTGTTCGAGGTGGGACCCGCGGCGGTCTCCCCTCCCGTCCAACCGGACGGTCGTCCGTCGGAGGACCTGGCGCGCGAGAAGATCCTGGAGGCCCTCGGCGGGGCCACGCCCGAGTTCGAGTGGACGCACCGCGACGCGCAGGGCCGCGACGTGCAGTGCGAGATCCGCCTCGTGCGGCTTCCCTCGGCCACGCGCCAGCTGGTGCGCGGAAGCGTCACGGACATCTCCGCCCGCAAGCGCTCGGAGCAGATCCGCTCGGCGCTGTATCGAATCGCCGCCGCGGCCAGCTCCGCCGAGGAGATCGACGCGTTCTACGCCGCGATCCACGGAATCGTCGGCGAGCTCATGTACGCGAAGAACTTCTACGTCGCGCTCCACGACCCGGCCACGCAGACGCTGTCCTTCCCCTACTGCGTGGACGAGTACGACGCTCCGCCCGCGCCGCGGCCGCTCCGCCGCGGGCTGACCGAGCTGGTGCTGCAGACCGGCGAGCCGCTCCTCATGCCCGACGAGGATTTCGGCAGTCTCGTCGCGGCCGGCAAGGTCGAGGAAGTCGGATCGCCCTCGGTCGACTGGCTCGGCGTCCCCCTGAAGAGCGGCGCTCGGACTTTCGGCGTGCTCGTCGTGCAGAGCTACGACAGTCGATTCCGCTACGGCGCCTCCGACAAGGAGGTCCTCACGTTCGTTTCGCAGCAGATCGCCGTGGCGCTCGAGCGCAAGCACGCGGCGGAGGCCCTGCGCGAGTCCGAGGAGAGATATCGGCTCCTGTTCGAGCGGAACTTCGCCGGCGTCTACCGCGCCACGCTGCAGGGCCGGATCATCGAGTGCAACGACGCGCTCGCCCGCATGTTCGGCTACTCCGACAAGACCGATCTCCACGGTCGCGACGTGCGGTCTCTCTACCCTCCCCCGGACGGCGAAGACTTCCTCGAGTCGCTGATGCAGTACCGGCACCTCGTCAACTTCGAGAGGCTCGGGCGCAAGAAGTCGGGGGCCGCCGTGTGGACGCTCGAGAATGCCGCGCTGCTCGCCGACGAGGCCGCGGGCGAGATCATCATCGAGGGGACGGTCACCGACATCACCGAGCGCAAGATGCTCGAGGAGCAGCTGCGCCAGGCGCAGAAGATGGAGGCGATCGGCCAGCTGGCGGGCGGGATCGCGCACGACTTCAACAACCTGCTCACGACGGTTCTCGGCTACAGCGACATGGCCCTCCGCCAGCTCGAGCCGGAGAATCCGGTGCGGGCGGAGATCGAGGAGATCCGCAGGGCCGGCGAGCGCGCCGCGAACCTGACGCGCCAGCTGCTCGCGTTCGGCCGCAAACAGGTCTTCGAGCCCCGGGTCCTCGACGTCAACGCGCTCATCGCCGATTCCAGCCGGATGCTCGGGCGGATCATCGGCGAGCCCATCCGGCTCATCACGCAGCTCGACCGGTCCCTCGGGAGCGTGCGCGCCGACCCCGGCCAGATCGAGCAGGTCATCGTCAACCTCGTCGTCAACGCCCGCGACGCGATGCCGCAGGGCGGCACCCTCACGATCCGGACCGAGAACGCGGACGTCGACGACGCGTCTTCGCGCTTCCACTACGGGGTCCCCGCCGGGCGCTGGGTCGCGGTCACCGTCTCCGACACGGGCGAGGGCATCGACGCGGACTCCCAGCGCCGCCTCTTCGAGCCGTTCTTCTCGATCAAGGATCGCCCCGCCGGCGCGGGCCTCGGCCTCGCGACCGCGTACGGAATCGTCAGCCAGAGCGGCGGCCGGATCTTCTGCGCGAGCGAGCCCGGCCAGGGGGCGACGTTCGCCGTCTACCTCCCCCGCGTCGAGATGCCCGCCGGCCCCTCCGACGACGGCCGAGGAGGCGAGGACGAGGCGGCGCGCGGCGCCGAGACCATCCTCCTCGTCGAGGACGAGACCGCCGTCCGGGACCTGACGCGGCGCTGCCTCGAGGCCAGCGGGTACACGGTCCTGCAGGCGGGCAGCGCGGAAGAGGCGCTCGACGCGATCGCCCGCCACCCCGGGACGCTCGACCTGCTCCTGACCGACGTCATCATGCCGGGAGCGTCCGGTCCGGAGCTCTCGCAGCGGCTCCTCATCGACCGCCCCGACCTGAGGGTGCTCTTCGTGTCGGGCTACACCGACGAGACGATCGCATCGCAGCGGCTGCTCGCATCCGGAGCCTCGTTTCTCCAGAAGCCGTTCACGCCCGAAACTCTCGCGCGCAAGGTCCGCGACGTCCTGGACCGGCGGGCCGCCGCGCCGGTCGACGGCTAGCCCCGGAAGCCGTGGCGTTTCGCTCCGAGTCCTCCGCCGCGACAGCCGCCGAGCTCCAGGAGCTCATCTCGCTCCTCCGGGCGACCCTCGAATCCACGGCCGACGGGATCCTCGTCGTCGACAGGCAGGGGCGGATCGCCACCTGGAATCGACGGCTCGCCGAGATGTGGCGAATCCCTCTCGACATCCTCGAGTCCCGCGACGACGACCGCGCCATCGCGTCCGTGCTCGACCAGCTCCAGAATCCGGAGGCCTTCCTCGCGAAGGTCCGAGACCTCTACGCGACTCCGGAGGCCGAGAGCTTCGACGTCCTCACTTTCAAGGACGGCCGCGTCTTCGAGCGGTACTCGCGACCCCAGCAGGTGGACGGAAAGCCGATCGGGCGCGTGTGGAGCTTCCGGGACGTCACGGACCAGAGGCGCGCCCAGGAGTCGCTGCGGCGCGAGCGCGAGTTCCTGCGACAGGTCATAGACATCAACCCGCACCTCGTCTTCGCGAAGGACCGGGAGGGCCGCTTCACGCTCGTCAATCGTGCCGTCGCCGAGGCGTACGGCACTACCGTGGAGGACCTCACCGGCCGCCGAGACGCGGACTTCAACTCGAACGCGGACGAGGTCGCCCACTTTCGACGCGACGACCTCGAGGTCATGGAGACCCGGCGCGAGAAGGTCGTGGCGGAGGAGAAGATCACCGACGCCACGGGCCGGGTACGCTGGCTCCAGACGGTCAAACGGCCCGTCGTGGCCGAGGATGGGACCGCCACCCAGGTGCTGGGCGTCGCGACGGACATCACCGACCGCCGCCACGCGCACGAGGTTCTCCGCCAGTCGGAGGAGCGTTTCGCCCGCGCCTTCCGCGCGAGCCCGATCGCCGTATCGATCACGCGCGCCTCCGACGGCATGTACCTGGACGTCAACGACGCGTTCCGCCGCCTGCTGGGTCACGAGGGGCACGAGGTCCACGGCCGCTCCTCGATCGAGCTCGGGGTCTGGGCCGACCCGGAAGACCGCCGGCGCTTCGTGGAGAGGCTCGAGGCGGCCGGGTCCGTCCGCGAATTCCGGACCAAGTTCCACACGCGCTCCGGCGAGATCCGGGACGTGCTCGTCTCGGCCGAGCCGATCGACGTCGCCGGAGAGCGCTGCATCCTCGCGATCACCTCCGACCTCACGGAGCAGCGGCGCCTCGAGGAACAGCTGCTCCAGTCTCAGAAGCTCGAGGCGGTCGGAAGGCTCGCGGGCGGAGTCGCCCACGACTTCAACAATCTCCTGACCACGATCCTCGGCTACGGCGAGCTGATCCTGCAGTCGCGTCCCGACGATCCATCGTTGGGCGAGGAGGTCGGCGAGATCCGCAAGGCGAGCGAGCGCGCCGCGTCCCTGACGCGGCAGCTCCTCGCCTTCTCCCGCAAGCAGATGATCGAGCCGCGCGTCCTGGACGTCAACGCGCTCGTGGCCGAGTCCAGCCGCATGCTCCAGCGCATCATCGGCGAAGACATCGCGCTCGTCACCGACCTGCCGGCGGAGCTCGAAAGCGTCCGCGCGGATCCGGTGCAGCTCGAGCAGGTGATCGTGAACCTCGCGGTCAACGCGCGCGACGCCATGCCCGAGGGCGG
>Ga0070670_100000963_pt1 | contig 22595 bp, 17 predicted proteins | sample KBSS63metaG_FD_64665 | JGI IMG/M metagenome (GOLD analysis project Ga0070670, IMG submission 64665) | Switchgrass rhizosphere microbial communities from Kellogg Biological Station, Michigan, USA - KBS S6-3 metaG | ecosystem: Host-associated > Plants > Roots > Rhizosphere > Soil ... | reverse complement strand
TGACCAGGCGAACCCCCTGGTCCGGGTCGAAGCGCTTGACAGCCTTCATCAGGCCGACATTGCCTTCCTGAATCAGGTCGCCGTGGGGCAGGCCGTAGCCGAGGTACTTGCGCGAGATCGAGACCACCAGGCGCAGGTGGGAGACGACCAGCCGGCCGGCGGCGGCCAGGTCGCCGCTGTCGCGCAGGCGCCGGGCAAAGTCGGTCTCTTCCTCCTGGGTCAGCAGGGGGACGCGATTGACGGCGCCGATGTAGGCGTCGAGGTTGCCGAGCGAGGGAACCAGCGCCCACGGGTCGCGGACGGCCAGGGCGTTCAGGGCAGGATTCTTCATGGCGATATCAGACATTCGATAGGCCCTTTCAGTTCCGCAAATATTAGCACTCGTCGGATGAGAGTGCTAAGCCAACGGCAATCGCGACGATGCAAGTCCGCTATGAACGGGTGGCAAATCCTACGCCCGTGTCGAGTCCCCTCTCATGCGGACACTCCGTCGGCTCAGTTCGACACCTGCCGGTAAAGGTTAGTACACACTTTCAAACGCCCACAACCGCCTGGTGGTGGCATTCGATCCGGAGCCAGCGTTGCAGGTGGCTAATTCGGTGGTTTAACGTTGTCATGTGGGTCTGACTCGAGCAACTCGTCGGTAGCCGTCGTGCAGGGGAGCGCTTCGATCTCCTTGAGGCGCATGTCAGCACCGCCTCGTCGCGCCGGCGCCATTCGCCCCTGCAGATCAAAAGCGACCGCCGACTACCGTTAGCGCGCTGGACTTACGGCCACTTCGTCGGACATCAACGAAGCGCCTTCTCAGCTTGCCCAAAAAGTCCATGTCATAGTTCCAGCGCAGTTGATTGAACCGGTGTCGTTCTGGCACCTTCGAGAACTGCAAAGGTTCTTGAATCATTGAAGCCGCATCAACTTGCGAAGCAGTCTGTTGGCGGCCTTGGCCGTCGAGTTGAACCCCGGCGATCTCAGCTCGATGGCGGCTCGATTGGTGGCCGCCAAAACCGTCTCGATTTGCGTATCCCGGTTATCTAGACGAATTGAAGCGAGTGCCTTGAAGCGTGCTTCTAGATCATGGAACCGCATTGCCTTGACGCCGATCAACGATTCGCGAGCGATCTTGTCGTAGTCAACCCCGTGCAGCAGGGCGAACGACCGGGCCCAAGGATCAATGGTCTCGCGATAACTTCCCGCCCCGCGCAGGATGACTGTCAGTTGCTGCTCAGGTGAGATTGTCAGTGTCTTCGGATAGACCTTCTTAAGTTGCGCACACGACTCATACACGAAAGCAGGTAGGGACTGCGGATACTTGCCATCGGGCGTCAGCGGAACCGATGGATGAAATGCAATATCCGACTCCAGTCGGAACTGAGTGACCGCGTTATCCGGTCTTGTTCCATATGAAAACTGTGAGGCTCCGATGCTGTGCTTAGAGGCGCCATTGACGGAAAATGGTTCATGGCTATATACGTATTGATCCAAAGTGTTGGACAAAGCAATAGCCGAAAAAACATCCGGGACGCACGAAAGAAAGAAACTGTCGGAGAAAGTCGCTGCTCGAATAGCCTCTAAATCTACGAAGCCGCCGTTGTAAACCATCGGCAAAGTGGTATAGCTATTGGAGCCTTGTAGAACCAATGATAACGCGCTTCGGCACGAACGTAGCGAGAAACCTTTGCCAAGAGGTACTTCGAGACTGCCCGCCGAGTCCGGCGTGAATCCAGGCCAAATATACTGGCCATAGGTCGACTTGACCGCCCGGACTCCGGTTCTCTCAATGATGTCGTTGACCTTGTCGAAACAACCGGGAAGCAAGCCGTCATCATCGCCTAGAAACGTGACCCATCCCTCCTCGGCATGAGCTAGCGCGAACTCCCAGTTTTCCGACATGCTGACGCGCTTGCCGGTATTTATGTAGCGGATTCGGGGATCTCCGTTCGCGCGGACAACGTCACGAGTGGCATCTTGGCTGTAATTATCACTGACGATGATCTGAAGGTTTTCGTAGGTCTGTTGAGTCAGGGTTCGCAATGAATATTCGAGCGTATCGCATCGCTCCCGGGTTGGAATAATGGCAGTGAAGCGACGGTGTTGCTTGGAACTGGACATGGCACTGAAAACTGCAGCTAAGGCGTGGTTATGGTGGGACTAAGTACAGTGGCAAAGTACGGCAACATCGAGACCAACAGCGAGGTCAGACGTGCCCCGTCAAGGGTAGCGCGGCCACACGCTTACGCAGCAATTTCGGCGAAGGCCTTCTCAAGCAGTACCGACACCGAGTCTTATGACGGCCTGACCCCAAGGAAGCGTTTGCTCGAACAGTTCTCTATTCATGGCTTCCGCATCGGCAGGTCCGCATCGTGAACAAGGTTGTGCCGGCATGTTTCCGTTCTGTGACTTGCACTCGGTGAGGCGAGGCGGATCTGCGCAGCCGATGTCGAACCGATGGGCCCCCTCGACGACCGACTCCTGGCTCGACGGAGAAGCTCGGCAGTAGCCTCCAACGTTACAACGCCAAGTGGTGAGCAGCAGCGACTGCTTGGAACTCCCCGACCGACGTGTGCTCGCGCCGCGTCTGCGGGCTCACCAATGTGGTTGATTGATCTCCTCGCGCACCGAGATGAGATCGCGCTCGCTAGCAGCCTCGTCAAGCGGTCCAGCGGACGCAGCCCCTCGACATCGACTGGCGCCAGCTCACCGAAGTGCTCGCGTCAGGAGTAGGTCGGCTGCTCGCTGAGCCATCGCTTGTTGGCCGTCTCGGCCACGGTGCCGCAGTCGGCCTTCCCCAGGATGGCTACCATCCTTCGCTGAATCGCCTCTTCGTTATAACTCCTCGCTGTCGAGGAGCTTCACTGAACTTTTGGCCGAAGAACCGAAGCAATCAGGCAGATCAGGCCCGCACATCGGCATTCAATGGAATCACATCCCGATTGCTTTAGCTGAAGCCGGTATCCATCGGGTCGAGCAGGTCGTCGATCGTCGCCAGGAGCTCGTTCACCCCCACCGGCTTGGTCAGATAGCGGACGGCGCCGGCGTCGAGCGCGGCGTCGACCTGCTGCGCCGTAGCGTCGGCAGAGACAATGATCACCGGGATCGAGGCGGTGGCCGGATCCGCCTTGAGGCGGCCGAGCAGCTCGACGCCGTGAATATCGGGCAGGTGCATGTCGAGCAGGATCAGGTGCGGCAGGCGCCCGCGAACCGCCGCCAGGCCGTCACCTCCGGTCAGCGACACCTCCATCTGGACCTGCGCGCGCTGGGCCAGGATGCCGCGCATGACCTCGACGTTCGTCTCGTTGTCCTCGATGTAGTGGACGATCCGCCGGTGATAGTCGGCCGGCACGGCCTCCAGATCGTCGAGCTGCGAGCGGACCGTGTCGGGGTCGATCGCCTTGGGCAGCTTGAGGATGAACGACGATCCTTCGCCCGGGACGCTCTTGACGCGGATCGAGCCGCCCATCAGCTCGGCCAGGCGCCGGCTGATGACCAGGCCGATCCCCGTTCCCTGGAGCGCGGTTCGCTCGCGGCCGAGGCGGTTGAATGGCCGGAACAGCTCTCCCATCTGCTCCGGCGTCATGCCGAGCCCGGTGTCGGTGACCGAGATCTCGATCACGTCGGGCGCTGCCAGCCGGCTGGCGACGTGGACACGGCCGTTGTCGATGTTGTACTTGACGGCGTTGCTGAGGAGGTTGGTCAGGATCTGCTTGACCCGCGTCGCGTCGCCGAAGACCGCTGACGTGCCCGGCGCCAGCTCCTGGCTGATGTGGATGCCGCGGCGCGCCGCATCGCTCGCGACCAGCGCCGTGGTCGCCTCGACCAGCTGGCCGAGATCGAGCGTCGCCGTCTCCAGGCGCAGGTTGCCCGAGTCGATGCGCGACAGGTCGAGCACGTCGTTGATCATCTCGAGCAGGTGCCAGCCGGCCTGCTGGATCTGGCCGACCCACGGACGCTGCGCCGGCGTCAGCGGATTGCGGCGATCGATCTCCAGCAGCTGCGCGAAGCCGAGCATGGCGTTGAGCGGCGTACGCAGCTCGTGGCTCATGCGCGAGAGGAAGTCGCTCTTGGCGCGGTTCGACACCTCGGCCGCTTCGCGCGCGCGCTCGGCCTCCTCGAGCCGCAGGTGCTCGGTGATGTCCTCGACCACGGCAACGATCCGCCAGGGCTCGTTCTTGGCGTCGCGCAGCACCGACACCGTCGAACGCACCCAGACGACGGCGCCGGCGCGATTGAAGCAGCGCTTGTGGCGCCGATAGACCGGGATCTCGCCGGCAACCAGCTGGGCGGTGAGCATCTCGTCGGTCGCCAGGTCGTCGGGGTGGGTGAGGGCCGCCGGGCTCAGTGCCTCGAGCTCGCTTTCGCCATAGCCGGTCAGCTCGCAATAGCGCGGGTTGGCCTGGATCACGCGACCTGCGAGGTCGGTGTAGACGACGCCGATCGGCACGTTGTCGAGGATGTTGCGAAAGCGTTGCTCGCTCGCCCTGAGCGCCATCTCGGCGACGTGGCGCTCACCGACTTCGGCGCGCAGCGCTGCGGTCCGCTCCCGCACCGCGCTCTCGATCCGCCGCGTCCGTCCGGTCGTGATCAGCAGCGAGACGGCAAGCATCGCCGCCGACAGCATGCCGACCGCCGACAGGATCCAGGCGTTGCGGCGAGCGCCGTTCGGGATCTCGTCGGGATCGCCGCGCACCCGCAAGTCCCACTGGCGACCGGCGAACAGCAGCGACTGGTCGTGGGCCAATGCGCTGGTCTCGCCTTCACAGCCCGGCGCCCCGGCAAGGCGGCGCCGCGGTGTGCCCTGCTCGGCCTCGACCACGCACAGGTTCAGGTAGTCGGGCACCTTGCCGGCCAGGCCCGCCAGCTGCGAGTCCATCGCCAGCGTCACGAACACCATGCCGCGGACGGCGGCGCGTCGGCTCACGGCGTTGGCCGGATCGCCGTCGTAGATCGCCTGGTAGATGACGACCCCGGCGCGCTGGTCGTCGTTCGGCCGCTGGGTCAGGCGAAAGCCGGCGCTGGCGGCGGGGCCGCCGGTGTCGATCGCCTGCAGGATCGCCGCTCGTGCCGGCGCCACCGAAAAGGCGTTGACGCCGAGGGCTGCGGCATTGCTCGCCATCGGCTCGATGTGGCGGATCGCCATGACGTCGTTGGCATCGAGCGCTCCGGCGCCGCCGGCGTCGTTGCGACCGTTGAGCAGCGCGGGCATGTCGTCGCTGCGGTCGAAGACGCGGTAGCCGGAGCTGCCTTCGCCGCGCACGCGCTGCTCGAAGGCGGCGACGTCCTCGCGCCGGACGCGTTCGATCCAGCCGATCGCGCTGACGTTGCCCGAGTCGAGCCAATGCGCCGTGACGCGGCGCATCTCGCTGCCGCTCAGGTGGCGGTTGACGCCGAACACGCCCTGCATCGCCTCGAGCGCATGGAGCGGCTCGTCGAGCTGAGAGGCGAGGGTGAGCGAAGCGCGCGATGCGTCGTGGGCGAAGGCGCTGCGCAGCCGCTCGCCGTTCCAGCGGCCGCCGAGATAGATGCCCAGGCTCAGGAAGGCGAGGACCAGGGTCATCGTCAGACCGACCGCCACCCGCCGCGGTGCCCAGTCACCGCGCGGTCGGCCGATCAGCGTCAGGACGATCGGCGTCACGATCACCAGCCCGGAGAGGTCGCCGATCCAGAAGGTTCCCCAGACGTTGAATGCCTTGGCCGACGTGACGACGCCGGCTGCCCCGAGCGCCAAGGACGCCACACTCGCGACGACGATGCTGGCGGCCGTGCAGGCGGCGACGAACACCGCGACGTCGCGCGGCTGGGTCAGCGTCAGCGGCTGACGCGCGAAGCGCCGCGTCAGTGCGGCGGCGAAGCCTGCCTGCAGACTTGCCGCAAAGGCGAGCGCAAGCGGCACCAGAATCGCGTCTGCTCCGTGCAGGCCGCGCACGGGGTTCATCAGCAGGTGGGCGGCGAACGCGCCGAGGAAGACCCCGGCCAGCATCCTTGTCCCGAAGACGAGGACGCTCGCCAGGGCGACACCGGCAGCCGGGTAGAGGGGCGAAGCGCAGGACGGCGGGATCGCGATCGGCATCGTCGCCGTGGCGACCGCCAGATACGCCAGCGCCGTCAGGACGAGCGGGATACCCCACGCCGCCCACGTGACGCCCGTGGGCGCCGATGCGGCGGCGGCGGTGGCGGCGGAACGCGGCATGGGCGACCGGCCGCTCGCCAATCTAGACGTTGAAGAGGAAGTTCAACACGTCGCCGTCCTTGACGACGTAGTCCTTGCCCTCGGCGCGCATCCGTCCGGCCTCCTTGGCGCCGTGCTCGCCGCCGTGGGCGACGAAGTCGGCGAAGGCGATCGTCTGGGCGCGGATGAAGCCGCGTTCGAAGTCGGTATGGATGACGCCGGCGGCCTGCGGCGCGGTGTCGCCGACGTGGATGGTCCAGGCACGGACTTCCTTGACGCCGGCGGTGAAGTAGGTCTGCAGGCCGAGCAGGCCGAAGGCGGCGCGGATCAGTCGCGCCAGGCCCGACTCGGTCTGGCCCATCTCGGCCAGGAACATCGCCTTGTCCGCCTCGTCCATGTCGGCCAGCTCGGCCTCGGTCTTGGCCGAGATCGCGACCACCGGCGCGTGCTGGTTCTCGGCGAAGACCCGCAGGCGGTCGAGGTGCGGGTTGTTCTCGAAGCCGTTCTCGGCGACGTTGGCGACGAACATCGCCGGCTTGGCAGTGATCAGGCAGAGCGGCTTGAGCACCGCCTGTTCCTCCTTGGTGAAGGCGAGGCTGCGCACCGGCCGCACTTCGTTCAGCGCGGCATTGCACTTCTCGAGCACTTCGACCAGCCGCTTGGCGTCCTTGTCGCCGCCCGACTTGGCGACCTTCTGCGAGCGCGCCAGGGTCTTCTCGACGGTCGAGAGATCGGCCAGGCAGAGCTCGGTCTGAATCACCTCGATGTCGGACACCGGGTCGACCTTGCCGGCGACGTGGATCACGTTCTCGTCGTCGAAGCAGCGGACGACGTTGACGATCGCGTCGGTCTCGCGGATGTGGGCCAGGAACTGGTTGCCCAGGCCCTCGCCCTTGGACGCGCCGGCGACCAGGCCGGCGATGTCGACGAACTCGACGATCGCCGGGACGACCCGCTCGGGCTTGACGATCGCCGCCAGCTGCGCGAGGCGCGGATCGGGGAGCTCGACCACGCCCACGTTCGGCTCGATGGTGCAGAACGGGTAGTTCTCGGCCGCGATGCCGGCTTTGGTGAGGGCGTTGAAGAGGGTGGACTTGCCGACGTTGGGCAGGCCCACGATGCCGCATTTGAGACTCATGGCAGGCTCTGGGCGCTCCCTGGGCAAAGTGCAACCCGGGATTTTAGTCGGCGCCTACACTGGGCCACGGCGCCAATCGGAGACTTCGTGACCCAGTTGCAGACTCTCGCACCGCATCCGCGCGACCTCGGCGGCGGGTTCATGGTTCGGCGCCTCCTGCCCTCGGCCGATCGGCGCGCCGTCGGGCCGTTCGTCTTCTTCGACCACTTCGGTCCGATCGACGTCGCTGCCGGTGCCCATCACGACGTCCGGCCGCATCCGCACATCGGGCTGGCGACCCTCACCTACCTGTTCGAGGGCGCGATCATGCACCGCGACTCGACCGGCGTCGTGCAGCGGATCGAGCCGGGCGCCGTCAACTGGATGTCGGCCGGGCGCGGCATCGTCCACTCCGAGCGGACGCCGAAGGATCTCCTGGGCCGTGCCCATCGCACCCACGGGCTGCAGCTCTGGGTGGCCCTGCCCGAAGCGCTCGAGGACGCCGCGCCGTCGTTCCAGCATCTGCCCGCGGAACGGATCCCGCGGGTACGGCTTCCGGGCGCGACCGTGCACGTCATCGCCGGCAGCGCGTTCGGTCATACCTCGCCGCTGGCGATCGCGTCGCCGACGCTGGCGCTGGTGCTCGACTTCGACGTCGCTAGCAATGTGCAGGTCGCGCTGGCGCCCGGCGACGCCGTCGAGCGCGCGCTCTACGCCGTCGACCATCCGATCGAGGTCGACGGCGTCGCCTACGACGAGCTGACGATGGTCGTGCTCGCGCCGGGCACCACGCCCGAGCTCACCGCGCCGCGCGGCGGCCGCGTCTTCGTCGTCGGCGGCGAGTCGCCCGGCCACCGTTTCGTGTCCTGGAACTTCGTCGCCAGCACGCGCGAGCGGGTCCGCGCCGCCGAGGACGATTGGCGCGCGCAGCGCTTCCCCAAGATCCCGGGCGAGACCGAATTCATCCCGCTTCCCGAGCCGCCGCGGCGAGCCGTCGACGGGAGCTCGGTACCCGGGTCAGCATGAGCGCATTGCCGGCGACCGCGAGCGCGGCGCCGGCGGCGGTGAGCGCAGTAGGGCGAAAGCCTTCGAAGGCGAGCGAGACGACCAGGGCGAGCAGCGGCGTCATCACGCCGACGGTGCCGGTCGGGCCGACGCCGACCCGGTCCTGCAGCGTCAGGAAGCAGGCGAAGGTCAGCACTGACCCGGCGAAGGCGAGGTAGACGAGCGACAGCCACCAGCTCGCCGCCGTCGGCAGCACGATGCCGCGACCGAGCACGACGGCAACGATCGCCGCGGCGACCGCGCCGTAGAGCATGCCGAATCCCATCGCCGGCCACAGCGTGATGCCGCGCTGGCGGTTGCGACTGGCGACCAGGCTGCCGACCGCCGAAAGCAGCACCGAGGCGACCGTGAACAGCGCGCCCAGCGCGGCACGCTCGCTGCCCCTCGCGCGGGTGATCTCGGTCCAGAAGATGACGACCACGCCGCATAGGCCGAGCACGCCGCCGAAGACGAAGCGACGGCTGAGCGAGGCGCCGAACAAGAGCGCCGCGCCGACGCCCGCGAGCAGCGGCGAAGCCGAATAGCCGACCGCGACCAGCCCCGAGGGAACGAAGCGCTCGGCCTGATAGACGCAGACGTACGACACGCCGTAGAGGAACACGCCCTGGAGTGCGAGCGCGCCGTGGTCGGCGAGCGACAGGCCGAGCGGCACGCCGCGCCAGCGGCAGAAGGCGAGAACGGTCAGGCCGGCGAGGGCGAAGCGAAGGGCGACCCCCGACTCGGCCGAGAAGTCGTACAGCTGGTACGTGATCGCATGCCAGGTCGTGCCCCAGACGACGACGCAGACCGCGAACAGCTGCCAGTTCTTCAGGCGATGCACGTCGGCTCCGCCCGCGTTCAGGCGAACGCGTAGCTGGCGTCGCCGCGAACGCCGACAGCGAGCGTGCGGCCCACGCCTTCGACGATCACGGCATTCATGCCGAAGGTCAGTGCTCCGTCCATGCGCGGGTCGGCGCGGTACTGGGCGAGCGCGTCGCCGACGGCGTGGCCGGCGTCGCCGCTCGCCGGGTCGACGTCGGGAATCGAGCAGCGGGTGCAGGGCTTGACCAGCTTGATCCGAACCGGCCCCTCGTCGCTCGCGAAGACGATCTCGTCGAGCTGATCTTCGCCGTGGGCGTCAAGACCACCCAGGACCAGGTTGGGGCGAAAGCGCGCCAGGGTCACGGGCTCGTGGCCGGCGCGCCCGAGGCGGGAATTGATCTCGGCCAGCGACGCCGTCGACGCGACGAGCAGCGGAAAGGCGTCCTGGAAGGCGTTCTCGGCTTCGAGCGCGCCGGTCCATCGCGCCGGCGAGAGCCGGCGCACGTCGGGGTCGAAGCGGACCAGGCGCAACTTCGTGCCGAGAAAGTCGCTGAACCACTGGGCGCAGAGCGCGCCCATGTCGAACGCGGCGACCCGGTCGTTCCAGACCTCGACCTCGGTCCGCTCCTCGACCCGGTCGAGGGCGACGTGCACGGCGAGCATTCCCGGTGCGCGCAGGATCATCTCGTCCGACTTGAGCGTGATCCGGACCAGTGCCATGCGCGGCAGCTCGCGCTGCGAGACGAATCGTCCAGTGGCGTCGACGACCATCCAGGAGCGGTCGAGGTCGATGCCTGTCTCGACCACCGGGCCACGGTCGAGGGCGACGCCGGCGCACGACTTCACCGGATAGACATGGATCGATTCGAGATGAACGCTCAGGTCGGTCACGCTTGTCCTCGCGGCGATCGCCGCTCGCGGCTTGTCGAGAGGGGCGATTGTCTCCGAGCTCGCTCCCTACAATCGCCGGCATGGGCAGCTTCGACGTGCAGGTGATCGGCGCCGGCATCGTCGGCCGCAGCCTGGCGCTCGCGCTGGCGCGCCTCGGCCTGTCGGTCGCGCTGCGCTCGCCGGCGACGACTTCCGCCGCGGCCGACGTCCGGGCCTACGCGCTCAACGCGGGATCGCTCGCGCTGCTGCGCCGGCTCAAGGTCTGGGACGCGATTCCTGTGGACGCGGCGACACCGGTGCACGACATGATCGTTCGCGGCGACGCACGCGACGCCTGCGTCGAATTCTCGGCCTGGGAGCAGCAGGTCGGCGAGCTCGCGGTCATCACCGACGCCGCCGCGCTCGAGCACGCGCTCGACGGCGCGCTGCGGTTCGCGCCGCACGTGACGCGGGTCGAGCACGACGTCGCTGCGACCTTGACCGCGCATTGCGAAGGCCGCGCCGCCGCCCGGCTCGCTGCGCTCGGCGCCGGGGTCGAGCACAGCCCCTACGGGCAACGCGCGATCGCGGCGCGGCTGGTCGCGTCGCTGCCGCACCGGCACGTTGCGCGCCAGTGGTTCCGCGCCCCCGACGTGCTCGCGCTGCTGCCGTTCGACCGGCCCGAGCCGGGCCGCTCCTACGCCTTGGTCTGGTCGCTCGCCGACGAGCGCGCCGCGGCATTGCTGCAAGGCGATGGCGCGGCGTTCGAGCGGGCCCTCGAGGAGGCCGGGGGCGCCGAGGTCGGCAGCCTCGCGCTCGCGTCCGAGCGGTCGTCGTGGCCGCTCGTCCTCGGCCATGCTGCGGCCTGGTGCGGGCCGGGCTGGGTCCTTGTTGGCGATGCCGCCCATGTCGTCCATCCGCTTGCCGGCCAGGGGCTCAACCTCGGCCTGGCCGACGTCGCCGCGCTCGCCGAGGCGATCGAGCAGCGCGAGCCCTGGCGCGGCCTGGGCGACGAGCGGTTGCTTCGGCGCTATGTGCGGCAACGCGCCGCGCCCACCTGGGCCATGACGCGCATTACCGACGGTTTGATGCGCTTGTTCGCCGCCCCGTCAGCGCCGATTCGCGAACTCCGCAACAATGGAATGACTCTCGTCAATCGCGCCACGCCGCTGAAACGCTGGCTCACCGCCAGGGCGCTCGACTCCTGAAAGCCCGTCATGAACCGTTCCTCGCGCGCCTTCATCGCCCTGGCCCTGGCCGTCGTCCTGGCTCCGACCGCGTTCGCCGACGAAGCGGCGATCCGCAAGAACATTGGCGAGCGGATCCCGCAGTTCCCGAAGATCGACGAGGTCAGCAAGACCGCGATCCCCGGCATCTTCGAATTCCGCATCGGCTCGGAGGTCTACTACACCGACGAGCAGGGCAACTACCTGATCGCCGGGCAGATCGTCGACACCAAGACCCGCGTCAATCTCACCGAGGAACGCGTCGCCAAGCTGACGGCGGTCGACTTCAAGACCTTGCCGCTGAAGGACGCACTGGTCTGGAAGCAGGGCACGGGCGAGAGAAAGCTGGTCGTCTTTGCCGATCCCAACTGCGGCTACTGCAAGAAGTTCGAGCGCGACCTGCAGGCGGTCAAGGACGTTACCGTCTACACCTTCCTGTATCCGATCCTGGGCGGCGATTCGCCCGAGAAGTCGAAGGCGATCTGGTGCGCCAAGGACAACACCAAGACCTGGCGCGACTGGATGATCAAGGGCACGCCGATCCCCGAGACCGGCGCCCAGTGCGACACCTCGGCGCTGGATCGCATCCAGGCGCTCGGCAAGCGCTATCGCATCACCGGCACGCCCGGCCTGGTGTTCGAAGACGGCCGCAAGCAGGCCGGCGCGATGAACACCGAACAGATCGAGAAGCAGCTCGTCGCCAGCCGCAAGAGCCCGAGCTGAGGCGCTGCCGAAGCCGCGCTACATGCGGTAGCTCGGGTCCTTGCGGTCGACCAGCCGCTGCAGGGCTGCGAACGAGTCCTCGCCGGCGCCGTACTTCGGATTGAACTGAAGCGCGTCGACGACGCACTTCTCGAGGACCGCGCGCGCGATCGGCGCCGCCTCGCCCATCGCCTGCGTCGCCAGCTGGACCTCGCAGGCGCGGGTCACGGTCCACATCAGCGTCAGCGCATGCGGCAGCGTCGCGCCAATCGTCACCGGGCCGTGGTTGCGCAGCAGCAGCACCGGCCGGCCCTCGGCGCTCTTCAGGATGCGCGCGCCTTCGTCGTCGTGGACCGTGATGCCCTCGAACTCGTGGTACGCGACCTTGCCGTAGAGCTGCGCGGCGTAGAAGTTGGTGAACGCCAGGCCTTCCTTCAGGCAGCACACGGCCTGCGTCGCCGTCGTGTGCAGATGCATCACGCAATGCGCCTCGGGAAGCGTCGCGTGGATCGCGCTGTGGAAGGTGATTCCGGCCGGGTTCACCGGCCAGTCGGAGTGGCCGACGATTGCGCCCTGGAGGTCGACCTTGACCAGGTTCGAGGCGCAGACCTCGGAATAGTGCAGGCCGAACGGATTGATCAGGTAGTGCCCGGCGTCGCCCGGAACGCGGAGCGAGATGTGGTTGTAGATCAGCTCGGTCCAGCCGAGGTGGTCGAAGATGCGATACGCCGCCGCGAGCTGGACGCGCGCATCCCATTCGGCGGCGTCGAAGCGTGGCGGCCGAACGAACGGCGAGGGCGTGGAGGAAGTCGTCATACAGCTCCTTCAGGCGCAGCGAAACTCGCCGGTCTTGGTCCGAAAGACGCCATCAGGAAGGCATCCGTCGCTTGCAATCGATCCGGTTGAATTCCGCAGCAGCCGACAAGGTCGCCATCTTGCCCGGGATCGCGGGCTGCCGTCGGCCGGTGACAATCGAATCATGATCCGTTATCAGGTCGACGTCTCTGCCACCGGGCGCCATACGTTCGCGCTCGAGCTGTGCGTCGACGCACCGGCTGCCGAGCAGCGCCTCAGCCTGCCGGTGTGGATTCCGGGCAGCTACCTGGTGCGCGAATTCGCGCGCCACGTCTCGGCGCTCGGCGCCGAGCAGGACGGCGCGGTCGCTGCGGTCGAGCAAATCGACAAGGCGAGCTGGCGCGTTCGCTGCGACCCGCGCCGGCCGCTCGTCGTGCGATACCAGGTCTACGCCTTCGACACCTCGGTGCGGGCCGCCTTCCTCGACAGTGCGCGCGGCTTCTTCAACTGCACCGGCGTCTGCCTGCGCGTCGAAGGGCAGGAGTCGGCAGAGCACGTGCTCGCGCTCACCGGGGTGCCTGCCGGCTGGGACGTGGCGACGACGCTCGAACCTCGCCCCGGCGAGAGCAGCGGCCGTGAGTTCAGCGCAGCGGACTACGACACGCTGGTCGACCATCCGGTGGAGCTCGGCCGCTTCTGGCGCGGCCGCTTCGTCGCTGCTGGCGTGCCGCATGAATTCGTCGTCGCCGGCGCGCTGCCCGACTTCGACGGCGAGCGCCTGCTTGCCGACAGCAGGCGGGTGTGCGAAGCCGAAATAAAGTTCTGGCACGGTGCCGGCCGCGCGCCGTTCGCGCGTTATCTGTTCATGCTCAACGCCCTCGAGGACGGCCGCGGCGGGCTCGAGCACCGCTCGAGCACGGCGCTGGTCGCGGCGCGACGCGACCTGCCGCGCCGCCCCGGCGCGCTCGCCGGCGGCGATGCCGCGAAGGCGTCCGCCAAGCCCGAGACCAGCGACGGCTACGTCGGCGTTCTCGGCCTGATTGCGCACGAATACTTCCATGCCTGGAACGTCAAGCGGCTGAAGCCGCGCGAGTTCGCGAGGCTCGACTACGCGCGCGAGAACTACACCGAGCTGCTCTGGTTCTTCGAGGGCTTCACCTCGTACTACGACGACCTGATGCTCGTGCGCTGCGGCCTGATCGACGTGCCGCGCTATCTCAAGCTGGTGGCCGCGACGGTCTCGATGGTCCAGGCGGCGCCGGGTCGCGCGGTGCAGAGCGTCGCCGCGGCGAGCTTCGACGCCTGGGTCAAGTACTACCGCGCCGACGAGAACACGCCGAACGCGACCATCAGCTATTACGCCAAGGGATCGCTGGTCGCGCTCGCGCTCGACCTGACGCTGCGCGCGGAAGGCAAGGGCTCGCTCGACGATGTCATGCGTCGGCTCTGGCAGACCAGCGACGGCGGGCCGATCGACCAGGCCGACATCGCCGCGGCGCTCGAGTCGGTCGGCGGCCGCTCGTACGAGCGCGAGCTCTCGGCCTGGGTCCATGGCACCGACGAGCTGCCGCTGGCGTCGCTGCTGCAGCGCTTCGGCGTCGAGATCGAGCCGCAGCCGGCGACGCTGGCGCAACGCCTCGGCATTCGCGTCAGCGAAAGCGCGCTCACCGGCGTCAAGCTCAGCCACGTATTGCGCGGCGGCGCCGGCGAGGGGGTCGGCCTCGCGCCCGGCGACGAGGTGATCGCGATCGCCGGCTGGCGGGTGCGCCGCCTCGACGACGCCTTGCGCGCATTGCCGGCCGAAGGCGAGGTGCCGCTCGTCGTCGGCCGGGACCAGCGCCTGCTGACCCTGCCGCTGAGCGTCGCATCATTGGCCGGCGCCGAGGCCGGCGCGCTGCAGCTGAAGCCGATCGAGAAGGCCGACGCCGAGACGCGCCGCCGGTACGAGGCATGGACGGGGGGCTGAGGCCGAAGACGTTCGCCGGTCGCGGCGCGACATCGCGCCGGCGCCTGGCCTGGAGTGCACTCGTGATCGCCGTCGTTCTGTTGCACGGCGCCGTGACGCGCGAGCTCGCCGATCGCATGGCGCAGCTCGACCCGGCCCGCGCGATGCCCGAGCGCATCGCTGTCGCCTATGTGCGAACCATCGAGCCGGAGGCGCCGCCGCCACCGCCACGCGCGGTCGCGGCACCGGCACCGCGGCCGGCGGCCCGGCGCGCACCGCGACGTGTCGCGGCCGCTGCATCGGCGGTCCAAGCGGCAGCGTCGGCAGTCGAGGCGCCATCCGCAGTCGTGGCGGAGGCTGCACCGCCGGCATCGGCCCCCGACTCCGACACGACGGTTGCGAGCGCCGACGCCAGCGCCAGCGCCAGCGCAGCCGCGAGCGCCGCGGCGACCGCCAGTGCCAGCGCGAGCGCGCCGCCAGCCAGCACGGTCGCGAGCGCCGACCCGACGGCGAGCGGCGCGACCGGCGACGCTTTCGAGTGGCCGGCGTCGACGCGCATCAGCTACGAGCTCGTCGGCAACTACCGCGGCGAGGTCAGCGGCAGTGCCCAGGTCGAATGGATTCGCATGGCCGAGCGCTATCAGGCCAACGTCGATCTCGTCGTCGGCCCCGACTTCTCGCCCTTGATCACGCGGCGCATGACGAGCGCGGGCAGGATCACGCCGAGCGGGCTCGTTCCCGAGCGCTACGACGAGGACACGCATGTCGTCTTCCGCGATCGGCGCAGGAACAGCGTCGTCTTCGACAGCGATGCGGTCATCCTCGCCAACGGCGAGCGGCGCGATCAGGTCGCCGGCGTCCAGGACACGGCGAGCCAGTTCATCCAGTTGACGTATCTGTTCTCGATCCGGCCCGAGCTGCTCAAGGTCGGCGCTGCGGTCGGCTTTCCGCTCGCCCTGCCGCGTGCGCTCGACACCTACGTCTACGATGTGGTCGAGATGGAGACCGTCAATTCCCCGTTCGGCCCGCTGCGCGCATTCCACCTGAAGCCGCGGCCGAGGCCGAACCGCCGGCCCGGATCGCTCAGCGCCGAGTTCTGGATCGCGCCCGAGCTGCGCTACCTGCCGGTGCGCATCCGCATCGAGCAGGATCCGCAGACCTTCATCGAAGTGACGATTGCCAAGAAGCCCGAGATGGGCAGTGCCGAGACGGTCACCTCCTCGGTGCCGGAACGAAAGACGCCATGAACTACGAATGCATCCTCACCGACGTGCGCGGCGCGGGCCCGCGCCGCGTGGGCGTGATCACGCTCAACCGGCCGAAGCAGTTCAACGCGCTCAACGACACGCTGATGGACGAGCTCGGCGCGGCGCTGAAGGCGTTCGACGGCGACGACACGATCGGCTGCATCATCGTCACCGGCGGCGAGAAGGCGTTCGCGGCCGGCGCCGACATCGGCGGGATGCAGCCGTACGGCTTTGCCGATGCGTACAGCCGCGGCCTGATCAGCCGCAACTGGGAAACGATGCGCACGATCAGGAAGCCGGTGATCGCCGCGGTCGCCGGCTTCGCCCTCGGCGGCGGCTGCGAGGTGGCGATGATGTGCGACATCGTCATCGCCGCGGACAGCGCGAAGTTCGGTCAGCCCGAGATCAAGCTCGGCATCATTCCCGGGGCAGGCGGCACGCAGCGCCTGCCACGCGCGGTCGGCAAGGCCAAGGCGATGGACCTGGTGCTGACGGCGCGGATGATGGACGCCGTCGAAGCCGAGCGCGCCGGCTTGGTCTCGCGCGTCGTTCCGGCGGCGGAACTGCTCGACGTCGCGCTCGCGGCCGCCGAGACGATCTGCTCGTACAGCGGGCCGAGCGTGATGATGGCCAAGGACGCCGTCAACCGCGCCTTCGAGATGCCGCTCAGCGACGGCATCGCCTACGAACGCCACTTGTTTCATTCGCTGTTCGCGACCGACGACAAGAACGAGGGCATGGCCGCCTTCCTCGCCAAGCGCAAGCCCGACTTCAAGCACCGCTAGGCGAATCGGCGATGCCGAGCGCGGAGCTTGCTAGCGACCGCCGGTTTCGCGCATCATCGCTCGCTCACACCGGGACGCCGCCATGACGGAACGATTCGATGTGCAGCGGCACGTGCTCGGCCCGCTGCTGACCCACGGCCTGTGGCAATGGAGCCACCACGTCTTTCGCCCGGCGCTGGTGGCCAAGAGCCTGGGCCTGTATCACCCCAACACGCTCGGAACGGCGCCGCCGCCGCGCAAGCTCCCCGGGGGCGGCCCAGACCTGTCGCGCCGTTCGGTCGAGCCGATATTGCTCGAGCGCACCCCCGGGCACTACGACTCGGTGGTCGAGTTCGACCATTGCTCCGACGACTACGAGCAGGCCGTCAAGCCGTTCTCGCAGCCGGTGTTCGACGAGCTGCTGGGCCAGATGCTGCCGCACCTCGTGCCCGACGCGCGCATCCTCGACCCGTCCTGCGGCCCCGGCATCGAGGCGATGGCGCTGGCCCGGCTGGTGCCGGAAGGCGAGGTGGTGGCCGCCGACCTGTCGCGCGGGATGGTCGAGACCTCGTGGCGCAACGCGCGCCAGGGTGGCATGTCGAACATGGCGTTCGTGCAGGCCGACGTCGGCGATCCGCCGGCCGTCTTCGAGGGCTACTTCGACGCCATCTCCTGTTGCCTGGCGTTTCACCACTATCCCGATGGGGCGGCCGCGGTGCGCGCCTTTCGCAAGGTGCTGAAGCCGGGCGGCATGGCTTTCGTCGCCGACCCCGGGCCGAAGTGGTTCAACGACATGAGCCAGCCCTGGGCCAAGCTCGCCGACCCCGGCTTCGTGCAGCACCGCACCGGCGCCGATTTCCAGATGCTGTTCCGGCAGGCGGGCTTCGCCGACGTGTTCTGGATCGAGGCGCTGCCCGGTATCGGCATCACGGTGGCGTCGACCTAAGTTCCTGCCGGCCATGAGCAGCGCGGCGCCGCCGTACGACGCCGGTGTCATCAACGACGCGCTGTCCTGCGTGCGCGCGGCGATCGCGGCCAAGATCGGCAACTATCTGGATGCGCGCGCTGCGGAGCCCGGTGCCTACGGGCCGCTCTACACGCTGCTGCGCGACTACCCGTTTCGCCAGGGCAAGATGCTGCGGCCGGCGATGTGCATCAGCGCCGCGCGCGCCCTCGGCGCGCCGGGCCACTCGGCGCTCACCGTCGCGACCGCGTTGGAGCTCTATCACAACGCCTTCCTGATCCACGACGACATCGAGGACGGCTCGGAATCGCGCCGCGGCAGCGCCACGCTGCATCGTCGTGTCGGGCTGCCGCGCGCCGTCAACGCCGGCGATGCCACCAATGTGATGTCGGTCGGCCTGCTGCTCGAGAACCTGGCCATCGTCGGCGTCGCCAAGGCGCTGCATCTGCTGCACGAGATCGAGCTGATGGCCCGCCAGTCGGCCGAGGGCCAGGCGATGGAGCTCGACTGGGTCAACGACAACGCACCGGCGCTGAGCGACGACGACTACTTCGCGATGTGCACCAAGAAGACCTGCTGGTACTCGTTCATCACGCCGCTGCGCGCCGGGCTCATCGTCGGCTGGCCGCTCGGCATGGCCGAGCCGATGGCGCCGGCGATCGAGGCGATCACCCGCTTCGGGGCCGCGGTCGGCATCGCGTTCCAGATCCAGGACGACCTGCTCAACCTGCTGGGCGAGGCCGAGACCTACGGCAAGGAGATCCACGGCGATCTCTACGAGGGCAAGCGCACCCTGATCCTCAACCACGTGCTGCGCGCAAGCGAGCGCCGCGACGACATCCTGGCCATCCTCACCACGCCGCGCGAGAAGAAGACCGCCGAGCAGTCGGGCTTCATCTTCGCCGAGATGCAGCGTTGCGGCAGCATCGAGCACGGCTGGCAGGTGGCGCGCGCGCACGCCGACCTCGCCGCGCGACTGTTCGACAAGCTGACCTTCCTCCAGCCGGCCACGCCGCTGCGCGCCGACGAGGCGTGGGACTGCGAAGTCACCGACGCGCGCTTCCTGCGCGAGTTGGTGAACTACGTGATCTACCGTAATCTCTGAGCCGATGGCTGCCGTCCCCCGCGTCGACCTCGAAGCCCGCTCGGGCATGGCAGTGGCGCTGCGCGTCAAGCTGTCGAATCGCATGATGGCCGCGGCGCTGGTGCGGCCGATGGTCGACGACTGGGTCGCGAGCGATGGCGAGATCCTGCCGTCGGGCGCGCGCATCGAGCCGGCCTACGTCTACCTGCTGCAAGGCGCCGAGGTCCGCCAGACGATCACGCTGCGCGTGCCGCTGCATCTGAAGGAGGGCACCCGCCTGACCGGCGCGCTCCGCTTTCCCGGCATCAGCGAGGAAGCCGTCGCGATCGCGCTGGTCGTGCTGGCCAGCGACGGCGACGCGCCGCTGGCGGCGCTGGAGTGTCCGCTCGACATCTCGCTGCCGCTGGGCGACGACGTTCCCCGAGCCGGTGCCGACGAGTTCAGCTCGGCTGCTCAGGCCAGCTACAGCTTGGTGGCGGGATTGGCGGGGCTCGACATGCTGCCCGCGCGCTGGCTGGTCGCCGAGTTGCTGACGGCGGTGTGCCAGGCGGGTGACGCGCTGATCGAGCAGGAGCAGGGACGGCTGCTGCTCGAGCGTCTCGGTCGAACCCGCTTCTTCAAGAACGGCGTGGTCGCCTTCGCTTCGGCGCAGGCGCCGCGCTGGATCCTCTCGGGCCTGTCGGCCACCTCGGGGCTGCACGCGGCGATGGGCGGGCAGCTCGGCCAGGGCCATCTGCTCTACATCTGGGAACGCTGGCTGCTCGGCCTGGCCGACGCCGACATCGAGCAGGGCGGCGCGCAGCCGGAGGTGCGGCTGTCCGACGCTCCGCTGCAGAGCTTCGCCTCGACACTCGGGACGCAGGCCGACCGCTGGTTCGCCAGCCTGCTGCTCGGCCTGGTCGCGCTGTCGCCGCGCATGGCGCAGGTGATGGAGCAGATCGCGGCCCGGGTGCCCGACCTGCCGCCGGCCGCGCCCGCGGCGCCGCGACCCCCCGGCGACGACGTTCTGGGCGAGGATGGCTCCCTCGGGCGCTAGACCGACTTGGCCACCGCCGCGTCGCAAGCGGAGCTGATCGAGCGGGTCGAGGCCCTGCGGATCCCGCCGCTGCCGCACGCCGCCACGGCCGACTGGAAAGACTGGTACCACTTCGTGCTGCTGCACGCGGCCAGCGGCTGGCGCTGCATCGTCAACGTCAACCTCTGCGGCGGCGGCGAGCAGGCGCAGGTCCAGTACACCCTGGTCGTCCACGTGCCGGGGCAGCCGGCGCAGCTGCATGGCTGCAGCCGGTCGGTTCCATGGCGCAGCGGGATGGTGCAGGCGCGGCCGTTGAGGGTGCGAACCGACGAGTTGGAGCTGGCCTTCGAGCAGCAGACCTTCGCGCTGCGCCTGCAGCCGCGCGGTCTCGACCTGGCGATCGAGCTGCAGGCGCGTCCGGACGGCACGCCCCTGCTGGTCACCGAGGGCTCGCAGTTCGGCAGCGGCTTCATCGGCTGGGGCCTGATGCCACGTCTGCTCGCCACCGGTACGCTCGGCGCGTGCGGTCAGACCACCGCCGTCGACGCCAGCTGGTACTGCTACCAGGACCACAACTTCGGCCGCTTTCGCTGGGGCGAGGACATCGGCTGGGAGTGGCTGGTCGCGCACGCGCAGCCGGTGAGCGGCCCGGCGCTGACCTTCGTCGTCGATCTGCGCACCGACCGCAGCCATCGCAAGGGTGGGTTGCCCTATCTGTTCGTGCTCGTCGGCCACCGGTTGCGCAAGGTCTTCCTTGGCCGGGCGCTGAGCTTGCGCTGGCAATGGTCTGCCGACGCCGATCTTCCGCCGCGCCTGCCCGGCGTCATGGCCACGCTGCTCGGCGATCGGCCGTCGCGGCGGCCGACCGGGTTGCGCGTGCAGGCGGCGGACGAGCGCGACCGAGCCAGCCTGAGCCTGGCGATCGACGAGTACCTGGAGGTCGTCGCGCCCGACAACCAGAGCGCGGCGTTTTCGCGCATCGGCGAGGCGAGCGGAACCGGCGCGCTGACGCTCCGGCTGGCCGACCAGACGATCGAAGGCGCGGGCCTGGCCTATGCGGAGTTCACCCGATGAGGCCGGCGACCACCGCCGAAACGCAGCTGGCCGAATGGCTGCAGAGCCTGGTGACGCTGCTCCTGGCGCAGGGCACGGCCATCGCCGAGCAGCTCGCGCAAACGGTGGCCGGCCGCAGCGCGGTGCTCTTGCTCGACGACGCCCGGCTCGCCGTGTCGGCATCGCGAGACGAGGCCGGCGCGCTGCGGGTCGACATCGTGCCCGCCGAGGCCGACGCCGCTGCCCACGTGCGCACGAGCGGCGATGCCCTGCGCGAAGTCATCGAAGGGCGCTTCCTCCTGGACGCCGCGGTCGCGAGCGGCCGGCTCGACGTGCGCGCCAGCTTGCCCGACCTGCTTGCCTTCCACGAGCTGGTGCTGCGCGCGCTCGCCCTCGGTCCGCGCAACGCCGGCCTGCTCGCGCTGTGGGCCGAATTCGATCGCGCCTGGCCGGGTGCGCCTGCGCGCTGCCTGCCGATCGACCGGCAGCCGGCCCGCCACGGCGAGTTGCGCGAACACGTTCCGGTGGCGGTGCAGCGCGCCCAAAGCCCCTTGCTCGACCACGGTCCGCTTCCTTGACGCGGCGGGGGTTCTCACCAAGAATGAATTTTTCTTCGGTGGCGTCGAGAGGGCTGGCCGCCGGAGCCGAAGGAGCTTTCGATTGAGCTCGTTTCGCCGCACGTCGTTCGGACTCAAGCAGGTCGTCAGGCCGAGGATCGAACAGGCCTTCGCCAGCCTGCTGGTCGACCACATCCGTGCCCACGACTTCGCGCTCGACCTCGGCCACCTGGGCATCCGTCTGCCGCACAGCTTCGGCCTCTGCCATGGCGTCGAGCGCGCCATCCAGCTGGCGTTCGAGACCCGCCAGCGCTTCCCCGATGCCCGTCTCTTCTTGACTGACGAGATCGTCCACAACCCCGCCGTCAACGGCAAGCTGCGCAAGCTCGGCTACCGCTATCTCGGCGGCCGCTACGCCGACGGCATCACCCTGCAGGAGCTGGGGGCCGAAGACGTCGTCCTGCTGCCCGCCTTCGGCGTCGAGACGCCGTTGCTCGACGCGCTCCAAGCCCGCGGGGTGCAGATGGTCGACGCGGTCTGCGGCGAAGTGATGCTGGTCTGGAAGCGGGTGCGCGAGTACGCGCGCGAGGGCTACACGACGGTGATCCACGGCGCGCCACGCCACCAGGAAACCCGGGCGACGGTCAGCCGGGCGCAGCACGACGACCCGTTCCTGCGCCATGCCATCGAGACGCCTGCGGCCTGGATCGTTGTCCGCGACCTAGCCGACGCCGAGCGGCTGGCCGAACACGTCGTCGGCGCCGCGGACGGCGCGGAGTTCATGGCTCGCTTCCAGGGTTGCACCTCGCCCGGCTTTCGCGCCCACGCCGACCTCGAACGCATCGGCATCGCCAACCAGACCACCATGCTGGCGGGCGAGACGCTCGCGGTGCAAGGGATCCTGCGCCGCGCCTACGTCCAACGCTACGGCGAGGCCGGCGCCGATGCGCGAGTGCGCCTCGCCGACACGGTGTGCTCGGCGACCCAGGACCGGCAGGACGCGCTGATCGAGCTGCTCGGCCAGCCGCTTAATCTGCTTTTGGTGGTGGGCGGCTACAACAGCGCCAACACCGGCCATCTGCTCGAACTCGCGCAGTCCCAACGGCTGCCGGCGTTCCACGTCGAAGGCGTCGAGTGCCTGGAGGGCGAGGATCGCATCCGCCACTGGAGCGGCGCGCTACAGCGCGAGGTGCAAACGTTCGGCTGGTGGCCGCAGCAGGCGCGGCC
>Ga0070670_100000960_pt1 | contig 22621 bp, 22 predicted proteins | sample KBSS63metaG_FD_64665 | JGI IMG/M metagenome (GOLD analysis project Ga0070670, IMG submission 64665) | Switchgrass rhizosphere microbial communities from Kellogg Biological Station, Michigan, USA - KBS S6-3 metaG | ecosystem: Host-associated > Plants > Roots > Rhizosphere > Soil ... | reverse complement strand
CATCCCGATCATTCTCGTCGGCGGCGAATTCTGGGGCGGGCTTGTGGAGTGGATGCGCGAAAAGCTGATCGGCGAAGGGATGGCAGGCGAAGAGGATCTCGGCCTCATGCAAGTCATCGAGGAACCCGAGGCGATCGTCGAGGCGATCTTCGATTTCTACGAGTCGCGCGGCTTCCAGCCGACACGCGAAGAGCGGCGCAAGATGCTGAATCTCTAGAAGAGCGCGGCCGCATCGCTCCGATGCACAACACGCGCGCCGATTCGCGCCCGGCGCGGCTCGCTCTGCTAGAATCGGTCGAAAATGGTCCCGCATGAACGGCCTTCGACCCCTGTCGGTGTGCTACCTCTTTCCAGTCGCGCTGTTCGCGGCCTCGGCCCCCGTGCTCGCGCAGAACGCGGCGCCTCCTCCTCCGCCACCGGCGCAGCTCGAGCCGCTGCCCGAGATTCCGCCGCCTCCGGGCGTGACGGGAGATGCGGACCTCGAGCCGCAGATCACGATTCGGCGCAACGAGAACGAGACGGTCGAGGAAGCGCGGGTCAACGGCCAGCTGAAGTGGATCAAGGTGACGCCGCGACACGGAAGGCCGTACTTCCTGATCCCCGACGCCGGAGGCAGGCGCTACATACGAAGCGACAGCCTCGACTACGGGCTCAAGGTGCCGATGTGGCTCATCTTCGAGTTCTGAACTGATTCCCCTTTTCCGGAAGTCCGCCTGAACGGCGCGCTCGAGGTCGACCGAGAAGCGCCGCGATGCCCGATGTCGGTCTACACGCCCGTCACCACCCTGGAACTCGAAGCCTGGCTCGCGCGCTATGCGGTGGGCGAGCTCGTCTCGCAATCGCCGATCGCGACGGGCATCGAGAACACCAACTATTTCGTGACGACGACGAACGGCCGATACGTGCTGACGCTGTATGAGCGGCTTCCTTCCAACGAGCTCCCTTTCTACTTGAACCTGATGGCGCATCTCGCGAACGCCGGCGTCGAGTGTCCGGCGCCGATTCGCGATCGCACCGGCACGCTGTTCGGCACGCTCAACGGCAAGCCGGCGAGCCTCGTCACCCGGCTCGACGGCGTTCCGATCGAAGACCCCGACGTCGTTCACTGCGCCGCGGTGGGCAACGCGCTCGGCCGCATGCACGTCGCGTCGGCGACGTATCGGGCGCGCCTCACCAATCGCCGCGGCCCGGCGTGGTGGCGCCAGGCCGCCCGCGCGGTGCGGCCGTTCATCACGGCTCGGCAAAACGAGCTGCTCGCAAGCGAGCTCAAGTTCCTCACCGGCTTCGCGAAGGGGCGACTGCCGCGCGGCGCGATCCACGGCGATCTCTTTTGCGACAACGTGCTGTTCGTCGGCGAGCGTGTCTCCGGGATCATCGATTTCGGTTTTGCCGCAACCGACGCGCTCGCGTACGACCTCGCGATCACCGTCAACGACTGGTGCGTCGACAAGGGCGGAAGCGGCGCGCTCGCGCCCGAGCTCGTCTCGGCGCTCGCCGGCGCCTACGACGCGGTGCGGCCGCTGACAACGGAGGAGCGTGCGCAGTGGCCCGCCTTGCTGCGCGCTGCCGCCCTGCGCTTCTGGCTGTCGCGGCTTTACGACCTCCACCTTCCGCGCCCTGGCGAGCTTGTGCACGCTCACGACCCCGCGCACTTCGAGCGCATCCTTCGGCATCGGATCGACGACCGCGTGTCACTGCCCGAGCGGTCGGGCGCGGGGATGGCGCAGTGAGTGCGCCGCCGACCACGATCGAATTCGTGCGCTACTCGGGGCGCCGCGGCGCCATCTGGCTCAAGGACGCCGCGACGATGCTGTCGGCTGCGCGCGTCTCGTGGCTCATGCTGTTGCTGTCCTACTACCTGATCCAGCTGATGGTGAGCGTGATACCGCTCGCCGGACCGCTCGCGATGATGGTGCTGCGACCGGTGTTCACCGTCGGCTTTCTCGCCGCAGCCTGGACGCAGGAGCGCGGCGGGATGCCGCAGATCCGCCATCTGTTTCGCGGCTTCGGCGCCAATGTCTGGGCGTTGATCCCGATCGGAATCGTGCTGATCCTCGGCACCACGCTTGCCGTGCTGTCGACGGCGCTCGTCGACGGAGGCGCTCTTCTCGAAGCGATCACGTCCAACACGAAGGCGGAGGAAGGGCTCGTGATCAATTCGCGCATCGAAAGCGCGATGCTGATGGCGATCCTCGTCGCGCTGCCGACGCTGCTCGCGATCTGGTTCGCGCCCGCGCTCGTCGTGTTCCAGGACTGCGGACCGACCCGCGCGATGCTCACGAGCCTGCGCGCGGCGCTCGCCAACTGGCGACCGGTCGCTGTCTATGGGGTGCTGCTGTTCTTCTTCGGTGCCGTGCTGCCAGGCATGGCGGTTGCGATCATCACGCTGATCGTTCCGCAGGCTGCAGCGCCGTTCGTGATCGCGCTGACCGTCGTCCCCTACGTCTTCCTGTTCGTGGCGACGCAGACGATCTCGGACTACGTCGCTTACCGCGACATCTTCCACGCGGGCGAAGCGAGCGGTCCGGCGGAGTCGGCGACCGCCTGACGCGATCGGACAGCGGCGCTACGCCGCCTCGAGCTTCGCGTATTCCAGCGCGAGCCATTTCACGCCGGCGTCGCGAAAGTTGACCTGCACCCGCGAATCGTCGCCACGCCCCTCGGCATCGATGATGATGCCGAGACCGAACTTCGCGTGACGGACGCTCTGGCCGATGCGCCACCCGTGCCCCGGGTCGGCCACCCTTCGTGGAGCGGGCGCACGACTCGCCGCCGGCGCAACCGCAGCAGCGCGCTCGCCCCATTCGGCCGGATCGATGTCGACCGCGGCCGCCATCCTGCGGCGCGGGGGCGACAGCCAGTGGACGAGCTCGCGCGGCAGCTCGTCCAGAAAGCGCGACGGGATGTTGTAGCGGACCTGGCCGTGGAGCATCCGGCTCTGCGCGTGCGTGACGTAAAGACGTCGCTTCGCGCGCGTGATCGCGACGTACATGAGCCTGCGCTCCTCCTCCATGCCGTCGATCTCGTCGCGGCTGTTCTCGTGCGGGAAGAGACCCTCCTCGAGACCCGTGATGAACACGGTGTGGAACTCGAGGCCCTTCGCGGAATGCACGGTCATGAGTTGCAGGGCTGGGCGGCCCTCGGCCGCCTGGGTCTCCCCCGCCTCGAGCGCCGCGTGCGCAAGAAACGCGGTGAGCGGGTCGGTCGCGCCGGAGTCGGCTGCCACCTGCCCGTCGTCGTTGTCATCGGCCGCAATCGGCGCGTCGACGGCAAGATCGGCCTCGCGCATGAAGCTTTGCGCCGCATTGACGAGCTCTTCGAGGTTGTCGACGCGGTCCTGCCCGTCCTTCTCGTTCCGATAGTGCGCGAGAAGTCCCGATGCCGCGTTGACGTGCTCGACCGCTTCCGGCAGCGGCAAACCGGCTGTCGCCACGCGCATCTGCTCGATGAGCCGCACGAACGACGCGAGGCTCGCGCTCGCCTTGCCGCCCACTTTGCCGCCAGCGCACGCGACCTGCCACAGCGTCGTTCCTTCACGGCGCGCGGCGTCGACGAGCGTCTCCAGCGTCCGCGCGCCGATGCCTCGCGGGGGAAAGCTCACGATGCGCAGGAATGCGCCATCGTCCTCGGGCGCGGCGAGAAGCCGCAGATACGCGAGCGCGTTCTTGATCTCGGCCCGCTCGAAGAAGCGCATGCCGCCGTAGACGCGGTAGGGAATCGCGGCGTTGAAGAGCGCGTGCTCGAGCACGCGGGACTGCGCATTCGACCGGTAGAGAACGGCTACTTCCGACAACGCAATGCCCGACGCCGAGAGTGCCTTCGTCGCGTCGACGATGAAGGTCGCCTCGTCCAGATCGGACGGCGCCGCGAGCGCGCGAATCGGCTCCCCCTTGTCGTCGCTCGTCCACAGGTTCTTGCCGAGCCGCGCCTGGTTGTTGCTGATGAGCGCATTCGCAGCATCGAGAATGTTGCCGTGCGAGCGGTAGTTCTGCTCGAGCTTGACGAGCTCGACCGGCGCGCCGTCGCGAGAGAAGTCGCGCTCGAAGTGCTGCATGTTGGCGACGTTCGCGCCGCGGAACGCATAGATCGATTGGTCGTCGTCGCCGACCGCAAACACCGCCGCGCGCTCGCCGGTCAGGAGCTTGAGCCAGCGGTATTGCAGCACGTTCGTGTCCTGGAACTCGTCGACGAGGATGTGCGTGAAGCGCCGCCGGTAGTGCTCGCGGAGGCTGTCGTGGCGGGCGAGGAGCTCGTAGCTCCGGAGCAGCAGCTCGGCGAAGTCGACGACGCCTTCGCGCTGGCACATCGCTTCGTAGAGCGCATAGTGGTCGACCATGCGGCGCGCGATCTCGTCGCCCGCCTCGACCTGGTTCGGGCGCAGGCCGTCCTCCTTGGCGTCGGCGATGAAATATTGCAGCTGACGAGGCGGATAGCGCTCTTCGTCGATGTTGTGCGCCTTGTAGAGCCGCTTGATCAGGGCGAGCTGATCCTGCGTGTCCATGATCTGGAAGAGCTGCGGCAGCTGCGCGTCGCGGTAGTGCGTGCGCAGCATGCGATTGCAAAGGCCGTGGAACGTTCCTATCCACATGCCGCGCAGGTTGATGGGCGTCATGACCGAAAGGCGGACGAGCATCTCCTTCGCGGCCTTGTTCGTGAAGGTGACGGCGAGGATCGACAACGGCGAGGCCTGCCCGGTCGCGAGCAGCCATGCGATGCGCGTGGTCAGCACCCGCGTCTTGCCGCTGCCCGCCCCCGCGAGAATGAGCGCCGAGCGGTGCGGCAGCGTCACTGCGGCGAGCTGCTCGGGATTGAGATTGGAGAGAAGCGGATTCGACATGGCGGCGGACTTCGAATTATACGTGGCCGCCACGTGCCGAACTCACTTCATGGCGATGCGCTCGAGGAGCGATGCCAGCGCTGCGATGGGCTCGCCTCCATCGATGAGGCGCGGCCCGGTCGCACGAATGCAATCCACGGCGCTTGCGGGCATTTCGAAGTCGTCATCGCGCTCCGAAGTGTCACCCTAACAGAGCGCAGCGCTATAATCCGCGCTCCTCGCGGACCTCGCTCCTTTCACGCCGCTTCCGTCGCCGCTTTTCCGATGCCCCCGAACCCCAACGCCGCGCCGGCCGCGAACACGGCGACGACCCGCGCGTTCGTCCAGTGGATACGCTCCGCCGCGCCGTACATCCACGCCTTTCGTGGCAGGACGTTCGTCATCGCGTTTGGGGGCGAGGTGGTCGCCGACGACACGTTTCTCGGCATCATCCACGATCTCAACCTGCTGCACAGCCTGGGTGTGCATCTGGTCGTCGTCCACGGCTCCCGGCCGCAGATCGAGGCAATCCTCGCGCAGCAGGACATCGAAAGCCGCTACGCGTTCGGATTGCGCGTCACGGACGCGGAGACGATGGACTGCGTGCTGGAAGCGAACGGGCAGGTGCGCTCGCGCATCGAGGCGCTGCTCTCGCTCGGCATGCCCAATTCGCCGATGGCGGGCGCGCGAATCCGCGTCTCGACCGGCAATTTCATCACCGCGAAGCCGATGGGCGTGCGCGACGGCACTGACATGCAGCTGACGGGCGAAGTTCGCCGCGTGGACACCGATGCGGTGCGCGCGCGCCTCGACGACGGCGACATCGTTCTCATCTCCCCTCTCGGGTACTCTCCCACAGGTGAAATCTTCAACCTTGCGCTGGAAGAGGTCGCAACGCAGGTCGCCGTGCGCTTGACGGCGCACAAGCTCATCTTCCTCATGGAAACGGAAGGCGTGCGCCGCGGCCGGCAGCTCCTGACCGAGCTGTCGACCAAGGACGCCGACACGCTCCTCGCGCGAAACGGCGGCAAGCAGCCGCCCGACGTCCTGCACTATCTGCCCTACGCGATCCGCGCGTGCGACAACGGTGTGCGCCGCGCGCACCTCATCAGCCGGCACGTCGACGGCGCGCTGCTGCTCGAGCTTTTCACGCGCGACGGCGTGGGCACGATGATCGCTTCCGCGCCGCTTGCGCACCTGCGCAACGCCACGATCGACGACGTCGGCGGCATCTTGCGGATCATCGAGCCGCTCGAGGAGCAGGGCATCCTCGTGCGGCGCTCGCGCGAGCGGCTCGAGATGGAGATCGAGCGCTTCATCGTCGCCGAGCACGACAACGGAATCATCGGATGCGCGGCGCTCTACGCGTTTCCGGACGAGAAAGCCGGCGAGCTCGCGGCGCTCGCCGTGCATCCGGATTTTCGCCGCGAGGGCTACGGCGAGGCGCTGATGGAGGAGGTCGAGGCCCGGGCGCGAAAGCTCAAGCTCGACGATCTTTTCGTGCTCACGACGCGCACCTCGCAATGGTTCGTCGAGCGCGGCTATCATACTGCGACGGTGGCGGACCTGCCGCGGCAAAAGCAGGCGCTCTACAATTTCCAACGCAAGTCGCAGGTCTACCGCAAAATCCTCTAGGAGAGTCTGACAATGGCGCGCATGGTTCACTGCGTGAAGCTCGGTCGCGAGGCCGAAGGGCTCGATTTGCCGCCCTACCCCGGCCCGCTGGGGAAGCGCATCTACGAGAACGTGTCGAAGGAGGCGTGGCAGGCGTGGCTGCGGCACCAGACGATGCTCGTCAACGAGAACCGGCTGTCGCTCGCCGACGCCCGCGCGCGCAAGTGGCTCGCCGAGCAGATGGAGCAGCACTTCTTCGGTGCAGGCGCGGAGATGCCCTCGGGCTACGTTCCGCCGAAGTCCTGAACGATCGGCTCGAGTCCTCGCTGCCGGCGGCCAGCCTCGTCAGCCGCGCGGCGCAGCGCGCGTGTTGAGATACACCGAATAGAGCGACGTCGTGCCGCAGATGAAAAGGCGATTCTGCTTCGGCCCCCCGAAACACACGTTGGCGACGGCCTCGGGAATCAGGATCTTGCCAAGCAGCGCCCCGTCGCTCGAATGACAGTGGACGCCGTCGCCCGCCGATAGCCACAGGTTGCCGTGGACGTCGACGCGAAACCCGTCGTAGAGACCGACGGAGCATGTCGCGAAGACCTCGCCGCCGCCGATGCTTTTTCCGTCGGCGGAAACCTTGAAGCGGCGCACGTGATGGGGGCCGTCTGCCTTGTGCGTGAGCCCGGTGTCGACGATGTAGAGCAGGGATTCATCGGGCGAGAACGCGAGCCCGTTCGGCTGCACGAAGTCCGCTGCGACGATGGCGACTTTCCCGCTCGACGCATCGATGCGGTACACATTGCAGGCACCGATCTCGCTCTTCGCCGCGTCGCCTTCGTAGTCCGAGTCGATCCCGTAGCTCGGATCCGTGAACCAGATGCTGCCGTCGCCCTTGACGACGACGTCGTTCGGCGAGTTGAAGCGCTTGCCGTCGTACCGGTCCGCCAGCACGGTGCGCGTTCCGTCGAAATCGGTTCGGGTCACGCACCGGCTGCGATGCTCGCACGTGACGAGACGACCCTGCGTGTCGACCGTATTCCCGTTGCTGTTGTGCGACGGCTGGCGAAACGTCGACACCGAGCCGTCGGTCTCGTCCCAGCGCAGCATCCGATCGTTGGGGATGTCCGACCAGACGAGATATCGGCCGGCCGCGAACCATGCGGGCCCTTCTGCCCATCGGCAGCCTGTGTAGAGTTTCTCGACGTGGATGTACGGAAGCGCGACTTTGCGAAAGCGCCGGTCGACGACTTCGAAGCTCGGTGTCAGGTCAAGGGCCATTTCGTGCTCGCAGGGATGATAAAGGGTATGCGCTATTCCGAATGGCGGCGGCCGCGGCCGTAGATCAACAGCATCGCAATGATGACGATGCCGTACGTGACGTGCCGGCCGAACTCCTCCATCTGCATCACCGACAGCATCGACTGCAGCAGCGTGATCAGGATCACGCCGGCGACCGTGCCGAGATAGTTGCCGCGGCCGCCCAGGATCGAGGTGCCGCCCAGCACGACGGCCGCAATGGCCGGCAGCAGGTACGGATCGCCCATCGCCTGCGCCGCCTTGCTCGCGTAGCCCGCGAGCAGCACGCCGCCGAACGCGGAGAGCGCGCCCGAGATCGCGAACGCTGCCATCACGACGAGGCGCGTGCGGGCGCCCGAGAGGTAAGCCGCACGTTCCCGGTTGCCGATCGCATAGACCGTACGGCCGAACGTCGTGCGCGTGAGCAGGAAGACTGCGCCGGCGCCGATCGCCGCCCATACGATCAGCGCATTCGGAATTCCGAGCACGCTGTGGCCCGTCGCCAGAAAGCGCATCGCCGGCGACGATGCGTCCTGCGGCGAGAAGCCGCCGGTGTGCACGACCATCAGCCCTTGCGCTACCGCGTTGACGGCGAGCGTGACCACCATCGACGGCAGCCGCAGGAACGCGACGCCCAGTCCGTTGACGAGCCCGAGGGCAATGCCGCACGCGACACCCACAGGAATGGCGAGCGCCTCCCCGAGCGAGCCCCAGCCGGTCGCGGCCGTCGCCATCATTCCGCCCACCGCGACGACCCAAGGCACCGACAGATCGATCTGGCCGAGCAGAATGACGATCATGGCGCCGGTTGCGATCACGCCGAGGAAAGAAGCGACCTTGAGTTGCTGCAGCAGATACTCGGGCGACAGGAAACTCGTGGAGTAGAGGCTTCCGACGAAGAGCACGATCGCGACACAGCCGAACGCCGCGACAACCGCCGGATCGAACCGGGAAAGTCTTCGCCGCGGCCCGTCCGCCGGCGCCGCGCGCGAATCGTCGGCCGGCACGCGCACATCACCCATAGAGATCCAGCCGGTTGCGGATGCGCAGCAGCCGCAGCGAGCCGAGGCAAACGGCCGCGACGAGCACGACGCCCTGGAACAGCGGCTGCCACAGCGGCTCGACGTTGAACACGAAGAGGAGGTCGCCGATCGTCCGGAACATGAGCGCGCCGAAGATTGCCCCGATGGCGCTCCCGGAACCGCCGAAGAGCGAGATGCCGCCAAGCACGACCGCAGCGATCGAATACAGAGTGTACGAGCCGCCGTTCGCGGCCGACGCCTCGCCGGAATAGGTGACGCAGGTGAGGAAGAGACCGGCCATCGACGCAAGCAGCCCCGACAACATGTACGCGGCAAACTTTGCGCGCCGAATGGGGACGCCCGACATGTACGCCGCGACTTCGGAGGATCCGACCGCATAGGCGGCGCGGCCCAGTGCCGAACGCCGGAACGGCATCCAGACGGTGACGACGAGCGCCGCCAGCAGCACGAGGCTCGCCGGTATGCCGCCTGGCAGCTGCCCCGTCAGCGCATCGGCCAGCGTGGAGTCGATGTCGCCTCCGGGCACCCGCCGCAGTGCGAGCGCAGCGCCATAGAACACCGATCCCGTTGCGATCGTCGTGACGATCGGCTGCAGCCGCCCATAGATCACGATCACGCCATTGACCGCGCCGCACAGGCAGCCCGTCGCGAGCACGCCCACGACACCGAGCGCCGTCGCCGCAGGCGAGCCGACGACGATTGTGGACGCGAGGCAGTTCGCGAGGACCATCACCATGCCGACGGAGAGATCGATGCCGGACGTCAGCACGACGACCGTCTGCGCCATCGCCACGATCGCGAGCAGCACACCCTTGTTCGCGGCCGTCGTCGCCACGTTGGCGTTGAGGCCGGCAGGATGGTTGGCGGCGTAGACGGCGAACATCGCGACGAACGCGGCGAACGCGAGAAGCGTCCCGCGATGCTCGCGCAGCCAGTAGGACCAGTCGCCGCTCACGGCTGCGCCGCCTGCGCCGTAGTCGCCGCCGCCGGCTCCGTGCCGAGATTGAGCGCGCTGCTCACGAGCGCGCGCTCGGTGATGTCGGCGCCGACGAGCTCGCGCACGATGGCGCCGTCGTACATCACGAGCACGCGATCGCAGCAGCCGACGAGCTCGTCGTAGTCGGTCGAATAGAAGAGGATGCCGGCACCGTCGTTGGCGAGCGCACGCAGGAGCTGGTACATCTCCTGCTTCGTGCCCACGTCGATGCCGCGGGTCGGATCGTTGAGCAGCAGGATTCGCGGCGCCATCATCAGCCACTTGCCGATGACGACCTTCTGCTGGTTGCCGCCGGACAAGGCGCCGGCCGGCACGTCGACGCCGTCCGTGCGAACGGCGAGCAGTCGCACGACCCGATCCACTGCAGCGCGCTCTGCCGTCCTGTCGACGACGCCGAATCGCGACAGCCTCGAGAGGGCGGCGAACGAAAGGTTGTCGCGCACCGACATGGGCAGCATCAGGCCCTCGGTCTTGCGGTCCTCGGGAATCAGGGCCATGCCGATCTCGCGCCTTTTCGCGGCGTAGGGCCCGGAAATCGCGACCGCCTTGCCGTCGATCGCGACTTCGCCGGTCGTGCCCTGCAGCACGCCGAAGAGCGCAAGCAGCAGCTCGCGCTGGCCCTGTCCGTCGAGACCGCCCAGTCCGATCACTTCGCCCGCATGCAGGCGCAGCGAGATGTCACTCAGGCGATTGGTCCACGTGAGCTTTCGCACCTCGAGCAGCGGCGGCGCGTCGCTCGGCGCCCGCGCGGGCCGCGGCGGGAACACCGCGTTGTATTCGCGGCCGATCATGAGCTCGACGACCTCGTTGTCCGTCTTCGTGCCCGCTGCGTAGGTTGCGACGCTGCGGCCGTTGCAGAACACGGTGCACTCGTCGGCAAGCTCCGTTATCTCGTGCATCCGGTGCGAGATGTAAATGAGCGCGAGTCCTTCGGCGCGCAGCCGCTTCAGCACGCCGTAGATCTTGGTGACGTCGGCGGCGGTCAGCGCGGAGGTCGCCTCGTCGAGGATCAGGATTCGCGGCGCTCTGGCGAGCGCCTTCGCGATCTCGACCATCTGCCGCCGCGAGAGCGACAGGTCCTTGACGAGCGCCAGCGGGTGGATGTTCTCGGCTCCGGCGCGCGCGAGCGCCTCTTCGGCTGCCCGGCGCTGCGCGCGGCGATCGATGAGCCCGAAGCGGCGAGGTGGGTTGCTGATCGAGATGTTGTCCGCGACCGACAAATCGGGGATGAGCGAGAGCTCCTGGAAGATGCAGGCGATGCCGGCCGCATTGGCCGCAGCGGGCGACGCGAATGCGACCGGCGCGCCGTCGAGCGTCATCCGGCCCTCGTCCGGCGCGATGACGCCGGCCATGATCTTGATGAGCGTCGACTTGCCGGCGCCGTTCTCGCCAAGCACCGCATGGATGCGCCCGGCCTCGATGGCGATGTCGGCGTTCGACAGCGCGCGCACGCCGCCGAAGCGCTTCGACACGCCCTCCATCGCGAAGAGGCTCATTGGAATGCCCTGCGAGCGACCGCGCTCCGGGGCCTTTGGCGCTCACGAGCCCCCAATACCCCCCACGGCTGCGCACGTCGCGCCCGGGGGCTCATGAGACGTCCGCCTCGGCCGCCCGAAACCGCGGCGGCGCGTTCATCGTATAGTCCGGCGACGGCGTTTTCGGCGGCGACAGGCCGACTACTTGTTCGCTTCCGTCTGGCCCATGATCTCCTGCGCGGTGAAATTGATGCCGCAGGTCGGGAACGCATTGCCGACGAAGAAGTTGTCGCTCTGCGCGGGATAGTAGTCGGTGCCTTCCTTCATGCTGGGATACTCCGCCTTCGCGAGCGGCAGCTTGACCGACTGGGGAATGACCTTGCCCTCCAGCGCGGCGATTGCCGTCTTGATGGCAACGGCGACCTGCGCCGGCCCCGTCCCCGCGGATGCGCACTTCAGGCCCTCGCTTCCATACTTGCCGCAGAACTTGCGGAAGCCGTTCTCGGTCTCGCCGCCGAACGGCACGAACGGATGCTTGGCGTCCATCATCGCCTGCACCACGCCGGTGTCGCCGCCCTGCGCGGTGATCGCGTCGAACTTCTTGTGCACGGCGATGGCGTCCGCGGTCACCTTCTGCGCGGTCGGGTCGTCCCACTTGCCGATCACCTCGACCACGTCCCACTTCTTGCCCGAGGCCTTGAACACTTCCTGGATGCCTTCGTGGCGGTCGCGGTCGACCGACGTTCCCGAGACACCGCGCACTTCGAGCACCTTGCCGCCGTTCGGCACGTTCTTCACGAGCCAATCGGCCCAGTACTTGCCGAGGCCCTTCTGGTCGACGTTGACGTTGACCGCCTCCTCCGTGTCGAGGATGTTGTCGAACGCCACCAGCACGACGCCTGCGTCGTTCGCCTTCTTGATGACCGGCTTGAACGCCGCCGGGTTCTGCGCGTTGACCACGATCGCGTCGTACCCGGAATCGATGAAGTTGTTGATCGCGGCGATCTGCGCCGCGACATCCTCGCCGGTCGAGACGACCTTGAACTCCTTGAGCTTGGCGGCGACCTCGGGCTGTGCCGCGTACGCCTTCGCGGTCTTGATCATCTGGATGCGCCACGTGTTGGCGATGTAGCCGTTCGCGAGCGCGATACGGTACGGGCCCTTCTTGGCCGGATACTGGAAAAGCTTGGTGTTGGCGGCCCACGGGGCGAAGCATTGCGGGTCGGAATTCGGCGCGGTCACCACCTTCGGCGGCGCCGCCGTCGCGGCTCCGGCGGCCAACAGGGCAAGTGCTGCGGCAATGCGGGTGCAGTGAAGCATCGAAGCCTCCTCTTCTCGATGGGTAAAGGCACGGACGCGGGGCAGCCGGCGTCAAGTACACCTGGCGTCGTTGTAGTCACCGCGGCCCAACGCCTGAAAGAAGCCCGCGTCAGCATACGCGCCGTCCCGCAAACATACAATTTCGGCAAGAACCACGGACAACACGGGCACCCCGTTCCGAGCGGCGCGCCGCGGCTAGAGCTCCGGCCGGGCGGACAGGCTGCGCTCGACCATGAGCTCGATGACGAGATTGGCCTTCAATCGCTCTGGCATTCCGAATCCCGCTGGCTCGTTCGGGCCGCCCAGCGTGCGGAAGCTCGTCGTCGAGCGGAACGATCGGGCGAGGATCGGCGAGAGCGCGGTGCCGAACGAATCCTGGAAAATCACCGCATCGACGTTGCCTGGCGCATCGCAGCGCGTCACGGCCGTCGGCGCCGTGAGCCGCGCTGCGAGGTCGTCGGGAACCAGGACCGGAACGACCGCCGATTGCGCGCAAGCGATCGGGCCGAGGAGGTAGTCGGCTTCCGGGCGCTCCGGGACGAGGCCCAGCATTCGCGCCATGTCGAATCCCGTGCGCTCCACGGGCTCCGGCCCGAGGGTCTCCCATGCCTTGGCGGCAAGCTGCGGAAAGTCGGGCGTCAGCACGCGCACGATCTCGCGATACGCCGCGTACGCGCCAAGGGTGTTCCAATGCGTGTCGGCCTTGTAATAGACGGCCGCCGTCGATTTGGCATCTCGCAACGGCGCGCGCAGATCGATCACCGTCACCTCCGGCGCAGACTTCATGTGCGCCATCAGCTGGTCGAGCCGCGTCGGCCCGACCCGGGAACCAACCCAGCGAGGCAAATGCTCGGGGTAGACGCTTTCCTTGTTCGGCGTGACGACGAAGACGTACTTCGCGCCCGACTCGCGATAGCGCCGTGTCCGCTCCAGCAGGAACGCGCGCCAGCGGTCGAGCTCCGCCTCCGTGAACGGGTCCGTGCCGCGGAAGTGCCGGTCGATGACGCGGTCGGCAGTGGCGCCGACGTAGTACATCCACCCACCGCTTCCAAGCACGACCTCGGGCACCGGCGACACTCGCAGCCAATCGAGGTACAGCGTGCGTGCGGCCGCCGCGACTTCAACACGCAACGGCAGCGCACGGTTGAATTCGAGCTCGAACCGCGAGGGGAAGCGCTTGAGGTCGCCGACCCGCCACGACCATCGCGGCAGCTCCGGCGTCGTGGAGCCGAGCTGCGATTGCAGCCATGGGATCGACATGACGGCGAGCGGCAGGCAGAGCAGCAAGGCGACGAGCGCGAGGCGGACGCGCGCCCACCTCTCCCATCCGTCGGAGCGCGGTGCCGTGTGAGCGATCGTGTCCAGCAAGGCGGGCGGATCAGAACCGGAAATAGATGAACGGGTTGTACGCGCCGAGCGCCACGAACGAGACGCAGGCGCCGACAATCACGGCGAACGACGCGGTGATCGCTACCTCGTACGGCGCGCGCACCGTCGACCCCGCTCGAGCTCGCGCGCGCCACCGTCGCTCGAACGTGCGCGCGGCGGGCGTCGCGGCAATGGCGGCGAGGCAAAGGACGACGGGGAGCACCGGCGATACGGTCAGCATCGTCGTCTCGGCATCCGGGCTCATGCCGAACATCGCACGGTAATACGTCGCGGCATGCTGCAGGCTGTCCGCACGGAACAGCACCCATCCGAGCGTCACGATCGAGAGCAGGTAGGCGTGCCGGCACAACGGCCCGACCGCGCGCAGCGCCGCTTTGACGCGCGTCGAGCGCTCGAAAATCAGGAACGTCCCGTTGTAGAGGCCCCAAAGCACGAAATTCCACTGTGCGCCATGCCACAGGCCGCACAGCAGGAACACGACGAGAAGGTTGAGCGTGGTGCGACGCGGCCCGAGTCGATTGCCGCCGAGCGGAATGTAGAGATAATCGCGGAACCAGGTCGACAGCGAAATGTGCCAGCGCCGCCAGAACTCCTGCACCGATTGCGAGATGTAGGGATAGTCGAAATTGTTGACGATGCGAAAACCGAACAGCCGGCACAATCCGCGGGCCATGTCGGAGTAGCCCGAGAAATCGAAATAGATCTGGCCCGCGTAGCACGCAATGCCGAGCCACGCCGCGGACGAAGAAAGATGACGCGCCTCCGCGGAGAACGCCTGATCGGCGTATACCGCCAGGACATTGGCGAAGAGAAGCTTTTTCGCGAGCCCCACGAGGAAGATGGCCGTCCCATCGGTGAAGTCCGAGGTGGTGACCCGCCGCGTGGCGACGAGCTGCTGCGCGATGTCGCGATAGCGGATGATCGGACCCGCGATGAGCTGCGGGAAGAGCGCGATGTAAAGCCCGTAATCGACGATGCTCCGCGGCGCGGACGCGCGCCGCCAATAGATGTCCACGAGATACGAGATCGCGTGGAACGTGAAGAACGAAACGCCCAGCAGCAGCTCGAACGGCCGCAACCGGATCTCGGGGAGCCCGAGAACGGCGCCCAACCCGTTAACGTTGTCGAGCGCGAAGAACGTGTACTTCGCGACGCCGAGGAACCCGAGGTTGAAGGCAATGCCGATGCGAAGAAAGGCGAGCGCCGGGCGCCCTTCGTCGTGCGCCCGCTCGATGCGCCGGCCCACCGCATAGTTGACCGCGATGGACAGCGGCAGGAGTACGAGCCCCGACGGTTGTCCCCATGCGTAGAACAGCAGGCTCGCGACGAGCAGGATCGAATTGCGGAAACGATGAGGGGCCGCGTGATAGGCCGCGAGAAGCAGAGGCAGAAAAGCGAAGAGGAACGTGCTGGAGGTGAAGAGCATGACACTTGGGCCGGCGCGGCGGTCGAGATGGTAGCCTTATCCGTCCGCGCGCACCAGCCGCACCCAGGAGATTTGCGTGAACCGCTTCCTTCTGCGCCCGTCGCTTGCGTTCTGCTGTGCATTGTCGTTCGCCGCCTGCGCGCAGCCGTACGCAGCCGGCGAAGCGGTCGTCATTCCAGGCGCCGAAGTGGCGGACTGGGGCCGCGTCGCCAGGGTCGAAGGCCACTTCGGCAAGCCGTCACCCAGTTCATCGTCGCATTCGACCAAAGTGCCGGCGGTCCTGATCCTGCACGGCAGCAACGGCATCGACGGTCGGGGCGCGTACTACGCGAAGGCGCTGCAGGACGCCGGCATCGCCACGCTGGAGATCACGATGTTCGAATCCGGTGGTCGGCCGCGAACGGGCACGAAGGCCACGATGCCCTTCGCTGCCGCCGCTTTGAAGTGGCTGGCCGCACGCGACGATGTGGACCGGGCGCGCCTCGGCGTGATGGGCGTGTCGTGGGGCGGCGTGATGACCCTTCTCATGTCGAGCGAGCTGACGCAAGGTGCGATGGGTAACGACGTCCCGAAGCCGATCGCGTTCGCGCCCCTCTATCCCACGTGCTCCGTCATCGCAAACGTCGTGCAGAACCGGCAAAGCGTGTTCCATGGCGCCGAAACAAGAATGACGAGCTCGCCGATGCTGATTCAGGTGGGCACACAGGACGATTACGAGGACGGCGAGCACGCCTGTGACGCGCTCATTGCGTCATGGCCGGCGGCGGCACGCGAGCGGACGACGGTGCGGTATTACGACGGCGCGACGCACGGATTCGACCTCCAGGGTCGGCCGCGCCAGTTCAACGACGAGTTTGCGCACGGCGGGCGCGGGGGTATGGTGAGGATGTGGCCATCACCGAACGATGCGGCCACGGCGCGCGCCGCGCTGGTAGCCTTCTTCCAGGAATATCTGAAGCCTTAGCAGGAGGGGCTCGCCGTCGATGTATTGCTATTTGCCGGCGGGATACCGCTGGAATACTCATTTTGTTATCGAAGTACCATCGAACATCGCCTGGTTGATGCAGGAGGCATATATCCAGTTGGTTCGCGTGATGCCGAGCTTGTTGCAAAGCGCTTGAGAGGATGTATTTTCCGCCCGGACGCCGGTCATGAAACCGCGCGCGCCGTGTCGTTCCCACATATGGATGATCGCCTGAGCGCCAAGAAGCAACGCAATTCGTTCGCCGCGCCGGTCGTGGCGCGTCGCCAGCATCCCCCAGAACGCGTCCTTTGCACGTGGGCTCGATGGGTGGTGAATCATGTATGACGAAGCGGTTGCGACCGGACGTCCGTTGCGATCGGTGGCCACCAGGCAGATACCCGTACACGCCCGCGCCCTCATGACCGAACCGGGGACCGGCATCACATCACATGCCTCACAAAGGTCGGCGACTTCGGCTACCAATTCGCGTGGCGTGTCCGCGTCGATGGTGCAAATGCAGAGATCGGCCGGGAGCACGATTTGTTCAAGAGCTCTGCGGCCCGCTGCAAAGGCCGTTTCGCCGCCTCGGTAGTGTTCATGCCGATCCGTAGCCAGACCTCTTGCTTCAAGTTGAGCAAGTAAACTCGCGGCAGCGTCCGCCGGGTAGAAATACGAGACAGCCGCGCCCTGCAGTGTGGCGATTGCGGTCAGGATGTCGGCGGTATCTTGGCCCGGTTCGCTTAACGCAACCAGGCGGCCATAATAGGAATAGCGAGGATCGTGCCGAAGCAGCGCCCATAGGCTCGCGCTGCGCTTCGCAAGAGCGACCCTGTGGGGAGACCCGAAGAACTCGTCGTCGGCGGGCATACCCGAATCTTCGCGATTGCAGTTGAATGTGGACGTGTCACCGCGGTGTGGCGTTTCACGACTGTTCATCGAGAGTCCTCCGTACACCAATCCGGCCAACGGTATCAGCACTTGCGAAACCGGATCAATCCTCGGTGGAAGTTAGCCCATAATGATCGCGCATCGTCGGCCAATCCGAAATGAGAGGGTATACCGATCATGAATCCAGGTGCCGTCAGCCGCTATCCGGTTCCAAAGCTCGAAGACCTTCCGGACGACATCCGCACCCGGATGCTGGAAGTGCAGGAAAAGGCCGGCTTCATTCCGAACGTTTTCGTGGCGCTCGCGCGTCGGCCGGACGAGTTTCGCGCATTTTTCGCGTATCACGACGCGCTGATGCTGCGGGACTCCGGGTTGACGAAGGCCGAGCGCGAGATGATCGTCGTCGCGGTAGCCGGCGCCAACGATTGCCTCTACTGCTTCGTCGCTCACGGAGCCATCCTGCGCATCTACGCCAAAGACCCGCTCGTCGCCGACCAGGTCGGCGTCAACTACAGGAAGGCGAACATCACGCCCCGGCAGAAAGCCATGCTCGCGTTCGCGCTCAAGGTGTCCGAGCGAAGCGGCGACATCGAGGATTCGGACTTCGAGATGCTGCGCGACCAAGGCTTCACCGACGAGGACATTTGGGACATCGGCAACATCTCGGCCTTCTTCTGCCTGTCGAACCGGATGGCCAACCTGATCGCGTTGCGGCCGAACGACGAGTTCTATGCCCTGGGACGAGTGCCCAAGGCACGAACGTGAAGGAGCGACGTCCGGCCTCGATCGCCGAAGCAGCCTGTCAAGTCCGGCAGTGCTGGACGACGAACGCCGCCAGCTGCTCGACGCACGCCTCCACCTCCTGCGCTTCGGTGTCGATGACGATCGAAGGTTCCTCGGGCGCTTCGTACGGAGCGTCGACGCCCGTGAAATCCTTGATCTCTCCCGCGCGCGCGCGGCGATAGTGGCCCTTGGGGTCGCGGCGCTCGCACGTCGCGAGCGCCGATCGCACGTAGACCTCGAAGAAGCGACGATCGCCCGCTGCCGCACGCGCTCGCTCGCGATCGGCCCGATACGGCGAGATGAAAGCGACGATGCAGATCGCGCCGGCGTCGGCGAAGAGTGCCGCGACCTCGCCGACGCGCCGGATGTTCTCCGCGCGATCATGCGGCGAGAATCCCAGGTCGGCGCTCAACCCGCGCCGGATGTTGTCCCCATCGAGCGTGTACACCTGCCACTCGCGATCGAAGAGGCGCCGCTCGAGCGCCATCGCGAGCGTCGACTTGCCCGAGCCCGGCAGTCCCGTGAACCACAGCACGGCACCGTAATGCCTCGTGCGCGCCGCGCGCTCCTGCGCGGTGACCTGGTGGCGAACGGGAACGAGGTCGAGCGGGTCAGCTTTCATGCACCACGTGCCCTGCGACAATCGTTGCCCGCACCTTGCCGCCCAGTTCGAGGCCGACGAACGGCGTGTTCTTGCCCTGGCTCTTAAGCGCTGCCGGCTCGACGCGCCAGTGAAGGTGGGGGTCGAACACGCAGACGTCCGCGGCCGCGCCGATGGCAAGGTGGCCGGCATCGATGCCCAGCACGGCGGCCGGCCGCGACGTGATGCGCGCGAGCGCCTCCGGCAGCGCGATGCCGTCCTCCTGCGCCCACTTGAGGGTGAGCGGAAGCAGAAGCTCGAGGCCGGTCGCGCCGGGTTCCGCTTCGGCGAACGGAACCTGCTTGCTGTCGTCGTCGACCGGGGCGTGATCCGAGCAGACGAGGTCGATCGTGCCGTCGGCGAGCCCGGCACGAAGCGCGGCGCGGTCGCGCGTGCCTCGCAGCGGCGGAATCAGCCTGCACTGCGTGTCGAACCAGCCGATGTCGACGTCGCAGAGGTGGAGGTGGTGGACGGCGACGTCGCAGGTCACCGCGAGCCCCTGCCGCTTCGCGGTGCGGACCATGTCCACGCCTTCGGCCGTCGATAGCCGGCAGATGTGCACCTGCACGCCGGTGGTGTGCGCGAGCGCGAGGATCGAGGCAAGCGCAATCGTCTCCGCCACCGCCGGAATCGGAGGCAAGCCCAGGCGCGTCGCAACTTCGCCTTCGTGCGCGACGCCGCCCTTGCCGAGATGCGCATCCTGCGGCCGCAGCCACACGCGGTGGCCGAACGTCGCCCCGTATTGCATCGCGCGAAGCAGCACGCCGGTGTCGATGATCGGCGCCTCGGCCTGCGAGAAGGCGACACAGCCGGCTGCCGCGAGCTCGCCCATCTCGGTGAGCTCCACGCCTTCGAGCGCACGCGTCAGCGCGCCGATCGGATAGACGTGCGCCTGGTTGAGCGATCGCGCGCGGTGCTTCAGCATTTGCACGAGCCCTGGCACGTCGAGCGGCGGATCGGTGTCGGGCGGGCACGCGAGACTCGTGACGCCGCCCGCGATTGCCGCCTGCATCTCGGATTCGAGCGTCGCCTTGTACTCGAATCCCGGCTCCCGAAGCCGCGCCGACAAATCGATGAGCCCGGGGCACACGACAAATCCGCGGGCGTCGATCGAGCGATCGGCTCGCCATCCGGGAGGCGGCGCGCCGACCGCGGCGATTTGCCCGTCGGCGATGCACAGCGACCCGACCCGGTCCACTCCGTGCCGGGGATCGACGATGCGACCGTGCTGGATCTCGATTTTCACCGTAGTGCCCTGCGCTTTCCCGCAGCCAACGTGCGCACGATGCTCATGCTCCCGCGAGAATGCTCATGACGGCCATCCGCACCGCGATGCCGAACGTCACTTGCGGCAGAATGACGCTGCGCTCGCCGTCGGCGACGGCAGACTCGATCTCGACGCCGCGATTCATCGGACCCGGGTGCATGACGATCGCGTCCGGCTTCGCAAGCGCGAGCTTCTCGCCGGTCAAGCCGTAGTACTTGAAGTATTCGCCGGTGGAGGGCAGCAACGCGCCGCGCATGCGCTCGCTCTGCAGCCGCAGCATCACCACCACGTCGCAGCCGGCGAGTCCCTCGCGCATGTCGTGATGGACGTGGACACCGAGCGATTGCACCGCCGAGGGAATCAGTGTCTTCGGACCGATCACGCGGACCTCCGGCGTGCCGAGTGTCGTGAGCCCATGGATCAGCGACCGGGCGACGCGCGAATGCAGCACGTCGCCGACGATTGCGACGGTGAGCTCGCGGAAGTCCTTCTTGTAGTGGCGAATCGTGAAGAGGTCGAGCAAGCCCTGGGTCGGATGCGCGTGGCGGCCGTCGCCGGCGTTGACCACGTGGACGTGCGTGCGTCCCATCCGGTTGAGGTGCGCGGCGATGAGGTGCGGCGCGCCGGACTGAGAATGGCGAACGACGAACATGTCGGCGTTCATCGCGACCAGGTTGTCGACCGTGTCCAGCAGCGTCTCGCCCTTGCTGGTGGACGACACGCCGATGTTGAGGTTGATCACGTCGGCCGACAGCCGCTTCGCGGCGATCTCGAACGTCGTGCGGGTCCGCGTCGAGTTCTCGAAGAACAGGTTGAACACCGAGCGGCCGCGGAGCAGCGGGACCTTCTTCACCTCGCGCTCGGCGATCGACGCGAAGGGCACTGCCGTGTCGAGCACGCGCAGGATGATCTCCGCGGGCAGTCCCTCGAGCGTGAGGAGGTGCGTCAAATCGCCCGCGGCGTTGAGCTGCGGGTTACGCACCGCTTGCCTCGGTGCCGAGCGAGAGCTTGCCTTCGTCGTTGCGCGACAGCACGATCGAGAGGTTGCGCGCGACCGCCAGCCGAACGCCGGCGTAGGTCGCCTCGATGGGCAGCTCGCGGCCGCCGCGGTCCACGAGCACCGCGAGCTCGACGCGCGCGGGGCGGCCGTAATCGAAGAGCTCGTTGACGGCCGCGCGGACGCTGCGCCCCGTGTAGAGAACGTCGTCGATCAGCACGATCGTCGCGCCCTCGACTTCGAATGGGAGTTCGGTCCGCTTCACTTCGGGCTTCAGACCCTTGCGGCTGAAATCGTCGCGATAGAACGAGACGTCGATGAAGCCGACGGCATGGTCGCCTTCGATCAGCTGCGCCAGGCGCTCGGCGATCCAGGCGCCGCCCGAATAGATCCCGACGAACTTCGCATCGAACGCGACGGCGCCGCGCATGCGGTCGGCGAGTGCCCGCAGCGTCTCCTCGGCGTCAGGCAGCGCGTCAGGCAACACGAGGTGGCCCCGTCTCTTTCGTGTCGTCGAACCAGGCCTGGAGGATGAGCTGCGCGGCGACCTGATCGCGCACGCTCGTGCGCTCCTTGGCGCGTACGCCGGACTCCGCGAGAGCCGCCTCCGCCTCCTCGGTTGTATACCGCTCGTCGACGCGCGCAACCTCGAGGCCGAAGCGCCCCTCGAGCTGCCGCGCGAAGCGGTCCGCCCGCGACGTCATCTCGTGCGGCGTCCCATCGGCGTGCACCGGCCGTCCCACCACGAGCACGTCCGGACGCCACGTGTCGATCAGCGCGGCGATCGCCGCAAAACGGGGACCGTTCGCCTCCGCGGCGATGGTCGTCAACGGACGCGCGACGCGCAACACGGTGTTGCCCACGGCAACTCCAATACGGCGCGTCCCGAAATCGAACGCGAGCACCGTGGCTTCGTGGCTGGCCGCGTTCGGGCGCGGCACGTCATGCGTGCCCGACGTCGTCGGACAGGCGGGTAGGGTCGATGCCGAGCAGGCGCATGGCCGCGGGCAGCTTCTCCTCGATCGACATGTCGAACAGGACGCGGGGATCCGCGGCGACCGTGAGCCACGCGTTCTGCGCGATCTCCTGCTCGAGCTGGCCGGCGGACCATCCTGCGTAGCCCAGCGAGACCAGCACGTCCTTCGGGCCTTCGCCGCGCGCGACGGCCTCGAGCACGTCCTTCGACGTGGTGAGCCCTACGTCGTCGTCGACGGCGAGCGTCGATTGCCAGTTGCCGAGCGGCCGATGCAGCACGAATCCGCGATCGACCTGAACGGGGCCGCCGAAGTGCACGGGACGATTGCGAAGCTCTGCATCGTCGAGCGGCACGTCGATCTGCTCGAACAGCGACGAGAGCGTCATGTCCGTCGGCTTGTTGACGACGATGCCGAGCGCGCCGTCCTCGTTGTGCTCGCAAACGTACGTGAGTGTGTGGGAGAAATGCGGGTCCGCCATCGCCGGCATGGCGATCAGGAAGTGATGCGTGAAGTTGGCGGTGGGGGCTCCCATGGCGTCACCCGAGGCGCAATTGTAAACGGCGCTACCTCTCGGCACAATTGGCGGCTTAACTCTGCGCTCGTCCGTCTCTCTCCATGCGCCCGTCCGCCGCCTGCCACCGGGCGCTCGTCTGGTTTCGCCGCGATCTTCGCGACTTCGATCACGCCGCGCTTTCGCACGCGCTTCGCGACGCGCGCGAAGTGCTGTGCGTCTTC
>Ga0070670_100000951_pt1 | contig 22713 bp, 23 predicted proteins | sample KBSS63metaG_FD_64665 | JGI IMG/M metagenome (GOLD analysis project Ga0070670, IMG submission 64665) | Switchgrass rhizosphere microbial communities from Kellogg Biological Station, Michigan, USA - KBS S6-3 metaG | ecosystem: Host-associated > Plants > Roots > Rhizosphere > Soil ... | reverse complement strand
ATCATGCCAATCATCAGCGTGGTGGCCGCAGTGCAGGTCGCTGAAGCCATGAAGTTGCTAACCGGGCAGCGTGAAAGTTTGCACCTCTCGCTGATGCAGTTTGATGTTTGGCGAAACGAGTGGCGGAAGATTAATCCTGGTCCACCGTCGCCGACCTGTCTGACCTGCGCGCTCGATCGTTACGAAACGCTCGAGCCGGAGTCAGCCGATCTGGCGGCTGTGTTATGCGGACGAAACGCCGTACAGATTTCACCCGCCCAGGGCACGCACTTGGACTTTGAAAAACTTGCGGAGCGGCTACGCGCTACCGGCGACGTTAAGTTCAACGATTATCTGTTACGGTTTCGCACCGGAGAATTTGAATTAACGGTCTTTCAAGACGCGCGCTCCATCATTCGCGGCACAGACGAGATCACGATTGCGCGATCGCTTTACGCAAAATACATAGGAAACTAAAACTACAAATGCTTCAAGCCATACGGGGACAACTCAAAAATCTAAGCGCTCTTTCCACCCTTCTCCTGCTGTTTGCAATCGTCGCGAGTGCGGGCCAGCCCGTGATTTGGGAAACATCTGGCCGCGCTGATTTATTGAAGGGCGACGCTCGCGGCATTTCCATCAGCGACACGGGCATGTTGATGCTGGCGCCGAAGCTGACCGAAATTTTCAATACCGAGCAGGCTTTTGTGTGGTCCAGTACCGTCGACGCGCAGGGAAATGTTTACCTTGGCACTGGCCACGACGGAAAAATTTTTAAAGTTTCAGCGGACGGCCGCGGTTCTTTGTTTTATGACGCGGCGGAGTTGGATGTAACCGCGCTTGCCACCGGCCGTGACGGCGCGGTTTACGCCGGCACCTCACCGGACGGCAAAGTCTATCGGATAACTTCAGATGGCCGGGCGGAGACGTATTTCGATCCGGGCGACAAATACATCTGGTCGCTCGCAGTGATGAACGACGGAGCGCTCGCCGTGGGCACCGGCGACAACGGCAAGCTTTATCGCGTGCGCGCGGCCGGCGCCAAACCCGAGTCTTCCTTGTTGATTGCTACCAATCAAACGCACGTCATCTCGCTTGCCGTCACCGCCCAGGGGGATTTGATTGCCGGCACCGATCCGGGCGGACTGGTGCTGCGCATTTCCCCCGACGGGAAGGCCTTCGCGTTGTTCGACGCAAGCCTGCGAGAAATACATGCCCTGGCCACCGCTCCCGACGGTTCAATTTATGCACTTGCTTTGAGCGACGCCGCGGCGGCAACCCGGGGACAAACTGTGGCTGCGCCGGCTGCGACCGCAGACGCCTCAACCGGAACGCCAAGCACCACGGTAACGATCACTGCAATCGACGAGAGTGGAACGCCGATTCCAACCCAGCCTCAGCCGGCGCGCAGTCGCAACGACGTCTCAACAGCTCGAAGTGCAGTGTTTCGAATTTTGCCAGATGGCGGCGCGGATGTTGTTTGGAGTTCAACTTCCGTCACCGCTTTCTCAATCGCGCCCGGATTGCGCGGCGACAACGTCTTGATTGGAACCGCAGACAAGGGACGCATCTACTCAGTCACCAACGACGGACGCGACACGCTCCTGCTGCAGTCAAGTGAAGCACAGATCTCTTCGTTTGTAACTCGCGGCGATCAGATTTATGCGGCGTCGAGCAATCAGGGAAAACTGTTTCGCTTCGGTTCAGAGTTGGTTGCCGAAGGTTCGTATGAATCGCCGGTGCGCGACGCGAAGTTGACGGCGAGCTGGGGACGTATCTGGTGGACCGGTGCGGGCAATGTTGAGCTGCAGACGCGCAGCGGAAACGGCGAACGGCCTGATGCGACCTGGAGCGAGTGGAGCAGTCCCTATCGCAATCCCCAAGGGAGTTTGGTCTCAAGCCCACGCGCACGATTTGTTCAGTGGCGCGCCACGTTGCGCTCGAGTGGAGCGAGCGGGCAAACGTGGATGGAGGATGCGAGCCTGGCATACCTGCCGCGAAATGTCGCGCCGGAAGTGTTATCGATCAGTTCATTGCCTATCGGAGTAGGTTTGCAGCAGACGGCACAAATCCAGGTTGATCCAAACGTCGAATCTTCAGGTCTCGATCCGGCTCTGTTCGGCGCGGTCGCGCAGGTAGCACCGCGGCGTTTGTTCCAGCGCGGCGCTCGTTCTTTTCAATGGCAAGCTGAAGATCGAAATGGCGACACGCTCGAATATGCAATTTACTACCGGCCGCTAAACGAAACTACGTTTCGCTTATTGAAAGACAAGCTGCGTGACAACTTCTACACGATCGATGGGGCAACGCTGGCGGATGGCCGGTACGTCGTAAAGATCATCGCCTCGGATGCACCGGATAATCCGAACGGGCAGTCGCTGTCGGGCGAGCGCATCAGTGAGCCGGTAGATATCGACAACACGCCGCCGGTTTTGCGTGTAGTTACTTCGCCCCAAACCGGCAGTGGCGCGCGCGTAGTTTTCGAAGTGGATGACGCTACCGGCAAGATAAGGCGAGGCGACTTCAGCGTTGACGGCGCGCTCTGGACGCCGCTTTTCCCGGTTGATGGCATTGCTGACAGCGGCCACGAACAGTATGCAATTGACCTCCCGTCGCTCGGGCCCGGTGAACACACGGTCAGCTTGAGAGCCTTTGATGGCAGTGGAAATGTTGGTACCCTGAGCGTGACGTTGCGCCGTTAACGGTTTCGCGCCGACTGCACGATACCGTGCGATCCGTTGCAAAAAGGGTACGACGATCAGGTCTGGTGGCCTCGAATTGTTCTGTTAGGCGAGTGGATAGGACAATCCGGGCTGTGAGGTTTACTGGCACCGTTATTGCTGAATTGGCAGCGGCGCTTCTCTTACTCTCCCTCCCATGCGCGCCGAAAAAGCATGAGGAGGACAGGAACGTGATGTTGAAATTGAGACAAAAAATAGCGGCGGTGGCAATCGGTTGTTTCGTGGCCACCGGTGCGTTTGCCCAAAAACAGGGCGAACGTCCCCCCAAACCGCCGAATACGGTGATAGTCGCCCCAAAGGGCGAGAAGCCGCCGCCGAGCAACAACAATCAGGGCGACAAGAAGCAAGGCGGCGACAAAAAGCCAAAAAACTGAGAGCAACCTCAGAGAACTGAAGCTTGGGGAATTTAGAGCAAGGTTTAGGGAGTTTGGAACAGGACCTAGGAATTAAGTTTTCAACGTGAGCGCAACGAAACCCACGGATCCAAGGATCGCGTGGGTTTGTTGTTGAACTGGTGCCCGCTAGTAGATTCGAACTACTGACCCCTCGCGTGTGAAGCGAGTGCTCTACCACTGAGCCAAGCGGGCATAATTTTTAACTAAGTTTAAGCTACACCGCAACTTTCTTTCTTTTCAAGCGCTTAGGAGTGGAGGCAGTTGTTCCCTTCATTCCCGTTGTGCCCTCAATTCCTGAAAAAGTCCCCAAGAAGTCCCCAACGGCATTCATACGTTGGTTAGCAAGTATACGGCCTTTTTGGGTTGGGTGCAGATAGATCTTAAACGACTCGATCGACTTGTGGCCGCTGTAGGACATGACCAAGGCGACGTCGTTTCCCGTAGTTTCCATCATATCAGTAACGAATGTGTGGCGGAGGCTGTGGCAGGTGAATCCATTAGCCTGGCCATAATTGAGTTTTGCCAGTTTTGCCGCCTTGCGACACGCGCGTGCGATGGCATTGTCGAATGTCATCACCTTCGCTCTGGGGAAAAGATACTCACTGTCGGTGAGGCCCTCGCTGATACGACGTTGGACGACCTTTCGAATGCAATCCCAGATTGGAAGGTCGCGCTGGTTTTCAGTCTTTGAAGCGTTGAGCCTGACATTGCCTTTGGACCAGATGAACTGGTCGAGTGTCATGCGTAGGATTTCGTTGAGGCGCCCTCCGGTCATCCGCAGCAACTGGACCGCATCGCCGGCCTCGCGCCATAGTGCATTCCGTTCGCGTTGTCTGGATGGTGCGAGGGGTGGGTTGAGTAATATGTTTACAAGCGCGGCGTATTCCCAAGGCTCCACCACCCGCCGTTCGAATTCAGGCTTTCGGTTGACCTTAAGTGTTGGTCGCAGCCAGTTGACAAGATCAGGCTTCGCTTTTTGGGCGGCTTTGAGCATCCCTTGAACCCGGCCTATGAAGACGCCTGCGCTGTTCTTGCTCAGAGTTGGACGAAAGCAGAGTATTTGATAGAACTCGCGAAGATTGGTTTCGATGCATTCGCGAATCATTCGGTTCGGTCCAAAGTGATCGACGAACTCTTGGAGGATTTTACAGTTTGATTTTACGTTGTGTGCGTACTGATAGTCCTTATCGCGTGCGCGCACATTTAAGTTGTGGCGATAGATATTGAGAGCTTCTTGTGCCGTCGTGGGCTTCGTCCGAATTTCCCCTCGCTCTGAAGCGTCGAGGTCGTTCATTGCTCGGCGCAGATCTCTCTCAGCCTCGCTCTTGCTTACGAAAGCTTTCTTGCGAAGCTTGGCTCCTTTGTATTGGCGTTCGTAGCCATGGAGTGTCTGACCGCCCATGCCAATGTATTGATAGAAGTTCTTCATCATAACTTTCTCTCGCTGGCTCGAAAGCACTCATCGAAGGCATTTCTTGCTGTGTGAGTGTCCTTCGTGTTCGCAGCTATTTTTTTCCGGACGGTAAGACAGAGAGGGAATCAGGTCAGCATTTGGTCCCGTCCACTTGTTTGTGGCTTGTACGTGTGCGCTCGTTTCATTTGCTTTTCAACTAGTGACTCTACTTCCTCGAGAATGAAACGCACTTGACGAGAACCGTTCCGGATCCGCGTGAGTTGTGAAGTCCCGGCGCCGCCGTTGAGTACGGTTTTCCGGGAGCAACCAATAATCACAGCGACTTGCTTGGCATCAATACGGGTCTGTTTTGTAATTAGGCTCATGGCATTAAGTGTCCTTCAAAGCTAATAAAAAGTGATTCATTCATCTTCGTGTCCTCATCTTTCTGGCTAATCTTGAAAGTCGGATTTAACCAGCCGCCCCATTTTCTTGGCTTGCCTGTTGGAGGAGTCTGGAATTTGGGAAGCGGAGCTTTTGGGTAATCGGAAGGATCGCTCGACCTTTGCACCGACTAGGCTCAAGGAGCCTATTTACAAAGTAGACGCATTGGCGATTAGGCTAAAAAAGCCTAGTGCCTACGCTCAGTCTTTGCCTTGAAATCGGATTCTTTGTTGAAAACGTTGGATCGGAGGAAGTGGTACAGGATGTGCTGAGAGAATTTCGCCGGGAACGCCACCGGCTTTGCCCATGCCTCAAACGATAGACAACTCATTGAACAGGAGAAAAGAAACAAGTGTCTTCGAAACGAACTCAGCGACAATTTTCAGTTGAAGAAGTAGCTAAGAATATTGTTGCCGTCCACCCCAACGTGATTAGTCGCTTCCTGGATAGTGGCGAGCTTGGCTACTATAAAAGGCCGGATCGCCGCCTGATTGGCGAGTATCATCTGCTGCGGTTTCTCAAACGTGCTGAACGAGGCGAACTATCAGGTACTCCGCAAAAGACTGGAAAGCGGGCGAGGTAGCGTGCTTTTCTGATTTTACTTCCAGTTTATCGTTGGCTGTTGAGCTCCCTATAAAATCTTTCCCGCTCGCTCAGCCAACTCGCAGGTTCGATTCACATACTGAAGTTGTGAGGGGGATCGCTGTGTCAACACTTGACCAACAGGCGGAGTTGTACCTTCTGCGCAACGCAGCTGCACTGGTCTGTGCGACGCTGTTCTACGCTTCGGTTTGTTTCTAGCTGGGTGATGTAGGCGTGTAACCCATGTGCGCCCAGACTCCCCGCACTTCCTGGAGCGGTCTTCCTTCTAGCGTTGAAATCCATTCGAGAATTGTCAATGTCTCGAGTGGGGCGTTTGCGAGAACGGCGTCATCTATCCCTTTGTACCTTTGCCAAGTCACGACTCTCGTAGTGGTTTTTAGGTCGTGCGCGCCGACATCCTGTTTCCTGGCTGCTATAAGTCGGGCCAGTTGCCGTGCGACGGCGGGATTCGTTTTATAGTCAGCGTCAAAGGCGATTAGGACATTGTACGGACGGGCGCCTTCGATAATTTCGCTATGCGAGTTGCTAACTCCGCTGGTGGCGATAACGCGTGCTTTCGGTCTCAGACTCACCAGAGTATCCGCTTTAAGAGCTCCTTCGGTAATCATTACCGTTTTCCTCGACGGCAAATCAGCCGGTTTGAAAGTGAAGTGGATTGGCGTACCGGAACTTGCGCTTCGGGAGGAAAAAGCGCAGGCGAGCCATCGATACTTCTTTTCGCCGGTGCGAAGATCGTTTTGGTGAAGCCGGAGTTGGCAGGCTTGGATTCGGCCTTGGCCGTCACGGTATGGAATGACGAGCAATGGCATGTTGTAATCACGATTCCACAATTGAAGGTTGCCAAGTTCGTCTTGCCAAAATCCTGGAACGCCGATTATGGCAGCGCGCGTGCTTCGGAATGCATACTCAGGGAACCTGACTTTGAGGAACTTGTTCAGGGTATGGGCCAGACTGGCTCGTTCCTTGTGGGTGCGAGGAAGAGCGCCGTAATTCTCTGTTTCCGTTTCACCTAGTCCTCTTGATAGGAGTCCGCCAGGCCCTTCGATGAGCTGGGAATAGTACTTCAAAGCAGGCGACCTCCGAATCAATTCCTCATAGACAGCGTTGCGAATCTCGATCGGCGCGATGTCAATTGGAGGAAGCGCTTCCTTTCTGGCTAATCGAGGACTCGCAACTAGGAAGAGACGGTTGTGGTGGAAGATATTGCCGCCGTTGCGCGAAGTGCCTTTGGAACCATGGCTGACCCGCATGCAGATGGAGGTTTGCTCATCGGCGGTGTAACCGCACCAGTCGGGTTTCCCGCAAACGCGGCATCGTCGGTATTTGGTAACTCGACAAAAGCCGTTGATAGCAATTCGTTGTAGCTGCGGAAAGTTGATGATCCTGCGTTGGTTGGTGTCGGGAATATGGACTGACATTGGCTTCCTCTATGCTGAGTTCTCCGGCGGGCTCCCGTGATTGTTTCAACCCTCTATTTTTGGAAGATGGATCTCCCGCTTACCTCTCGATTGTTCTGAAAGTGTCTATTGCCTTGACTTCCGCTTAATTTTTGATAAGTGTGGACTGCCTTCGGGCTGTCAGTGATTCGCATGTATCATGGGCGAGATTTGCCCATTTGTGGTTAAGCGTCTCTGTTCTCATAGACGATGCTCAGAGATTTCGACAACATCGACAAGCAGCTTCTGCCATCGCTGCGAGAAACTCTCGAAGTCTCCGACCGCGCAGACTTCTCCGTCGGTTACTTCAATCTTCGGAGATGAAAGCAGATTGACTCGTTTATCGAACGCTGGCCGGGTGGTGAAGGGAACTGCTGCCGCCTTCTCGTCGGCATGCATAAATCCTTTGACGAAGAATTGCGCCGGACGCTGAGTCAAGCGCATCATGACCAAGGAATTGATGATCCGACTGCGATACGTCTGAGGAAGACTCTCGCGGAGGAGTTTCGAGCACAACTCACAATCGGAGTGCCTACCGACGAAGACGAGCGCGGACTTCGGCGGCTTCCACGTCAGAGCCAACCGGCGATCTTCGAATCGGTTCTATTCTTTGCCTACACGCGCGGCACCCGAGCCAACTATTGACCATTGGCCCCTTTTTGGAATAGTGTTTGTCTGCTTTCCAACATTTCAGGCTGGTCCTCAGAGCCTACTTTAAGCGTATTTCTTCGATACCGGCCTTTGACTCTTGCATGTGCTCTCATTTGATTGATGATTGGCGACGATTACCTCCATAAAAGGAAAAGGGGCGTTTCGGACATGAGAGGAAAACTACCGGGGATGAGCCTTTAGGGAGCTTCGGTTACATGCTGATACTCTGCGACAGATGCTTCAAATTGACGTAAGCACACTGATGGTCGGGCGACGTTTCCTGACAGGGGACATGCAAATCAGCGTTCCGGTTGGCGAAACGCATCTTCTTGAAGGACCCAATGGTTGTGGCAAGTCATTACTGCTAGACGTAGTGACGGGTACTCGCTCAGCTTCAGGCGTGAGAGTACTGGTGAAAGACCGACTTCTGAGGAAAGGAAGCGCATTCTCGCACTGGCAAGCGGGGATCCGTCGCATGTTCCAGTCCCCGGCAATGCCTCGCGACCTCACGGTTCTTCAGATATTAGAACCGAAGGACTCCACTGGGAGCCTCTTCAACGAGCTGAGCATAAAATCGGCGCAAGTTTTGTCGGATAATGATATTCGGTTAGACGATCTATTCGGGAATCATAGCTTCGGACAGCAGCGTTTAGTGGAGCTAATAGTTGCCCTTTCGTCAGGACAGTGTTGTTTGCTTGATGAACCTTTTGCAGGTTTGAAACCCTCACTTTGGGATCCTATCTCCGAGTTGATCAAACTCAGCGCGGATTCAGGCAACGCGATTCTCGTTGTTGATCATTTATCGCGCGGCCATTCCCGGATGTATGACAAGGTTTATGCTTGGAAATTGCCTAAAGAAGATCCAAACTCCGTCCCACTACTTGAACTGGAAACCGTCTTCAATAATTCTCGAATAGATTGGCTTGCCAAAGTTACTACGGAGGCTCATTGGTCTGTTGGTCAGTTCGGTATCGATGACCGCATGATTATGCGTGATGCTGAGATTAGTTTGCCTCCTGGTACGATACTTCTACTGGTTGGAGGCAACGGAACAGGAAAATCTACTTTGATGCGCGAGCTAGGTGGCTATAAACAGCCTTGGGCTGGAATTTCTGCCAGGATCACTCGGAATATCTCCGTGGAGAACACTCTGTTGTCACCTCAACCGCCAAAATTAGTCGATGAGCTTACAGCAGAAGAGAACCTGTGGCTGATGATTGGTCGAGGGTATGCTGTCAGCACGACTATTCGAGCTGCGGCAAAAGACATCCTCACCTGGTTGGGTTTCCCTTCGAGGTATTTGCGTCAGCGTGGTGAGGTGCTCAGCGGCGGCGAAGCTAGCATGGTGGCTCTAGTAGGAGCCGCTCTTAGCGAATCGATGTTTTTATTCCTAGATGAGCCTTTCGAGGCACTTTCCAAAAAAGCCCTCTTTCGCGCAGTAGAGCTGCTCAGGCTCGTTACAGGCGCGGGAAAATCCGTGCTCGCGACAACTCATTCGGCGCCAATGATCGGCCTTGTTGAAACGCGACACCAAATCGACCTAGCCAGGGGGAACATCCTTTCTGGATATTGGGAAGGAACGCAGATGAAGAACTTTGATTGCACTGTTGAAGGAGGAGCTCAATGAACAACCGACGAATCCTATTAGGGGCTGGTATTGTTTTGTTGCTCGTTGCAACAACGTTTTTACTTTACTGTAAGCGGAAGGAGAGTCCCAACACAGGGTCTGTCCGTGTTGTTGCAATTCTCAATCTGACTGGGCCGACGGCACGCTACGATGCTGTGAAGCAGCAAACGCTAAACCTAGCTCTTGAACGCATCAAGGCGCTTCACCCTCAAATCCCGATCGAGCTAAGAATCCTAGACGCCGGCGGTGGACCAGAGACTACGGCCGTGGCCGTACGGCAAGCCACTGATTGGGGAGCCACTTATTTCCTTTCCGGGACATCGCCTACTGCCCTTGCGATTGCTTCCCAGTTGCGTGGCCGCGTCCCGGGCGTCGTACAAATCGCGAACGCCGCCAATCCTGATTTCGGGCCGCCGCGTCCAGGCGAGTATCGCTTTTGGCCCGATTGGAGGCAGGAGGCAGAGATTGTTACCGGTGTTCTGAAGACCCAGAACCTCAATAAGGTGTTTCTAATTCATAGTGCTGATCCATATTCGGAAGCGCTCACAAAAGAGCTTAGGACGCAGAGTGGCGGAATCAGTGGATTGACAATTAACGATCAGCAATATGATCCCGCCTCAACGCCTGACTTCCGTCCCGCGCTGCTGCGCGCCAAACAACAGGGCGTGCAAGCATTAATTATCTTCGGTCTACCCCCAGGCATCCAGGCTCTAATGTCACAGATGGCAGAAGTAGGCTGGGATCGGACGCTGATCGGCGGCGTAAACATTAACCTCTCAGTCAGTGATTATGACAAGGCCCACCTGACCGGCCCCTTGTGGTTGGTAGAAACTGAGGCGATGCGCGAGCAAGTGCAGCCCGGAAGTGAAGTGCAACTGTTTCGTGACGCCTATCGTGAGAAGTTCAAAGACACCCCGCCATTTCATTCGCTCTATTTAGCGGATGCCATCTATTTTGCCGCCGCGGCGCATCAGGGGACGGTGCCTAATACAACGGAGGTTGAGAAAGCTAAAACGGTGCGAAGCTTTGATAGCGCTTCAGGCCACATCGATATAGGCGACGATGGAAATCTGCGTTTTGTTATGACTGCCCGAAAGGTCAGGTAATCCCTACAGCAAGAGGTAAGCGCGATGAGCATGTGGTATCCGCCGTGGGTTAAAGAGTGGGAAGAGAGCTCTGTTCCAAACTGGACAGTGCAGCAACGCCACGTCTGGATGAGGGAAGCTCTAAGGCTGCGTCGCAAGATTCAGGCGGTGAACTATGGACGGGAAGAACTAGAGCATTATTCGGCCTTGCTCTCCGAATTCTTCGAGCATTTTACCATTGCCGGAACTGACTCATTAATCTTGGAGATTTTGTCCGACGGGTTGGGTGACATCGAGCCCATCTGGCACGGCATAAAGATAGAGCAGGGCGGAGTCAATGATATTCCCGAGTGGATGCACGAGGAGTTAATTGCGAAGGTTCAGGAGCGGAGGAACGACTACGCGGCGACACTGCCGTTGAAAACGCATCTGGAGATTGGAACAAAACTACTTGAGCCAAGTCTCTTCAAGATAACGAAGACGAAAATCCAATACTATAGCAAGGAGTCTTGGCGTGACTTGGACGATCCGGAATCGCCACTTCCACTCAAGCTGGTTTTCGAAAAGGAAATCAACATCAACTGGGAAGATATACAGTCGATCAAGCAGTTTTTGCCTGCTCTTCTCCAAGAGCAGAGTTACAAGGAAATGGTAGAGAGTATACGCGAGAGTCTCTTGAAACTTTCCCGCGATGTTTTATGGCCCGCACTGTTTGAGTCCAAATCTCGGGATGGCGAATGCCTTTCGTTGGTTCTGATTCAAGCCTCCACTTGGCAAGTCCCCGGCGTTTGGAACCTACACGCGTGTTCAAAAACCGGAAAGATATCCGACAAGACCTTCCCTGCGATTAACCTCATTCAGTCAGCAATAACTCCCCCAGCGCTCTGTCTCAACGACGCTCTGGGTGCGATGTTCATGCGGGACAGCACGCATCAGCAACGACAGAATGACCTACGTCTATACCGTAGATCGAAGGGGATCTCATCGCAACTACGCCCTGAGCAAGAATTTTACGGCAGTGAGGCCGACGATCTGGAGATATATGACCGTACATGGTCAGTCGACGCATTTGAACGGTACGGATACATCTACGACTTGGCTTGTCAGAAGTATATGGGCCTGCCTCAGCCCAAGGATTTCGAGGACAGTGAGCTATTGCTACTCAATCGTGTCTTGAAGCAAGCCTTTGTTGCCTTGGCACTTCAAACACAAGAACCGGTAGTTGCCGTATTCATCCTAGAGGACACAGTGCAGCTATGCCTCCGCTTGATTGAAGAGGCTGAGCAGAGCGGCTCACAAGGCACTGAGTCCGTTTCGGTCCCAACGCCTAACGGATATCAAATCGTAGCAAGATTTCGGCAATGGCTTATCGAGCTCGGCCAGCGTCCTGACAAGACTTGGTCGCGCTGGATGCACATGGGAATCCTTGAACTTATAGCCGTCACGTTTCGCTCGCTAGTTCTGAGAAGAAATGGAAGCCTGAACAAAGAAACCAAGGACTGGTTGAAGTGGTGCGGTCACGGTTTTCGCGCCATTGTGTTAAGTAGAAGCGACCTTGAGTCCTTGCTAACACGCGACGCATTTAGAGAATGGGAATCATCGGTCCAAGCTCCAGACCCGGAGCTGACAAAGATTGGGCGAACGTTCAGTGGAATTGAAATTGATCAGGAAGCCATCTGGTTCATCACCAGTCTGCTCAAACGAGGCACGAAAACGTGACCCTGGACGTTTTTCTTCAACTTGCAAAAATTGTCGCGCAGAATTCCGCATATCTAGCGTGTCTTTCATGGCTGGCATGGCGGGATGAGCGAAGCCGGGGGGAAGACGCGTTTCATTTGGTGGTTATCTATGCGCTGGGAGCTTGGCTTCTATCTGTCTCTGTTGCTAGATTTTCGGTCAACCAACTGTCGTTGGTAATCGCGATCAGTATCCTGGCCTTCGTGCTCGACGTAAAGTGGCCTAGTTCCTCGCCACGAATGGCCAGAAGTAAATCACTGGTTCAGATCATCATTCTGGCATCAATCGCGCTCATTGCCTTCGACTGGGTAACTTCGCACACGCCGATAAGCTTTCTAGTCAACAGCGGTTCGCGTTTCTTCGCACTGCTATGTGCGTTCTTTGCGTGGGCGCTTATTCTTACAGCTGGCAAGACACGTGTGGGAATGATGCTTCGCCTCGGCGTGCGTAATCAATGGGCGCTTGAATACTGGGGCCGCCCACTACCGACCAATTTCTATCATATTAAGATAGCCAGCTTACTCTGCTGGGTGCCAGTTCTGACCCTTCCCTTGGTAACAACGGGGTTGTTGAGTAACACGATACTTAAGGATGTCGCGATTGCGATTTTGATTGCGAGAATAGCCGCCACCCGGGGAGCGTTGATTGTGCTTGCCGCGAGTGTCACCCTTTCAGCTTTACGTGCCGGAGTTGGGTTTGCCTTCCTGAGTAACGCCGGCCCACCTTTAGTCGAAATCATGGTGTTCGTTTCTTTGTTGCTCTGGCTGCGTTATCGCGGCAGCCGCACGGCCTGGGACGAAATGAATGTCTAGTGATCTAATAACGATGTTGGCTTGGAGCCTCTTCCTCCTAGCGGGGGTTGGGGCTTCCGCCCACCTTTATCGTCATCTCGGAGTGCTCACAGCCTCTCAGGCGAGCATCATGAGCCTCGCCGCACTCCTAGACACTCTCTTGCTAAAGCGGGGAATGAGTCCGATATTTTCTTGGCTACTGGCGGTTGTGACCAGTGCTGGGTTAGGTATTATCCATGTCCTTATTCTGCTACAAACAAGGACCGCGCTCCTTCTCCTTTTGACGGCGATAAGCCAGCTTGCCCTAGTCGAGGTTTGGTACGCGGTTCCACAGCTTACGGGCGGCAGCAGTGGCATGCTGCTACCGCGCACTGAGGCTGGTGGGGCTCTGTTTTCGCTGGTTGTCTTGATGGTTGGAGGCGCTATTTATCTCTATTGGGCCGTTACAAGATCACAGAGCAGCTTCAACTGGGCCTGCGTGCGAACCTTGGGACCCAAGGCGGAAGCCTTCGGTGTGCCATCTATACGACTCTACACCATTGGCTTTGCAGTCTACGGTGTTCTTTTGGGTGCCTGCGGGGTTGCAGCAACACGGTTGCTCGGCTATCTCACAATAAGTTCATTCGGCCTTGGTTGGGCGCTGGCAACTGTAATGATTGTACTTGCTGTTCCGCGTCAGCCGGTGGTCGGCACGCTCGTGTTGTGCTTGATTTATAGCGCTATACATGTGCTGTTGCGCCAATCCGTCTACGCGTCTGTGACGGCAAGTGCTGTCTTTGAGATTCTATTCCCTCTCATTCTGCTGGCGCTGATGCGCGCGCAAGATAGGATCGAGCGCAGACCTGACATTCCCACTAATGTATCCTCCAGGGAGGCTTAACGTGACAACAGAAGACAAAGAGCTGCCCTTCTTCGATGGGACAGGGCCTGTGGCTCATGACACCTTTGCTGGCCGCGATGACCTGCGAAAATTATTTGCTTCGTTAACTTGGGATAGAAAGACAAAGAAGCGACAAGACTACATCTTAGTCTTGGAAGGAAAGACGAGCTTTGGGAAATCGAGCATGTTGAACTGGTGCTTGGGAGAAGTGAAAAACAAAGCGCCAAACGGAGAGGTAATCATCTCCACGCTTCGGTTATCCAGCGACCCGGGCTCAGAAGAAACAATTAAGGAGAATTTTTATAATTATCTTTTCAATGAAACATATCGGGCGGTTTCAAAATCTCTCCAGGAAAGAGAATGGGCCTGGAAATTGGTGCAAGCCAAGTGGCATGGGAAAAAGTTCATCAGAAAGATCAGTGAATACGAATTCGGTGGCTACAATCCATTAAAGGGAGCCAAATTCAAGCAACTCAACTCTAAGGCATATTTCGAGCTGATCAAACAATTAAACAGAGGTGCCAAGGTCAAACCGAAAGCGTATGCCATCATCATCGATAACGTCAGCCACAATGAGAAAGGGCCACAACTCTGCGCTGAACTATTAATGGACTTAAGGGAACATTCTGAGTCCAATGCCTGGCCAGCCGATTTCCCAAACGTTGTGTTGGTGCTACTGCCGCTGCCGGGTTGGAGTAACGCAAAGACCGGAGCAGATAAGACGCTGAACGAGATCGGGGTTAGACGCCGGATAGAGAAAATCGATGGTGGTAGATACGAACAGCTCGACGCCTTCAGTCAGATGGAGATAAAGGACTTCGTCCAGCGGCGTTGTAACGATACGGGATGGCAATACGACGAAAAGACATTTATTCCAGCGTTGTTTCACATGAGTGGCGGTATCCCGCTTCTTATGCAGAGCATAGGTGTCGGAGCGTGTCGCAGTTGCATAGCTCGCAACAGCTCCCATCTTACGTCCAAGGATGTTATCAGCGCGGTGAGGATGGCGGCCGTCGATAACTATGTTATTGAGATATTAAACAACGCACTAGGTTTCAAGCCACAGGATTATCTTGTTTCCAAGGAAGACAGAAAGGTTCTTCCTCTCTTTTACAGATCCCATCCCATTGAGGACCACGACTGGGGGAGAACTATTCCGCAGATTCTTAAAGGGATGACCAAGAATGAGTGGAAGAAGGAAGTGCTCGCTCCGACTGTCAGGTCTTTGGAAATAGAGAATTCGTTTGAAAAGCTGTGGACTGCGTTCTTAGATCACGGCATTTTGGTTTATGAGGATGGAAAGTACCGCTTCCATGCCGAAGTCATTCGAAGATATCTAAACTCATATGATCCACAATGATCACTGAAGACATTAGCGTGTTGACACAACATTCCCGTTCTCGGTTTGATGACCTTTACGTCAATGTCATGGGGCAGATGTGGTCGCACCCCCGCAATGAACAAAGGCCGGTGATCTTACGCTGGTTAGACAAATTGCATGAAAAGTTCCCGGCCGTTGTTGACATCGGTCCTGGCGATGCTTACTACCTCAAACGGTTAGCTCCACGACGTTACACTTTTGCAGAACCCAACGCACATCTCTATCAAACAGCACTTGCAAGGGCTCGAACTCACAATATTGAATGCCGGAGTTTTCCGAACATACGGGCACTCATTGGTAACAACGGGTTGGAGACGTTCGACCTGGCGCTGATGGTTCATGTCCTTCTTTATTTAGAGCTTGATGAAATCGAAACGCTACTCCCTAAATTTGTCGGCAAACCGCTCTTTCTAGTTTATCCGTGGCCCGCTCTTTCAGTCACGGTTCAATTCGAGAATTTGTTGGGGCTGGATACTTCATTTCAACGAATCTCTCTCATGCGCCAACTCCTCGGGCGGCCGAGCCGTCAAAGCGTAGTTCGGGGACATTTCTACATGCCGCATTCCGCAGACATTGACTCCATTGCTTTCCTTGTATCGCACTGCGCTCAAAGTGGTGAATATGATGTTACGAAAATGAATCTGGCTCGGAAATTCGTAATGGAAAACCTGAACAAGTGGCGTCAGCCGGCGGGATACAAAATACCACAGGGACAAGTATTAGAGGTCTATAATCTTTCGCAATTATGCACTTGACACACACGGATAGCGAGTAGAATCCGTGGCATGGCAAAATATAAGAAACAGCCCCGAAAAGTCGAGCAAGGTTCAATCCTAGAACCGCACTTCACGAATGAGGATAAAGCCAGAGAATACCTTGAGGCTATGCGCTGGCCGGATGGTACTGTTTGCCCGCATTGCGGACTCTTAGGCGAGGCGTACAAACTCACTCCAAAGGTCAAGACGTTCGAGGAAATCAAAGCCACCAAGAAGCGCATCCGTAAGCCGCGCAAAGGTCTCTGGAAGTGCGCCGGATGCCGCAAACAGTTTACGGTTACGGTCAAGACCATATTCGAGGACTCACATATCCCGCTGCATAAGTGGCTGCTCGCTATCCATCTGCTTTGCTCATCCAAAAAGGGAATGAGCGCTCACCAGCTTATGCGGATGTTGGATATTAAACAGTACAAGTCCGCTTGGTTTATGGCGCACAGAATTCGCTATGCAATGAGCGGAGAATTGACTGAAAAGTTTGATGGAATTTGCGAAGCTGATGAGACCTACGTTGGAGGACGCCGAAGATCAAAACAAACTCACGCGGCGAAACCCGGACAGCGAGCGCAAGACATCTTAAGCCCGTTTGCAGATAAGCAAGCGGTATTCTCTGTCATGCAACGAGGCGGCAGGGTGCATTCACGACACATTGAGCGCGTCACCGCTGAAAGTCTTAAAGCAGTTTTGGATGACGTGATCACTAAAGACGCGCATCTAATGACTGATAGTTCCACGGCCCTAAAGAGAGCGGGGAAAGAGCGCAAGCATTCACTCGTGAATCATAACGCGGATGAGTATGTACGCTTTGACGAAGGCGTGATGGTGACGACTAACACCGTCGAGGGCTACTTTTCAATCCTCAAGCGTGGAATAAACGGAGTCTATCATCACGTAGGCCGCAAGCATTTACATCGCTATCTAGCGGAGTTTGATTTTAGATATAACGAGCGCAAAACGACCGACGGCGAACGCGCCTTAGAAGCCCTCAAGGGATTTGAGGGGAAGCGCCTCATGTATCGGGACTGATAACCTCAGACCTCACAAAGCACTGAAAGAACAAGCGTCAAACAACCTAAAAATGAGGCGAAAGAATCTCGCTCCGAGTGCATCTAATTCTGTTAGACTGCGCTTGGAGACGCTATGAGATACGCGGATATATACGGGCCGAAGCCGGAAGACGCTTCCTACTACAAGTTGACGTTTGGTGAGGACAGCGAACGTACCCGTGCGCGTATGCGTGAACTGATTATCTACATCGCGGAGAAGTCACGCGGTGATATGAGATTCGGAGCGACAAAGCTAAACAAGATTCTTTACTACTCCGATTTTTTGGCATTTAGGGAATATGGACAATCAATCACGGGAGCACGGTACATGCGATTAGAGCATGGCCCAGCGCCTACACATTTGAAGCCGCTCCGCGAGGAAATGCTGGCATCGAAAGATATTACGAGTGAAAAGATTCCTTACTACACGCGGGATTTGGACGTTGTGAAACCATTGCGCACCGCCAATGTTGATCTATTTGAAAAACGCGAACTGATTTTGGTTGACGCCATCATTTCTGAGTTAAGGCAGTTCGACGCGCATGAGGTTAGTACCCTTTCGCATACGCGAGCTTGGACGGTAGCAGGCCAAAGAGAATCTATTCCCTACGAGGCGATCTATCTTTCGGATGAGGGCTTGACCGAGGATGACATAGATTGGGCCTATAGTTCAGCCGTCACCGCCGGATTGATCGATGCGCCGTTTTAAGCACTGGACTATCAGAGAGTCCGAGGTATTTACCGCTCAAGCTGCAAAACTCAGCCAGAGCGTTCGCAGCCTCGATGATGCTCTGGGCTTATTTACTTGGGCCGTTTCAAAGAATCCTAGAGCGTTCGATGAAGTACCAGGATTGCCCGATTGTTTCATAGCCAAAACACTTCGATGGAAAACAGACAAGATAGATATTCCACCGCTCCGCATCTTTTACCAAGTCATTAACGACTCTGAGACAGTGGAGCTATGCTCAATCGGAATAATCCATGAAAAACCCGCCTAACCCAACAGGCAGTAAAGGCAAGCCCTTTACACTTGCGCCGCATTCATTCGAGGATGCGCTGCGTAAGATTCTAGCCGCACCACCAGAACCAAAAGACGAGAAGCCGAAAACAGGTAAGCGAAAGACCGTCAAAGGAAAGAAGTAGTCACCTGCGCCTACGCTTTCTAACCGGAGTCCTCGCCGCCAGTAAATCCTTATGTTTCGTTTGCAACATATAGCCCAAACTTTGATAGGAAATGCCTAGATGATTCGCGGCGTGAGTGACGCTACCTTGCGAAATATCAAGAGCATGTTTGATTAGATCGTGTTCAAAGCGTCTTATCTCATCCGCAAATTCCCGGCCTTCAGGAAGGCCGCGTCCCTCATCGGAAATCAAATGCTTGCCGATCTCTTGAAACGCAGTTAGCGCGGCCTCGCTCGCACTGTTGAGGCTTCCAGTCTGTTGCGATATGTCGATAGCACGGCGAAAGGCCAAAAGCGCCACACTGTATTTTCGCAGACGACTTAATGCTCTACCGTGCGTTATTAACGCTTCCGCCAAGAGCGATTGACGATCACTTTCTTCGAGAGTACGCACCGCTAAGCGTGCCACTTTTTCAGCTTCAAAGTTTCTTTTCTGTTTGAGAAACACGCGAGCGCGAGTCTCATCTACTTGCGCCAGTGTGACGCTGTCTTTGAGGCTAGTGAGAATGCGCCGCGCTTTGTCTAAATGCTCATGCGCTTCCTTGCATCGGTTAATCTTGAAGTATAGGAAGCCGAGATTGTTTTCAACGTTCGCCCGATAACATCTATGCTCTGCTTCCTCAAAGTGATAACTTGCGGCGGCATATTCAATCAAAGCGCGGTCCAGGTATTCGCTCTGACTCTCTGCGGACCAAAGATTCTCCAGTGCGTTTCCCAGAGTAACGTGATAACTGCCTTTGAGAGTTTGGTTGTTGATCCTTTGAAACAGCGAAGCATGTTCCGTAAGGATGCCTAACCCTTCATTAGTCCGGGCTGCGTCTAGTTCGACAATCGCAAGACGGAGCACCGCCTTTGCCTTTAACTCGCTATCGGAAGTTAGCTGCTTGAGCGTGTCTGTGAGAACGTCGCGGGCCTCGTTGTATTCACCTGTCCGCCAATAACAGAGGGCGAGTTCGGTCTGCGCTTCTGCGATCTTCTTTTTGAAACCCAGCGACTTAAATATGGCGAGACTTTCGCTAATCAGATTCTTGGCGGTTTCCTGTGCGTCTGTAATCTGATTCTTGCTTCCGATTGCGCCGGTCAATACTCCCGCCCGTAACAAAACCTCAGCCCCGATACTCGACTGCAATCCCTCGATCTGCGGTCGCTCGCCGATTCGTGACCAAAGTTCGCCAAGGGCTTCGCGCGCGTCCTCATATTCGCCCTTGTCCTCAAATCCTTTAGCCAGCTCACAGCGCAACTCCGCGCGACTGTCCGCACTAAGTTTCGGGTTTTCTAATTGGCGCAACAGTGAGGATCGTAAAGGCATGTGAGAAGCTGGTTTTTACGTCATAGCAAGGTTTTAGTCCGAACGCCCGCAGATATTACCCGCACACTTTCGGTCTTGCAACAAAACTTCAAAGCTGATTTAGTCTGATGCAAAATTTTTGCATCGGAGGAATCAGAACATGAGGAATCTACGCTTAACGTGTGCTGCGGTCGTGATGACATTGACGCTCGCAATGTCCGCGCTCGCCGGTCAAATCCAATGTCCCGGCGCACCTGATCCGGGAGAGACTCAATCACCGCCTAGTGGTTCTCAATCGGCAGACGACACTTCGCCCGCTGATATACCAACTTGCGGACTGCTCACGATTCTCGATCTAGTCTTTTAGCTATACGGGAAGGGACTAACTCTTAAACGATCTGCTTACGGGCGGCCAAGTGAGAGTGTGCCTGTTCTGCTTTGGCTAACCCATGAAAGGCTCGCAAGTGAGCGACGTCTTGGCGATCTCGATATTGTTGAGCGACCGATCATATACCCCATTAACTACTTGCTAGATGGCCAGCAAAGGCTTTCTTCTCTGTGCGGTGCCCTGTACTGAGAAGAACCCAAAGAGCTATTGGAACGTCGCGTTCGATTTAGATAAGGAAGTGTTTTTTCATCCAAAGAAACCCCTTACGCCGCGTCAATTCCCACTGAACAAACTAATCAAGACAAGTGACTTCTTGTCTCAGTGCCGAGTGCTTGAATCTTTGGCAGATAAGGACGTCCTGATTGAAAAGGCCGAGGGGCTATTGAAGTCGATCAAAGACTACAAAATGGCGGCTGTAACGATAGGCGATATGAAACTGAATGAGGTTGCTCCGATTTTTGAGCGTATCAATTCAAAGGGTCGCAATTTAGAAATGGTTGACCTGATGAGGGCGGCCACTTGGAAAGAAGGGCAGGATAGCGATGACAACTTTGACTTGAATTCCACGATTGTTGCTGTCCGAAAGGCATTAGAAGAAAAGAATTTCGCGGAAGTACCTGAGTCACACATATTGAGAAGCCTTGCGGCGAGTGCCGAGCTTGGGATTTACCGCGAGTCCATAAATCTCTTGCGTGATAAGACTGCCAAAGAACTCAGCACTGCCGCAGGCGAGGCGATTGAGGGCTATCGGAGGGCCGTAGATTTCTTGACGTCACACACAAAGGCAGATACTTAAGGAATGGTTTTGGCGGACGTCCTTCTCAGGCTACTTCAACTATTCAATACCGGAGACCAAAAGCGTGATTTGGAGATAGTCCGCAACTTTGCTGACGGTACGGCGTCCGCACTTCCGACAAAGAGGATCGACTATGATGTTTTTCCCTTCGAAAGATTCAGTCTGAATACAGCGACGTCAAAAACTTTCGGCCTTTTACTCGTTAGTTGCAACCCACAAAGCCTACTCGACGGATCGAAGGTAGATACCTGGCTCGCTCTCTCTGTGGTTAACCGTCACGAATATCATCATATTTTCCCGAGAGCGTACCTTGAGTCCAGCGGCATCGATCAGAAGAAGATCCAAGTGCAAGCCAACGTATGTCTCTTGAGTAAGGGAAACAACCGAGATATATGGGATTCGCGTCCGGCTGTTTATTTTAAGGCAGTCGCGGCAAACCTTGGGGCTAAACTTCATGACGTCCTGATGAGTAACCTAATCAGCGAGCGTGCTTATGAGGCTTGCTTGGATGAAGACTATGACGCTTTTCTAGCTGAAAGGGCCGGAACGATCCGACAAAAGATGAAAGAGTTTGTTAACGAAGCGGACTCCGCACACTTTGTTGAGAAGTTACCGAGAATGGCCGAGGATATAGTTTCCTTAGCAGAAGTCTCAGACTCCCGAGAAACAGAAGAGGACGTCAACGGGGAAGGCTAAAAACCTCCAAAAACCCGTGTAATCCTTACTGGGTTTGTCAAAGGCATCATTCTCATAATCTTGATACCTTCTTTTGTTCCGAGGGTGAAGTCGCGCAGCCATAACCACCGACTTTTGCTCTGAGCATCTGCCAGAGGTCACGTTTGCTGCGCGTCGGATAATCTCCCATCAACTCCCGCCTCAAACTTGACTCCTTAGCCAAAAGCAGATTTTCTTGTCGTCATCTCAGTAGACTGTGTGAGAATTGAAAAGGACGAAGAACCTCCAGTATTTTTAGAATTGCCAGCTAAAAGCGGGGAAGGGAAATAAGCTTTTCAGGCCCCCTTCGGCACCATGCTTCCTAAAGTTTCTAAGACAAATGCCATCTCTTTCGCTAGTTCAATTATTGGCGACTTGTCTCAACATGGCGTGCGCTATTGCACGTCACTCAGAAAAATTTGCAAATTCGGTTCGGAGTGATAAAATCCGCACCCCTTGCGCTTAAGGCTCACCTTCTTCGGAAGGCGCATCGTCTGTTAATTCCTAGCTGTAGCTATGGAGAGTCCTCATGTCCGATACCGCTCTCGCCCTTAAACCACAACGCGTCCCACTCAAAGGGCTTCCTGCGACAGCTTTTCAACATCCACTAGATCGCCAAGCGGCAGCTCACCTCAGCAAGATCAAGGGCTTCGATTGGTTGGTTAAGAAGTTCCTTGAATACGGATTCGAGCGAATTGATTACGTTACACACGTAGGCGCCGGCATCCGTGTCGGTCCACGGCAAATGTCTAAACATTATGCGATGCTGCTTGAGTGTTGCGATATTTTAGATGTTCCCGAACCTGAACTTTACGTTATCCAGGAAGATGTCAACGCGTATACCGTTGGCCACAAGCATCCTCTAGTCGTCTTGCAGACGGGTCTGCTCGAATTAATGGAGGATGACGAGGTCATGGCTGTCATTGGCCACGAGCTGGGTCACATAAAGTGCGGCCACGTTCTCTACAAAACGATGGCTCGCGGAATTAAGCCCCTGATCGAAATGGTCGGTCACGCGACTCTTGGGATAGGATCGGTTGTGGGAGCCGGAGTTGAAGCCGCGTTACTCGCCTGGGATCGTCGATCCGAGTTGAGCGCTGATAGAGCTGCTTTACTAACAATGCAAGATCCGCGTCCTTGTATCTCGATGTTGATGAAATTGGCTGGAGGAACAGAACGCCATGTTGAATGGTTAGACACAACAGTTTCTCAATCAAGCACGCGCTTACAAAGAAGGGCTCGATCAAAGTATGACGGATCGGTTCTACAAGTTGCTCGTTAACATGCGAGCAGACCACCCGTTCGCTGTAGAAAGGGCGAGAACCCTGGACGAGTGGGTTAACAGTCAAGAGTATAGCGACATTCTTCTTGGGAACTATCAACT
>Ga0070670_100000949_pt1 | contig 22778 bp, 21 predicted proteins | sample KBSS63metaG_FD_64665 | JGI IMG/M metagenome (GOLD analysis project Ga0070670, IMG submission 64665) | Switchgrass rhizosphere microbial communities from Kellogg Biological Station, Michigan, USA - KBS S6-3 metaG | ecosystem: Host-associated > Plants > Roots > Rhizosphere > Soil ... | reverse complement strand
CTTGCTGTCGCCGACCGTCGCCGGGTCGAGCGCGTCGAGCCGGCTCCAGTGCAGGCGTGGCGAGCGGCGGCCCGAGACGGGATCGAGATGCCAGTCGATCGGATCGCCGAAAGACAAGCCGCGATAACCCAGCAGGTCGAAACGTCCCGCGAGCGCATCTTCCGCGGCCGCGACAATCCGGTCGCGCTCCGCCGGGAATCGGGCGCGCAGCATGTCCCCCAGCCCAGGCTCAGAGACACCGGCGAAGAATCGCCGCGGTGCGACGTCACGAACCAGGCGCAGTGCGGCGCCCGGCGCGGCAAGCGACGGAGCGTGGGCACAGGCCCAGCCCGAGCTATCCGCCGCCGCGCCAGGCGCCAGACGGTCGAACGCCTTCGAGGCCTCCTGCCGGCCGCGGTACGCGATCTCGGTCAACGACATCGACCGGAGACGACGCAGCGTCGACGGCGTCAGCGGGTTCGCGCGGAGATCCATGGTCGGGCGTCTTCTTGTGCGGGTGTTGTCGACTGGACGGCCGGCTCGGGGGCGTAGACGTCTGCCCACTGATCGCGAACCGCGGGCCAGGTATAGCGAACGCACTCTTGCCGCGCGCGGCGCGCCAGGCGCGTCGCGCGATCAGGATCGCGCAGCAGCGCCAGCACGGCCGCGGCGAGCGCGTCAGCGTCGAGCGGCGGTACGAGCAGGCCCGTCTCGTCGTGACGAACCATGGCCGCGATGCCGCCGGTGGGCGTTGACACCACGGGCACACCCGCCGCGAACGCCTCGAGAATCGACACCGGCTGGTTGTCCACCACCGACGCGTTGACGAACACGCCGGCGTCGTCCAGCAGCCGCGGCATCGACTCGGGTTCGACTCGGCCGACGAAGCGGACACCGGCCGGCGCCAGATGGCGGAGCCGCGATTCCTCGCTGCCGTAGCCGGCAATCGTCAGCGTCGCGTCGGGGAGCTCGGCCCTCACGCGCGCAAACGCCTCGAGCACCACGTCCACGCGGTAATGCGGCTCGAGGTTGCGAGTCGAGACGAGCCGCGGCGGCGGCACGCGCTCGCGGTAGTGAAAGCGCGACAGGTCGACGATGTTGTGGATGACCCGCGCGGAATAGCCGTGCCCGGCAAACACATCGCCCAGGTAGCCGGACGGTACGGCGATGACGTCGGCCAGCCGCAGCCACGGATGCACGAGCCTGCCCCATCGCCCGAGGTGCTCGGGCGCTTCTCCGCTGTGATAGTGCAGCACCACGCGGGCGCCGAACGCCTTGGCCATGAGCATCGCTGGCACGGGACCGAGCAGGAACGACCAGAAGGACGCCGAGAACACGTGCACGACCTCAGCTCCTGCCAGCCGGACGAGACCGGTCTGATAGAGCGCCTGGTTCAGCACCGTCCGCAGATAGGGGAGGCGGCGCACCCAGCCCAAGCCGCGCGGGAAGCGCGGGTTGATCGGCACGAACCGCACGTCGTAGCCGTCGCGCGCCAGCGCCTCGAGCAGGGCGCTTGCCTGCACCCAGTGGCCGCCGAGGATGTCGACGCTCGCCGCCACGATGGCGACGCGCGGGCGCGGCGTCGTCATACCGGCGCCGCCTCGGTGTCGAGGAACCGGCGGCACCAGAGCTCGAACGAGAGCATCGTCCACAGCTGCAGGTCGAGGTCGCGGCCACCCTGATGGAGCTGCAGCTGGCGCTCGACCGCGGCCGGATTGAGCACGCCACGCGTGCGACTGCTCTGCGACAACAGCACGTCGCGGGCGTAGCCGGACAGCGGTCCACGGAACCAGCGCGCCAGCGGCACGGCGAAGCCCTGCTTGCGGCGATCGATGATCGCGTCGGGGAGTACGCCGCGCAGCGCCTGCTTGAAGAGGTACTTCGTGGTGCCCTCCCGGTAGCGCAGGCTCGGAGGCACCGTAGCGGCGAACTCCACCAGCCGGTGGTCGAGCAGCGGGGGCCGAGCCTCGATCGAGTGGGCCATCGTCATGCGATCGACCTTGGTCAGCACGTCGAGCGGAAGATAGGTCTGCAGATCGCCGTACTGCACGCCCGACATCCAATCCGCCGCCGCCCCGATGTGCGCCATCGGTTCCTCCCACGGGTCGTAGCGCGCCATCCGCGCCGTCGCCTCCGGCGTGAACAACGTTTCGAGCTCGTACGGCCGCACGATCGACTGCGCGTCGAGGTAACGCCGCGGCCCGTCGAGGGCGAGGTGCCGGAGGAACCGGCGTCCCGTCATGCCTTCCGGCATCACCGCGCCCACCACGCCCGCCGCCCGGCGGAGCGAGGCCGGCATCAGGTCGTAGGCCCGCTCGCGCTCCTCCACGACGTACTTGTCGTAGCCGGCGAAGATCTCGTCGCCGCCGTCCCCGGTCAGCACCACCTTCACGTGCTCGGCGGCGAGCTTCGAGACCATGTAGGTGGCAATCGCCGACGTATCGCCGAACGGCTCGTCGAGGAACCACGCGAGGTCTTCGACGAGCGGCACGACGTCGGGCTCGAGGACCAGTTCGTGGTGCTCGGTGCCGAGGAGCGACGCCACCTGCCGCGCCGGCGCCAGCTCCGAAAAGCCCGCGTCGGCGAATCCGACCGAGAAGGTCTTGACCGGTTGCGCGGTGAGCCGCGACATCATGGCCACCACCGCACTCGAATCGATACCACCGCTGAGGAACGCCCCTACCGGCACGTCGCTTACCTGGTGCAGCGCCACCGACTCGTCGAGGAGCGCTCGCAGCCGCTCCACGAGCTCGCCCTCGCTCGCGTTGCGTGCGGGCTCGAACTCCACGTCCCAGTAGCGCTGGATCCGCAACGAGCTCCCGTCACGCGCGGTTGCCACTCGCGCGGGCTCGAGCTTCTTCACCCCCTGCACGATGCTCTGCGCCGGCGGCGTGACGAGGAACGTGAACAGGTGGCGGACCGCTTCCCAGTCGAGCGCGCGGGGCACCCGCCCGAGCTGCAGAATCGGCTTCAGCTCGGAGGCAAACAGCAGCTCGCCGTCGAGCTCCGCGTAGTAGAGCGGCTTGATGCCCAGCCGGTCGCGCACGAGCATCACCTGGCGCCGGCGCGCGTCCCAGATCGCGATGGCGAACATGCCGCGCAGGCGATCCACGAAGTCGGCGCCGTAGTCCTCGTAGAGGTGCACGATGGTTTCGGTGTCGCTGGCGGTGCGGAACACGTGCCCGCGCCGCTCGAGGTCCCGCCGCAGCGCCCGGTAGTTGTAGATCTCGCCATTGAAGACGACCCACACCGTCCCGTCTTCGTTCGAGACCGGCTGGTGGCCGCCGTCGAGGTCGATGATGCTCAGGCGGCGCATCCCGAGCCCGACGCCGCCGTTCACGTACAGCCCTTCGTCGTCCGGCCCGCGATGCGTCATCGCGCCGCACATCGCGCGGAGTTCGGCCTCGGCGACGGGCGCACCGTTCCAGCGGATGATTCCAGCAATGCCGCACATGGTCAGGTCTCGAGCACCGGCACCGGCGGTGCCGCAATGACGCCGGACAGGAGCCGCAGGCAGAGGCCGCCGTAAACGAGCCCATAGATCACGCCCGCGCCGGCGAGTGCCGCGACCGGAGGCAGCGTGACGGCGCGAGCGAAGCCGATGGCCGGAACGGCCGCGGCCAGCGCAAATCCCGCCGTCGCGGCCAGCGGCTTCCACGGCAGCACGCCGCCGAGCGTCGTACCGGTCAGGCTGGCGATGCGCCCAATCGCCATCGCCCGTGTGGCGCCGGTGGCGGCGAGCATGGCCAGCACCGCCCCCGGCAGGCCGAACCGGTCGAGACAGAAGGTGATCGACACGATCACAATCAGGAGCCGCAGCAGGTTGAGGCCAAGCAGATAGCGCGTCTCGGCGCAGGCGCGCAGTACGGCGTCGACGCACGGCACCGCCAGCACGAGCATGCACGTCCACAGCCGGAACACGGGCACGCTGTCGACATACCGGCGCGTGAAGAGCACGGTGATCACGTCGGGCGCCAGCGCGACCAGGAAGACGACCAGCGGAAAGACGAGGAGCGCGAGGCGCCGCGTGGTGTCGTGCCAGAGCGCCAGCGCGTCGGCCGCGCGGCGGTCGAAGCCGTCGCGCGCCATCGCCACCATCATCACGTTGGCGCTCGAAGTGGTAAGGACGTCGACGAGCGGGATCTGCAGGCAACCGACGGCGTAGACCGCGAAGACGGCCGGATCGAATCGCGCCGCGACCACGTAGTTGTGCAGGTTGGCCTGCACCACGTCCACGCCGACGGCCAGCGCGAACGGCACGGTGTACGCCCACTGCTCCCGCCACAGCGCCAGGCTCGGCCGCAGCGTGAACTCGAGGCCTCGCCCGAGCAGCCAGAGCATCACGACCACTCGCGCCGCTGCGAACGCCACCGCCCCCCAGAGCAGGCCGCGCACGCCGCCGAACGCCAGCGCGGCCAGGATCAGGAACGCCGCCCGGGCCACGTCGGACATCCCGTAAATCCATGCCGCGATCCGGTAGCGGACGCGCGCCACCAGCACGATCTCGAAGAGCGCCGACGTCAGCATCAGCGCGAGGAATGCCCCGAGCAGCGGCAGCGTGCCGGCCAAGGCGGGGTTCATCAGCCAGCCGCCGATCGCGGGCGCCGCCAGCGCCAGCACTCCAGCGCAGATCGCGCCCGCTCCGGCCAGCGTCGCCATGGCGTTGGCGGCGTAGCGCCCGGCTTCGGAGGGCTGCCGCGGCACGAAGTAGTAGAGGCTTTCCGCGACGCCGAGTTGGGCCAGACCGTAGAGCGTGCCAAAGACGAGGAACAGCTGTTTGTAGGTGCCGAAGGTCGTCTGGTCGAAGACGCGCACCAGTACGATCGGCACGGCGAAGGTGGCCACGAAGCCGAGCCCGCGTCCGAGCACGAGCCACAACGCCGGCCCCGTCGGCGCGTGCATTCTGAGGAGCGCCTTCATGCGGCCTGCCCCCGGGTGGTCGGCCGCTGGAGCAGATCGACGTAGAGCCGCTCGGTGGCGGCGACCATGGTACGCAACGAGAAGCGCTCCTCGATCACGCGTCGCGCAGCGCGGCCATACGCCGTGGCGGCGGCCGGCTCGTCGAGAAGCCGGCCAATGGCCTCGGCGAGCGCTGCCGCATCGCCGGGCCGCACGAGCAGACCGCTTTCCCCGTGGCTCAGCGCCTCGGGCGTGCCGCCGACGCGCGTGGCCACCGTCGGCGCGCCCGCTGCCATCGCCTCCAGCAGCGAATTCGACAGCGCTTCGTTCAGCGACGGCATCACCGCCACCGTCGAGGCGGCGAGCAGCGCCGGCACGTCGCGCCGGAGACCGGCGAACACCATGCGGTCGCCGACGCCGAGACGCGCCGCCAGCTCCTTCAGCGACGCCAGATAGCACTCGTCCCCCGGCGCCGGCTCCCCCGCCACGAGGAAGCGCGCCCTGGGATGCGGCTCCGCCAGCGCGGCGGCGGCGCCGATGAACTCCTCGAGCCCTTTGAGTGGCGTCACCCGCGAGACGACGGTGACGAGCGGCGCATCGGAGTCGACACCCAGATCGCGACGCACGGCCGCCGCGTCGACCGGAGTGTCGAACCGCTCGAGATCGACACCGTTGGGAATGATCGCGATGCGATCGGCGTCGTAGCCATCGGCGACGAGCCAATCGCGCACCGCGACGGCGTTCACCACGACGCACGTCGCCGCGCGGCACATGAGCCGCTGCACCCGCAGCTGCATCGGCGTCAGATAGGGGCCGCAATCGCGGATCGACGCGATCACCACGGGCGCGCCGGCCAGCCGCGCCGGCGCTACCGCGAAGACGTTGCCGTAGAAGTTGTAGGCGTGGACGATGTCGATCCGGCGGCGCGAGATGTCGCGCGCCAGCCGCGTCTGCAGGGCGAGCGTGCGGGCGCTGTGGAACGGGCCGATATCGTAGGTGTCCACCGGCATACCGTGCCGCACCGCCTCGGCGGCCAGCCCGCCGCCCGGCCGCAGGCACGCCAGCTCCACCCGGAAGCGAGACGGGTCGAGCGACGCGCTGAGCGTCATGAACTGCCGCTCGGTGCCGCCGTAGCGCAGCGTCGGCACGATCTTGAGCAGCCGGATCCGATCGTCCACGTCAGCCTGGTCTCTCATGCCGGTTGCCGCACGGGCGCCGGCCCCGCCGACCGGAGTACGTTCTGGACGGCGAGGGCCAGCCCCGCCGCAAGGAAGAAGTAGAACTGGTAGGCCACCGGGTGAAAGAAGGCCGCCACGGCAAACCCGACGAAGGCCACCTGCACGCTTCCCGCGGCCACCGCTGCGTCGCGCGTGGACCGCAGCCCGCGGCCCGCCCGCCGCACCCTCCCGGCCGTCCGGAACAGCGATGCGTAGAGCGAGAGGAAGAGCAGCAGGCCTGGCAGGCCGAGATCGACCGCGTACTGGAGATAGACGTTGTGGACCTCTCTCCACGTGGCGCCGCGTTCCTGGTTCATCGCCAGGACGTTCTGGTCGAGGCCGACTCCCGTGATCGGATTGCGCGCGGCCACCTCGATGGCCACGAGCGCGTCGTTCCAACGCCCCTGCGCCGACCCGGTCGTATCGGACTCGATGTTGGTAATCGTGCTGAGCCGCTTGAAGTAGCCCTGCGGCAGCAAGGTACTGCCGGCGATCACGAGCACGGTGGTGGCGAGCAGCGCCAGCGGCCGCCGCCGCGCCAGCGCCAGCAGGCCGACGAGCCCCATCGCGGCCAGCGTCAGGAATCCCGCACGCGAGAACGTCACGATGACGCCGGCCACGCCGAGCAGCAGCGCGCCCGCGGCGACCAGGCGCGGCACCAGCCGTCGCGTGGTCACCACGAGCGCCGCCGCAAACGGAATCAGCAGGTTGATCATCAGCGCCAGGTCATTGGGGTTGGCGGCCAGGCCGGATCCGCCCGTGGTGTAGCCGGCGATGCGCGGTGCAGCGCCGTCGGGCGTCTGCAGGAAGCTGCCGGACGCGAAGTTCTGCAGCGCCGTGAGCGACAGCGGCAGCGAGGCCAGCACCAGCAGCCACAGAAAGACGCGCAACCGGCTTGCGGATGTAATCACGGTGGCAATGAGCCAGAAGAACGCGATCGCCTTCAGGAAGTGATCGGTCAGCGCGGCCACGCTGCCGCCCGGCCAATAGGAGAGCGGCACCGTCAGCACGGCCCAGCTCACCAGCGCCAGCACGATCCCGAATGCCGTCGGGGTGCGGCGGAACGGGCGGTGCCGCATCGAGCGATCGAGCAGCTCGGCGACAATGGCGACTGCGGCCGCAACCAGCGCGACGCGCAGGCTGCCGAGCACCGGCACCCACGCCTGCGGCGATACGATCAGGACGAAGGTGAACGCCAGCAGGCCACCGAACGCCGTGCGGCCCGCCGGCGCCGGCGAGGCCACCGGCGTCAGCGCCGCCGCGCGCGCGTCAGGACGCCACCAGGGTGCGGTCGTCGCGAATCCGCTCACGCATCACTCCATTCGGCTGCCGCTTGACGCCCGTCACGCGCACCGGACCATCGGGGAGCGCCACGACTTCGAGGCCTTCGTCGCGGAACCACTTGAACACTTCGGGATAGAGGTACTTGGCCTGGTACTTCGGGGTGTACCAGTCGAACGTATCGAGCCAGCGCCACCGCCAGTGCGGCTCCATCGAGATCGGCAGCGCCAGCCGGAACACCTTGCCGACCACCGGCAGCCGGTGGACGTAGTAGAGCGGCACCGCGCCGGCCGCCAGCAGCCAGACCACGCGCAGCGGCAGCCGCGTGGTGACGACGCGCAGCGCATCGGACATCCGGTGCGCCGGGCCGTAGCGCGAGTAGACGTAGACGGCGAGCCGGCCGCCGGGCGCCACCGTCTCGGCCACGCGGGCAAAGGCCAGCGGTGGATTTGGCGTGTGGTGCAGCACGCCGATCGAATAGGCGAGGTCGAACGACTCGCGCCGGAAAGGCAGCGCGAAGATGTCGGCCTGCGCGAGATGCACGTTCGGCAGGCGGCCGATATTCTGATAGGCCGCATCCACCGCGGGGGTGAGATCGATGCCGAACACCTCGGCGCCCTTGGCGGCCGCGCGCTCGGCAAACCGTCCAGCGCCGACGCCGGCGTCGAGCAGCCGGCGGCCGCGGTAGTCGTCGTCCGCCCACCCGGTCGTCGAGGCCAGCGTGGCCTCCGACACCGACATCCGGTTGAGCGAGTCAATCTGCACCTCGCGGAACCAGTGCCACTGGTGGCCGAAGCTCCCCGCGTAGTCGCCGGAGCGCACGAACCGCGGCACGCCCCCGGTCACCGCATACTGCGCGCTGCAGCCGCGGCAGGTGAGATCACCGTCGAGCACTTCCCCACCGTCCGACGCGGTGGCGCTCAGGCGGAGGTCGCCATGGCAGGCGGGGCACACGAACACGTCGAGCGAAGATGGCTTCATCGGTCAGTTCCGGTAGTAGGCGTCGTACTTCCTGGTGCGCGCGGGCGTGTCGCCGTTGAAAACCAGCCCGAGCGTTTTGGCCTCGTCGAGCAGGCTCAGCGCCTCGCCGAGCTGCTTTCGCGTGGTTTCGTGCGCGGCCACCACCACCAGGAGCCCGTCAACGAAACGGGAGACCACGGCGGCGTCGCACACCGGCACCAGCGGCGGCGTGTCGAGGACGACGAAGTCGTAGGTGTCGCGGGCGTCGCGGAGCAGCTCCTCGAATCGCGCCGAGCGCAGCAGCTCGTGCACGTCGTGAGGTGGCGCGCCGGCCGGCACCACGTCCAGCCCGTGCACACCGTCCACGGCGCGCGCAATCTCGCGCAGCCCCCCGGCGCCGTCGCCGAGCGCCGCCGCGAGCCCGGGGCGGCCGTCGTCGCCGAGGCCGAGCTGCGAGACGACCGCGGGGCGGCGCATGTCGGCGTCGATGAGCAGCACCCTCGAGGCGGGCCCGCGTGCGAGCGCCGCCGCCAAGTTGATCGAGGTCAGCGTCTTGCCATCGTTCGTGGCCGGGCTGGTGATCGCCACCACACGCACCCCGCGCGTCTCCTGCAGCCGCTCCACCTTGAGCCGCAGGTTCTGATACTGCTCGGCCGCAAACGTGCCGGGCGGCACCAGGCCGGCGTGTGTTCCAATCGGTTGCGCTCGCATCTCGTCCCCTTGGATTAGCCGCCCCGCACCAGCAGACGCACGAGCGGTTCGTTGTCGCGCGCGACGTGCGCCGACACCGTGGCCACCAGTACGACGCCGGCCAGCATCGAGGCGGTGATGACGGCCAGCCGCACCAACTGCAGCCCCGCCGCCGGCTGCAGCCGCGGGATCGCCGCCAATACCGGCAGCGTCGTGAACTGCCGCAGATCGTCCACGCTGTGGAAGGTGGTGTCGATCTGCTCCACGCCAAGCACCGCGAGCACCGCGATCAACCCCGCAAGGAACAGGCTCATGAGCAGCAGGCGCGGCCGGTTGGGCGCGTTCGGTCCCGCCGGCGGCATCGCCGCTTCGAGCACCCGGAAGCGCTCGCCCTGGTTCTCGGTCTCCATGTTCTGCACGACGCGTGATTCCTCGTAGCGTTTCAGCAGCGACTCGTACTGTTCGCGCGTGGCCTGGTGATCGCGCGACAGGAGCGCGAACTCACTCTGCCGGAAGGGCACCGCTTCCAGCCGCTGCTCGAGCGCGCCGATGTCGCCGCGCAGCCGGTTCTCCTCGGTCTTGAGCGTCTGGAGTTCGGCGTCGAGACTCGCCACGGTGCGCGCGCGGCCGGACGGGGCGTCGCCGCTCCTGGACGCGGCCGCGTCCGGCGCGAGCGCGGCACCCGAACCGCCTGCACGGGCCTCGGCTTCGAGCGCCGCAATCGCATCCTTGAGCCGTCGCACGTCAGGATGCTTGTCCGGGAAGCCGTCGAGCTGCGCGAGGTCGCGCTTCAACGCGCGCAGCCGCGCGTCTTCGGGCGTCACCGGCGGTGGCTGCGGCGGCAGCACCGGCGCCGGCAGCTCGAACAGCCGATCGCGCTGCTCGAGCGTGCGCAGCTGCCGTTCGCTGTTGATGCGGAGCTGCGTGTTCAGCCGCTCGAGGGTGGCAAGGTTGACGTCCACCTGCTGCGGCAGCTCACCGACGTGGCGGCTGGTGTAGCTCTTCACCTGCTGCTCGTCGCGGTCCATCTGCGCCTTGGCCGCCTCGATCTGCGACTTGAGGAACTGCGTGGCCCGCGCGGCCTCCTCCGAGCGCATCTGGGTGTTCTGGTTCACGTAAAACGCCGCGATGGCGTTGGTCACCTCCGCTACCGTGTCGCGCCTGGCGCCAGTGAAGCTCAGATTGAAGGCCACGGTCTTGGTCCGCCCACTCACCTGCTCGGGCCCGGTGAGCTCGATCTCGATGTCGCGCCGCACCTGCTCGACGGCGCGCTCCATGTCGGTATGGCGGATGTCGGGATAGAGGTCGAAGCGGTTGATCAGCTCGGTCAGGCGCGCGCGGCTCAGGATCTCCTGGCGGATCACGTGCAGGCGGCTCTCGAGCTCGCCGCTCACCGCCGGCCGCACGACGCTCTCGGGCAGCTGACGTTCGACCAGCACGACCGCGGTCGACCTGAACAGATCCGGCAGTGCCACCGCGATCGCCACCCCGGCGACGAGCACCAGGGCGAACACCGCAAAGGCCAGCATGGCGCGGCGGCGCAGAATGGCCAGCGCGCGCAGGGCGAAGGGCTCGTCGGGAGCGGACGGATCCAGGTCGTCTCGCATGACAGTTCTCACGGCGCCGCTCACGGCACCACGATGATGTCGCCGGGCTGGACGAGGAAGTTGTCCTGCTCGGTCCCATCGGTGATCTTCCGGTAGTTGAACGTGATGCGCGCCGGGGTGGCGTTCTGGCGCAGCACGACGATGCGATCGCGCGACGCGAAATCGGTGAACCCCTGCGCGAGCGCAATCAGCTCGAGCACCGTGGCGGCGCTGCGCACTTCATAGCGGCCCGGGTTGCGCACCTGGCCCACCACCGACACCTTGGCGCTGTGCACCTCGCGCACGATGACGGCCACCTCGGGCGACGGCACGTACTCGGACAGCCGCCGCGTGAGCTCCTGCCGCAGCCGGCTCGGCGTGAGACCGGCGGCCTGGATGTCGTTGACGAGCGGGAGCGACACCTTGCCGTCGGGCCTCACCGGCACCGTGCGGCTCAACTCCGGGTTCTTCCACACCGAGATGTCGAGCACGTCTTCAGCGCCGATCTTGTAGTCGCCGTCGTCGGGCGGAATGACGACGGCGTCGGCGGCACGAGCTGCCGGAGCCTGCGCCGGTGCCTGGGCATGGACGGCGGCGGCGCTGCAGAAGCACACGGATGCGATCGCAAGGAGCGCTTTCATTCGATTACTCCCTTGAGCGGGGTCAGCGGTGGATCCGCGTCGTCGCCCCGCCTGAACGCACGGCTGAGACGGGGGGCGACCGTGAGACGCGCAAGGAACACGCCGCGGCGGACGTACTCGTCCACGGCGCCTCGGCTCCGGATGTCGCCCTTCTGCAGGTCGCTGCCGTAGCTGAGTGAGAGGTGATAGGGCTGCCGGCTCCACGCCGCGACGATCGAGGCGTGATAGACGACAGCCGAGGTCTGTTCGAGCGTCTGGCTGCTGAAGACGCCGAGCTGCGTGCCGAGGTCGACGAATCGACGTAGCGTCCAGCTCACATTGGTCGTGCCGCTCTGGATCTCCACCGGCCCCGGAATCCCGAGCACGATCGTCTCGCCGCGCCAGTAGTCGAGGCGCAGCCGGGTGCGTGGCGTCCGGCGAAGGAGCGCTCCCATCACTTCCGCGCGCAAACCCCGGTGCGAGGTGACGCGCGGCCCGGCTTCCACCGACACATTGGTACCAGGTGTCATCTCGCGGGCCCACCCGCCGAGCACCGCCTGCGAGTGCGCGTCGATCTCTCCCGTGAAGAGCCGGCCCAGATAGCGCGCGTTCAGTGTGGTGCGGGGGGTTACCTCCCGCGCCATCACAGCGTGCAGCGCCTGCATGTTGCCGCCGGGCCACCCCGAAAGCGTCTCGCTCGTCCAGTCGTAGCGGCTCGACAGCGTCGTGCGCGGATCGGCGCGATAGGAGAACGACGGCGTCACCTGCAGACGGCGCGCCCGCTGCCGCGCGAGCAGGACCCCGCTGTCGAGGTTGAGGTCTCCGGGCGTCTCCGAGCGGTCGTAGCGTGCGGCGAAGCCGAGGCCCACGACCGGGGACGCCTTCGCGTCGATGTCCACCATCGCGTGCCGGCGGGCGTCGAACGTATCGAGATTCGAGTAGGTCGCGGACCGCTGGACGTCGAAGTAGGCCAGGCTCTCGAGCTTGAGCGTCGGCGAAGCGAAGCGCCCTTCGACCGAAGGCCGCACCGTGGCGAGCAGGTCGCCGTGGCCTGTCGGCGCCGAAAAGAGATTACTGTCGTACATCGCGCCCAGCGCGATGGCCGGCACGATGGTCACTTCGGACTGCGCGCGGGCGTCGGCCGCCGCCAGGGCCAGCAGCGCGGCGATCGGAAGCGTGGCCCGCATACTCACTGGCTTGCCGGCCGCGTTCCGCCGCACGGCTCGACCGCGGCGCTATGCATTTCCACCGCGATACTCCGGCCCAGCATGTCCACCGACACCACGAGCCGTCCCTTCGACGGCCGGTCGTGAACGAACACCCCCTCGATGCCCGCAAGCGGTCCTTCCAGGACCCGCACGCGCTCGCCGCCGCGCAGGTGGGCACACGGAAACACGTCGACGCCGGCCGACGCGATCTGTTGAATGGCGTCGATTTCGGCGTCGGGCACCGGTGTCAACCGCGTCCATCCGTCTTCGAGCACGCGCACCACGCCCTGCACCTTCAACAGGGCGATGTAGCGCTCCTTGTCGAGTGCGGCCCGCACGAACAGGTATCCGGGAAACATCGGCGCGCTGATGGCGTGCCGCGCGCCAGCGCGGCGCGACCACGCCCTCACCTCCGGCAGGAACGGCTGAAAACCCTTGGCCGACAGCTGCCGGTTCACGGTGTGCTCGTAGTTACTGCGAAGCCACACGGCATACCAGGCTTCCGTCGCATCAGCGCTCAGCAAGGCTTCGCCCCTTTCGGTTTGCGCCTTCTTCAAACCGTGAACGCACGCCTCATGCGCACGCGGCTGCCTCGTGTGCATAAAGCGTGCACACGACGATCCCAACCGTTGGCATGTCGGGCTGGCTCACGACTTGCACCGCGCAATCGTCCAGATTGCGAGGCGTGTGTATGGCGACCTATCCGCGACTGCTACTGATCTGTGGCGCCGCACTCCTGTGCATGACGTGCCACGACTCGTCGTCGCCGACGGCACCAACGTCAACGGCGCCCACGACGAACCTGCCGCCGAGCACCGGCAGCGTGAAAGTGGACATCGTCCCGAACCCGGTGCCCTTCAGCGGCCAGCCCGTCACCGACGCCGGCCCGGGCTGTCAGGGCGTCAAGAACACCTGGTACTACGACCAGGTACTGATGGAGTCCGGCGGATCGGAAGTGACGTTCAGGAATCGCACCGACACGTTCGATGGCTTCACCGTGAACGAGCTCAGCGGACTCAACATCGTGGTGCAAGCCAACGGCACGCTCACGTTGCATACGCGGTGGTGCAGCGGTGTTCCACAAGAGCACACGGCGCGGTCGAGTTTCACGGGGACGGATGCGACGGGGAAGATGGTGACGGTGACTGGTCCGAGCGTACGGCTGATGAAACCCTAGCAAGCGCGACGGAACTTATTACAAGCGTCTCTACCCTTGCGTCAGCCAAGCGCAGTCAAGCCGCACGAGAGGTCACGAGATCACGCGCGGCGTCGGGCCAACGGGAATAACGAAATTGAAATCCGCTGTCCAACAGCCTCGAAGGCACGACGCGGCGGCTTTTCAAGATCAATTCTGTCTCGGTGCGTTGCAAGAGCGCGCCGAGATCAAGGATCCAGCCGCGGACGGGCACTGCGACGCGCGTGCCCCAGGCCGCTCGGAGCACGCGCATGAACTCCGCGTTCGGGAGCGGCTCGGGCGCGGCGATATTGATCGCGCCCTCGATGTCGTCACGCTCGATGATCCAGCGGACCGCGCGCACGACATCCTCGTGGTGTACCCACGATACGAACTGGCGACCGTCGCCCGCGGTGCCGCCAAGCCCGCACCGGACCAGGTTGAGCAGGACGTCGAACGCACCGCCGGCGTCCGGGCTCATCGTGATCGCCGAGCGCAGGAGCACCTTACGAGTGGACGCGACGGACGCGTCGCGGAGGGTGGCTTCCCACGCGCGCGCGACGTCGATGCTGAAGCGCCACGTCTCGGGCGCATCCGGCTCCTGCCCGCCCAGCACGCCCGTTCGTTCGTCGTTGGCCGAGTCGTAGCGGTGCGCGTAGATGGTCGCCGTGCTTGCCTGCAGCCAGACGCGCGGCGGCCGGCGGCTCTGCGCGATCGCCGTTCCCACCGCACGCGTGGAGCGCAGGCGCGACTCGAGGATGTCGCGGCGGTTGGCCGCGGTGTAGCGACAGTTCACGCTGCGCCCCGCCAGGTTGATCACCACGTCGGCGCCTTCGAGCTCGCGAGCCCAGTCGTCGACCGTGGCACCATCCCACGGGACCACGCGCCAGGGCCGCGCATCCGGCCGCCGGCTCAACACGACCACGTCGTGTCCATCCCGGGCGAACGCACGAGCCAGCACCGTTCCCACGTGACCCGATCCCCCCGGCATGACGATTTTCATCACGGCCCTCCCCGGCATCAGAAGTCGACGAAGCGCTTCCGCTGCTCCGGGCGCGGAAGCGCGCACTGCTCGAAACGGCCGAAGACGCGATAGCGGTAACGGGCGACGATGTCGTAGCCGAGGTTGAGCACCGCCGTCGGCAGCACACCGAACACGCCCGCCACCCGCCACGGCCAGCCGAGCGTGTGGGCCACGAAGAGCGCGGCGCGACCTTTCACCAGGCTGCGCGCCTCCGGGGTCCGATAGTCGCGGACCACATAGAACGAGGTGAGCGCCTCGGGGTCACCGCCCTCCCGCGCCACGGCCGCACGGCCGGTGGCGCTTTGGAGCGGCGCGAAGTCGAAGACGCCACCGGAGTCATGGGCGAGAACGAACTGCACGAGGTGGTCGCAGAGCCCGCAGACGCCGTCGTAGAGCAGCAGGTGCCGCCCTCCGCCACCCGCCGGCCCTTGCGGGCGCGAATCCGTCATGGTTTAATATTACTGAACATGTTTACTGAAATCAAGGCGACTGAAACACCGGGCCGCTCACGGCGGGGCCGGGGCCGGCCGCCCGGCCAGACGGCCCAAGGCGCCGCCGCCAAGAAGCGGCTCTACGACATCGCCGTCAAGCGCATGGCCCGGCACGGATACGAGATGACGACCTTGCGGGACGTCGCCAAGGACGCCGGCGTGAGCGTCGGGCTCCTCTATCGCTACTTCCCCAGCAAGCGGGCGGTCATCTTCGCGCTCTACGACGAGCTGAGTGCCGACTACGTCACCACCACCGCGGCGATGCGGCCCGGCACCTGGCGCGCCCGGGGGCTGTTTGCTCTCACCTCGAGCCTCGACGTGCTCTCGCCCCACCGCACGACCTTGCGGGGGCTGATTCCGGTGCTCGTCGGCGATCCAGACGAGGGTCTCTTCGGCGAGCACGCGGCGTTCTCGCGTCTGCGCGTGCTGAGCGTCTTCGAGCAGGCCGTGATCGGCGCGGCGGACGCCCCGCCGCGCCCTCTCGCCGAGGCCATCGGACGGCTGCTCTACCTGGTGCACCTCGCCGTGCTTCTGTGGTGGCTCCTCGACAAGACGGCCAAGCAGCGCGCGACCGGGGCGTTGGTGCAACTGCTCGCCGGCATCCTGCCGTCCGCGGCGATGACCTTGCGGCTGCCGTTCGTGCGGCGGTTCGTGCTTTCCGTCGATGCGCTGGTGCGTGAGGCGCTCTTCGGCGACGCCGTCGAGGCCCGCGCCTGAGTCTGCTACACTGGTACTACCGCCGAACGTCGGCGCCAAATAAAGGCTTCTAGCGACCACGCTTCCGGCGACGGGGGCACTACGAGACGGTCGCGGCCGGGAGGTGCATACATGGCAAATAGCACCGGAGGCAGTCGCTGAGACTGTTTCCTGCAACACGAGGAAGGGCCGGCTTCGAGCCGGCCCTTTCCTCGTACGGGCGCTACTTCAGGGCGCGATAGGCCACCCGGTCGGCATAGAAGGAGCCCAGCCACACCTCGTTGCCCACGCGCATCGCGATCGCCGTGCCGGTGAATGCCGGCGTCGCCGGTCCGCGCGCGAGTTCGGTCACCGCCATCGTCCGGGGATCGATGGTGAACGCGACGTACCCGCGCGGGCAGCGGATCCCCGCCTCGGTCTTCGGCGGGCCGCCGCACGACGGCTCGTTGTCGATCAGGCCGGCCGTGATCAGCTTTCCGTCGGCGGTCCACCGCACGTTGTCGGGCCCCACCTCCTTGAGCTGTGCCGTCCGCAGCACCACGCCGGGCTTGGCGCGCGCATAGGCGTAAATGCGCTTGGTGGTCGTGGAGGCAACGTAGAACTCCTGATCGTCGGGCGAGGTTTCGATGCCGTTGTTGGCCGGAAGCTCGGTGCCCGGCAGCATCTGGAACGCCTTGTCGCCCGGCTTCCAGGCGAACACCGCGCCGGTGTTTCTTTGCGCGAAGGCGTCCTCGAACGTCTTGCCCGGCATGATCAGCACGGTGGCCACCAGCGAGCGGTCGCTGAATGCTGCCACGCTGTTGGCGGCCATGCCGTTCGGCATCAGAACGCAGCCGATCCACGTGGCCGTGGGCGCCGCGCCTCCGGCGCCGATCTCGAACACCTCGATCGACTCGCGCCCGCCGTGATTGGTCGCATAGACCGTGGAGCGCCCGCCCGCCGCCGCGCGCAGGCTGAGCCCGTGCAGAACCATCAGCTTCGGATCCAGCGGGCCGGGACAATTGGCGTAGGTCGTGCGATCGGGCCGGGTGGCTGCCACGCCGGCGCCGTAGAGCGTGCGCGCCGTCTTCGCCTGCGTATCCACCGCGTGGAGCCCGCTGCCCGGCGCCATGCCGCTCGCGATCAGCCAGCGCGTGTTCGGCACGAGCACGAGATCCTCGCCGTTCTGAATCCCGCACACGAACGAGAGCCCGCCCGCGGGCGTGCACGGTGCCGGCGGCGGCGTCTGCGCGTGCACGATCGCGGCGCCGGTGATGGCGCACGCGACCGCGGCGGCCACGATGAAGTGCTTCATGTCGATGCCTCCCTTGTCTCGCGGCGCATTGTGACCCAGACGGTAGAATTTCGAAATGCCGGACGGACGGGCTCGCGCGGTGACGATGCTCGTCACCGGCGCCTGCGTGATCGGCGTGGCGCCGATTCTGGTGCGGCTGTCGGGCGCCGGCCCGGCGGCGACCGGCTTCTGGCGTCTCCTGTTCGCGCTGCCGCTGCTCGCGCTGCCGTCGCTCGGACGACCGCGCGAGCTGGCGGGCACCACCCGCTTCGCCGTGCTTGCCGGAGCGGCGTTCGCGCTCGATCTGGCGTGCTGGCACTACGGCATCGCCAATACCTCGGTGAGCAAGGCCACGGTGCTCGCCAACATCACCCCGATCATCGTCACCATCGCGGTGTGGCTGATCTTCCATCAGCGCCCGGCGCCGCTCTTCCTGATTGCGGTGGCATTGTCCGTCGCCGGCGGCGCCATCATGGCGCTGGCCAAGGGCGCGGGCGTGACCGGGCCGAACCCGCTCCTCGGCGACACGCTCTCCGCGGTGACCTCGGTGTGGTACGCCCTCTATTTCCTGGCCATGGGCGAGGCGCGCCAACGGCAGGGCACCACCCAGGTGATGTTCTGGTCATCGCTCACCGGCCTCCCGGTGCTGCTGGTGATCGCATGGGCGCTCCGGGAGCGCGTGGTGCCGGCGACGGCCGGCGCCTGGGCCGCATGCGCGGGGCTGGGCGCCGTGCACGTGGGCGGTCAGGGACTCATCGCGTGGGCGCTCGGACGCCTGCCGGCTTCGACGGCGTCGGTCACCGTGCTCGTACAGCCGGTCGTCACCACAGCGCTCGGCTGGCTGATCTTCGGCGAGCTGCTCAGCCCCTGGCAGGCCGTGGGCGCGGGGCTGGCGCTGACCGGCGTCGTCCTCGCCCAGCGTGCGTCCGCTTCGAAGGCCTGAGGCCCAAGGCCGAAGGCCTGGTGATACCCGGCGCTCACGGCCGCGCGCCTCTCGCCGATCGACGCGATGCGCTACGAGTAGCGCCGCCACCGATGCGATCATGGGTCGTGGACGTCCACCTCCTCGACGGCACCTACGAGCTGTTCCGCCACTTCTACGCCATGCCGTCGGCGCGCGACGCCGACGGGCGCGAAGTCGGTGCCGTGCGCGGCGTGCTCAACTCCGTGCTCGGCATGATCAACTCGGGCTCGCGCCATGTGGGCGTCGCCACCGACCATGTCATCGAGTCGTTCCGCAACCGCCTGTGGCACGGCTACAAGACCGGTGCCGGCATCGACCCGGACCTGCTGGCGCAGTTCTCGCTGCTCGAGGACTCGCTCACCGCAATGGGCGTCGTGGTGTGGCCGATGGTGGAGTTCGAAGCCGACGACGCGCTGGCGGCCGCCGCCGTGCGGGCCGCCGCCGATCCGCGCGTCGATCGCGTGGTGATCTGTACGCCTGACAAGGATCTGGCGCAGTGCGTTTACGGCACGCGCATCGTCCAGCTCAATCGCCGCACCCGCACGACGATCGACGAGGCCGGTGTGGTGGCAAAGTTCGGCGTCCCGCCGGCCTCGATTCCCGACTACCTCGCGCTCGTCGGCGACGCCGCCGACGGCTACCCCGGTCTGAAAGGCTGGGGCGCGAAGTCCACCGCGGCGGTGCTCGCGCGCTTCGGCCACATCGAAGACATCCCCGCTGACTGGCGATCGTGGGGCGTCAATGCGACGAGCCCCGCGGCCCTCGCCGCCGCGCTCGAGAAAGAGCGCTCGCTCGCGCTCCTCTTCCGCACGCTGGCCACGCTCCGCACCGACGCGCCGACGTTCGACACCGTGGACGAGCTCGAATGGCAGGGGCCGCGACCCGAGTTCGCAGCGCTCGCCGCGCGATTCGAGGCCGCGGCGAGGAACACGGCACCGACGGCCGCGCGCCGCCAACGCTAAGCGGGCCGCCCGAGCAGCAGCCGGTTCTTCGGCGTGATGTCGGGCGGAATCACCTGCGTCCAGACCGCGTAGCCCGCGCCCTCGAGCCGTTGCGCGCGGGCGACGTCGATCGCCAGCGCGGGGTCCATCCAGCCTTCGAGCAGTGCCGGCGCCGCGGCGGCATCGTGGCAACACGGCAGCACGGATACGCGCGCCCCGGCGCGAACGGCCACGTCGAGCACGCGATCGGTGAGATCGCCGCACGCATGGCACGAGACGACGAGATCGCCGGCCTCGAGCGTCACCGCCGCGAGATCCGCGGCCAGCACGGCGACGCGATCGTGCAGCCGCGGCCAGACGGCGACGAGCGACGCGTGGAGCCTGGCCGCCGACGGCGGCACCACCGCGTCCACCACGAGCGCCGACGGCGACGAATCGTCGAGCAGCAGCAGCGCCTGCGCGAGCAGGCCATGCCCACCGGCCAGGTCCACCACGCGCCCGCCGCGAAACCGGCGCCGCACGCGCCGCGCCATCTCCCATGCCTCGAAGAACTCCTTGCGCGGCAGACAGCCCGCCTCGCAGACGGCGCGGCCGAGCGCCGCGAAGAGCGACGGCCCCTCGAAGCGGCCGAGATCGTGGTTCGTGAGCCGGTTGGTGGAGGCGCGAGAGAAGGTGGAGGGCGCCAACGCGTGGGCCATAATAATGAGACGAGTATGCCTCGCCGCACTCTTCTGTTCGGACTGGCCGCGACCCTCTACGGCGCGAGCCTCGGGGCGGCCATCCTCACCGCGCAGGCTGCGACCGGCGGCACCGCCTCAGGGGGCACCGTGTGGGACGGTGCCTACACCGACGCCCAGGCCACGCGCGCCGTCACCACCTTCAGCGCCAGCTGCGCCGAATGCCACACGCTCGGTGGGACCGGAGACGGCCAGCTGGTCGGCACGCCGTTCTGGGAGAGCTACTCACAAAAGACCGTGGGCGATCTCCTGACCTTCGTGCGCACGAACATGCCGAGCGGGGCAGAGGGGTCGCTGACCCCCTCCACCTACGCCGACCTGGTCGCGCTCATCCTCAAGTCCAACGGACTGCCCGCGGGCGCGACGGAGCTCGGGCCCGCGAGCACCGGCCACCTGAAGATCATCCCGAAGGACGGCTCTACCGCGCTCCCCGCCAACAGCCTGGCGCGCGTGGTGGGCTGCCTGTCGAAGAGCGGCAGCGACTGGGTGCTGACCAATACCACGGTGCCCGAGCGCATCGACGCCGCCGGGGTGGGCAAGGACGACGCGACGCGCCCGCTCGGCGATGGCAAAATCACCCTCAAATTCGTGCTCAGCCGGCTCGACGCGTTCGTGGGGCAGCGGATGTCCGCCAGCGGGATTCTCATCGGCACAGGTGGGGCGGACGGACTCAACGTCTCGTCGGTCAGCCGGGTCGCGCCTGCCTGCCCATAGCTGCACATCTTGATCTGGCGCCGAACTCAGCCAGACTCGGGAAACAGATACCCCGATTGGGGTATCAACCCTGAGCGAAATTTGACGCATTTTCTGGCTCCGCAAAAGCCAGGCTAAGTGCTACGATCCGAGGAGTTTCCACCCGGCCGCGGGGGTCAGGGGGCGTGCATCCAGTGGTCAACTCTGGATGTGTCGCTCCGAGTCTCGCCGGCCGGGGTCAAGTCGCCCTGGTCGTTCGACTATTACAGAAGGTGGGCCACGAATGCGCACCGCACGTTCACTGAAGTGGCTGCTCTCGCTGCTGCCTCTGGTCACGGTCCTGTTCGTCGTTCAGGGCCAGGCCGCAACCGACAACGCGCTCGTTACCGCCGCCAAGTCGGGTGACATCGCCACGGTCAAAGCGCTCGTCACCAAGCGTGTGAACGTGAACGAGCCAGGCACCGACGGCTCCACGGCGCTGCTGTGGGCGGCCTACCACTCGGATCTCGACATGACGCGAGCGCTGCTCGCGGCCGGCGCGTCGGTCAACGCGGCCAATCGCTACGGCCTCACGCCGCTGCTGCAGGCCAGCCGCAACGGCGCCACGCCGGTACTCCAGGCGCTCGTCCGCGCCGGTGCCGATCCCAAGCGTGCGCACCTCGAGGGCGAGACGGCGCTCATGGCGGCCGCGCGCACCGGCAGCCTCGAAAACGTCAAGCTGCTGCTCGAAGCCGGCGCCGACGTCAACGGCACGGACGCGTATCAGCAGCAGACCGCCCTGATGTGGGCCGCCGCGGAAGGTCATACCGAGGTGGTGAAGGCGCTGCTGGCGGCGGGCGCGGACGCGAACCGCACAGCGCACGTCAACGCCATCACCGAGCGCAAGAACTCGGACTTCCCCACCGGCGGCTTCACCGCGCTGATGTTCGCGGCGCGCGAAGGGCACACCGACACCGTGCGTGCTCTCATCACCGGCGGCGCCGATCCCAAGGTGACCAACGGCGACAACGCCACCGCGATGTCGATCGCGATCGTCAACGACCGGTTCGACCTGGCGAAGACCATGCTCGACCTCGGCGCCGACGCCAACGACGGCTCGCTCTACTTCGCCGTCGACATGCACGATGCCACCACGGACATGCGGGCGAAGGACGGCTCGCGGCTGCGCGCCGACTTCGACAACCAGCTGACCGCCCTCGACCTGATCAAGCAGCTGCTCGACAAGGGCGCAGATCCGAACAAGGCCTTCGTGGGCAAGCTGCACCACTCGGCGCTGTGCTGCGACGCCGACATCAACGCCTCGCCCTTCTTCCGCGCCGCACAGGCCGCCGACGTGGAGGCGCTGAAGCTGATGATCGCCAAGGGCGCGCAGGTCGAGTGGAGCCCGACTGAAGTGAAGAAGGAGCCCAAGGCGGACGGCACCGCGGCGGCCGGGGGCCGTGGCAATCCCAACGTCGGCCGCACGCCGATGATGGTGGCGATCGGCGGCGGCCGCGGCGCGTCGTTCAACGCCGGGCCCGGCTTCGATCGGCTCACCGCTCCGCCGTTCCGTGAAGCGTCCAACCGCGAGCCGTTCGAGGCCATCAAGGTGCTGCTGGCCGCCGGCGCCAATCCGAATGCGAAAGCACCGGATGGCTCGACGCTCCTGCATCAGGCGGTAGCCGCCCGGCAGGTACCGATCATCAACGCCCTGATCACGGCCGGCGCCAAGCTCGATGCGGTGAACAAGGACAACCTCACGCCGCTGCTCCTGGCCGAGAAGCCGGAGCCGCCGCCGCCCCCGGGCAACAATACCGATTCGCGCACCTACCGTCCGAAGCGCAACTCGCGCGACGAAGTGATTGCCGCGCTGCGCGCGGCGATGGGGCTCAAGGCCGACGATCCGGCGCCGCAGCCGCCACCGCTGCCAGCGTCCGAGCAGAAGAAGAACGAGAAGAAGACCGACGACTCGGAGGCCGGCGCGTGAACAGACGGGTCATCCTCAGCGCAGGCCTGGTCTGGGCCTCCGTGGCGCTCGCGAGCGCGCAAGCGCCCGCAAGAAAGCAGAGCGCGCCGGTGCCGACGCCTGTCACGGCGCCGGCGCAAGCCGCCGTCGCTGCGCCGGCCACGGACAAGGCCACCGTCGACAAGCAGAAGGCGTGGGTCAAGCAGTACTGCGTGACCTGCCACAACACGCGCAACCCGCTGCCCGCCAACGATCCGGTGAACCTCGAGACGGCGAGCCTCGACGACCTCACGAAAGACGCCGCCACCTGGGAGCGCGTGCTCCGCAAGTTGAACGTGCGCGCGATGCCGCCGCAGGGCATGCCCCATCCCACCGAGGCGGGCTACAACGACTTCACGGG
>Ga0070670_100000948_pt1 | contig 22791 bp, 22 predicted proteins | sample KBSS63metaG_FD_64665 | JGI IMG/M metagenome (GOLD analysis project Ga0070670, IMG submission 64665) | Switchgrass rhizosphere microbial communities from Kellogg Biological Station, Michigan, USA - KBS S6-3 metaG | ecosystem: Host-associated > Plants > Roots > Rhizosphere > Soil ... | reverse complement strand
GCGCGTCCTCGCCGGCGACGTCGCCTTCAAGCTGCACGACACCTACGGCTTCCCGCTCGACCTCACCGCCGACGTCTGCCGCGAGCGCGACGTCACGGTCGACACCGCCGGCTTCGAGACGGCGATGGCGAGGCAGCGCGAGCAGGCGCGCGCCGCGGGCAAGTTCAAGGTCGCGCAGGGGCTCGAGTACGCCGGTGCCGCGACGACCTTCCACGGCTACGAGCGGCTCGCCCACGACGATGCCACGGTCGTCGCGATCTACGTCGGCGGCAGCGCCGCGACGTCGGCACGCGCCGGCGACGATGCCGTCGTCGTCCTCGACCACACCCCGTTCTACGCCGAGTCGGGCGGTCAGGTCGGCGACACCGGCGAGCTGAGGAATGCGACGTCGCGCATGCTGGTCGAGGACACGGTCAAGGTCCAGGCGTCCGTGTTCGGCCACGAAGGCCGGGTCGTCGAGGGCGAGATCAAGCTCGGCGACACGCTCGGTGCCAAGGTCGACGGCGAGCGGCGTGCGAAGACGATCCGCAACCACAGCGCGACCCATCTGATGCACAAGGCGCTGCGCGAGGTGCTGGGCAGCCATGTGCAGCAGAAGGGATCGCTCGTCGACGCCGACAAGACGCGCTTCGATTTCACCCACAACGCGCCGCTGACCGACGAGCAGATCCGCGAAGTCGAGCAGATCGTCAACGCCGAGATCCTCGCCAACCACGCGACCCAGGCACGGGTGATGGCGATCGACGAGGCGCAAAAGCTCGGCGCGGTGATGCTGTTCGGCGAGAAGTACGGCGACGAGGTGCGCGTGCTCGACATCGGCTCGAGCCGCGAGCTCTGCGGAGGCACCCATGTCGCCCGCACCGGCGACATCGGCCTGTTCAAGATCGTCTCGGAGAGCGGTGTCGCCGCCGGCATCCGGCGTGTCGAGGCCGTCACCGGCGCCAACGCGCTCGCCTATCTGCAGGCACTCGAAGGCACCGTGCAGCGCCTCGCCGCCGCGCTGCGAGCGGCGCCGGCGGAAGTGCCGGCACGGCTCGGCCAGGTGCTCGAGCACGTGCGCTCGCTCGAGAAGGAGCTCGCCGCGCTCAAGGGCCGGCTCGCGTCGTCGCAGGGCGGCGACCTGGCGGCGCAGGCGATCGACGTCAAGGGCCTCAAGGTCCTGGCCGCGCGCCTCGACGGGGCCGATGCCAAGGCGCTGCGCGAGACGCTCGACAAGCTCAAGGACAAGCTCAAGACGGCGGTCGTCGTCCTCGCCGCGGTCGACGGCGCGCGGGTCCAGATCGCGGCCGGCGTCACCGCCGACAGTACGGCGCGGGTCAAGGCCGGCGATCTCGTCAACTTCGTCGCCCAGCAGGTCGGCGGCAAGGGCGGCGGCAAGGCCGACATGGCGATGGCGGGCGGCAGCGATCCGTCGCGCCTCGGCGATGCGCTCGCGTCGGTGCAGGGCTGGGTCGCGGAGCGCGTCTGATGGCCATGGACATGCTCTTTCTCGAGGGGCTCGAGGTACCGTGCCGGGTCGGCTGCACCGATCCCGAACGGGCGACGCCGCAATCGCTGCGCGTCGAAGTCAGGCTGTACTGCCCGCTCCTGCGCGACGCCGCGCTGGCCGACGACCTCGAGCGCACCGTCGACTACCGTCTCGCCGGCGACCTGATCGACGCCGTGCAGGGACGCGAGTTCCTGCTCATCGAGCGCGTCGCCGAGACGCTCGCCGAGGTGGCGCTGAGAAACCCGTTGGTCGATCACGTCACCGTCAGCGTCAAGAAGCGCCCGCCGGTCCAAGGCCTCGAATGGGCCGGCGTGCAGATCACGCGCGGACGGGACGACGCGCCACGGTCGTGAAGGTGGTCAGCAACACGGCCATATCGCTCGATGGCCGGATCAATACGCGCGAACGGCGCTTCACGTTCTTCGGCAGCGAGCGCGACCACGCGCGGATGAGCCGGCTGCGCCGCGCTGCCGACGCGGTGCTGGTGGGCGGCGCGACGTTTCGCAACTGGCCGCAGCCGTCGCTGCCCGACCCCGCCGATCGCGCCGCCCTGCGCGCGCCGGTCTGGAATGTCGTCGTCACGCGCTCGCTCGACGTACCGCTGACGCCCGAGTTCCTCGCCGAGCCGGCGATCCGGCCCCTCTTCGTCACCCGCGCCGCGGCCATTCGTCCGGGCTTCCCGGCCGAGGTCGAGCCCTGGGCCGGTCACGGCGAGATCCCGATTCCATGGATCCTCGATCGCCTCGCGGCGCGCGGCATCGAGCATCTCCTGATCGAGGCCGGCGGCGACCTGCTGTTCCAGTTTCTCGCCGCCGATGCCGTCGACGAGATGCACGTCACGCTCTGCCCGATCGTCGTCGGCGGGCCGGCGCCGACGCTTGCCGACGGCGCCGGCTTTGACCGCGCCGACCTTCGCCGCCTGGCGCTGATCGCGAGCGAGACCGAGGGCGACGAGATCTTCCTGCACTACCGCAACCTGCGCGGAGGGCTGTCGTGACGCTGGTGATCCGTCGCGCACGCGCCGACGACGCGGCGGCGATCGCGCGGATGATGGACGACCCTGCCGTCTACGCCGGCCTGATGCAGATGCCGTTCGCCAGCGTCGAGACGCACCGCGCGCGTCTTGCCGAAGCGCTGACTCCGGGCAAGCTCGACCTGTCGTTGGTCGCCGAGCGTGGCGGCGAGGTCGTCGGCTCGGCCGGACTTCATCCGGTCGGACCCGCGGTGCGACGTCGCCACGCGATGGTGCTCGGCATCTCGGTCGTCCCCGAGGCGCAGCGCCAGGGCGTCGGCGCAGCGTTGATGCAGGCGATGTGCGACTACGCCGACCGCTGGATGGGCGTGCTGCGCATCGAGCTCACCGTCTATGACGACAACGCTCCGGCGATCGCTCTGTACCGCAGGTTCGGCTTTCAGGTCGAGGGCTGCCACCGCGGCTATGCGCTGCGCGACGGCCGCTACGTCGATGCCTTGGCGATGGCGCGGATCCATCCCCAGCCGCCGACGATCGCCAGCCCCTCGGGCACGACGGCCGAGGGCGAGCCCGGCGCACGCGCTGGCGGCGACCCGGCGTGAGCCGCTCGCGCGTCACCCTGGTCCTCGCGGTCTGGGCGTTCGCGACCTGGGCCGCCGCTGCCGAGCGCGTCTCGTTCCCGAGCCTCGACGGCGCCGGCAACGCGCCGGTCGTTCTGACCGGCTACTTCTTCCCGACGGCGGCGCCGTACGCGCCGGCCATCGTCATGTTCCACGGCTGCGACGGGCCGTACGACAAGACCGGCGCGCTGTCGCGGCGCATGCGCGAGTACACCGATCTCTTCAACGGCCTCGGTCTGAACGTGCTGGTGGTCGACTCGCTGACCGCGCGCTACGAGAAGGAGATCTGCACCCAGCGTATCGGGCAGCGCCGCGTGACCCAGGTCAACCGCAGGCTCGATGCGCTCGGCGCCATCGCCTACCTCGCCGAGCGCAGCGATGTCGACGAGAAAAGAATCGGCCTGATCGGCTGGTCGAACGGCGCCAGCACCGTGCTTGCAGCGACCAACCTGCGCCATCGCGACGTCGCCACGGCGGCCACCCGGCCGGCGTTCGCGATCGCGTTCTATCCCGGCTGCGACGCCGACCTGAAGCGCGGCTACGAGCCGTCGGCGCCGCTCCTGATGCTGGTCGGCGAGCTCGACGACTGGACGCCGTCGGCGCCTTGCGTCGCCCTCGCTCGCGCCGCTGCGCAGCCGCGCCCCGAGATCGAACGCTATCCGGGCGCATGGCACGGCTTCGACTCGGCGCTGCCGGTGCGCCTGAGAAAGGACGTGCCGAACGGTGCCCGTCCGGGGCAGGGCGTTCACGTTGGCGGCGATGCCGCTGCCAGGCGCGCGTCGCGCGACCGCGTCGTCAGGTTCATTGCCGAGCACTGAGGCACGGCGCTCGCGGCCGCCCGGGTCAGCGGGCGTCGGCCACGAAGACGGCGAACCAGCCTTCCGGGTCGGTCCAGCCGCGCGGCGACGAGAAGCCCGCGGCGACGAGCAGCGCGGCGAAGTCCTCGACCGTGTACTTGCACGAGTTCTCGGTGTGGATGCGCTCGCCCGCGGCGAAGCGGCGCTCCCCGCCTGGCCAGGCGACGGTCAGCGGCACGCGCGCCTCGAGGTGCATCTCGATCCGCGATTTGGCTGCGTCGAAGAACGCGACATGGCGCCATTGGCGCGGCGCGAAGTCGCTGCCGATCAGCCGGTTGAGATGGGCCAGGGCGTTGCGGTTGAAGGCCGCGGTGACGCCGAGCGAGTCGTCGTACGCGGCCTCGAGAACGGCGCGCGGCTTGACCAGGTCGACGCCGATGATCAACCCGCCGCCGCTCGCCTGGGCGCGGACCCGGGCGAGGAAGGCGAGCGCCTGGTCGGGGGTGAAGTTGCCGATGCTCGAACCGGGATAGAAGAACACCGGCCGCTCGTTGCCGAGCAGCTCGGGCGGCAGCTCGAGCCGCTGCGAGAAGTCCTGCCCGAGCCCGGCCATCGCGATCTGCGGTTGCTCGCGCTGGAGCTCGCGCAACGCGTCGCGCAGAAAGCCGACCGAGATGTCGATCGCGATGTAGCGCGTCGGCTCGAGCAGCGGGAACAGCGCCGCCGCCTTGGCGCAGTTGCCGGCGCCGAGATCGATCAGCGCCATGCCCGAGCCGACCGCGTCCGCGATCGCAGCGCCGCGGGTGGCGAAGATCGCCGCCTCGGTGCGGGTCGGGTAGTACTCGGGCAGCTCGGTGATGGCCTCGAACAGATGCGAGCCGAGCCGGTCGTAGAAGAATTTGGGGGCGACGCTGGCCTGCTCGGCCAGGAGCGCGGCCCGGGCGGCGGCCTGCTCGGCGATCGCGTCGGCTTGCCAGGTCTGGATGAAGCGCGGGGTCTTCGAATGGGCCATCGGGCGGTCGTTTCCAAGAAGAGATCAGCCTGCTGAGCGCACCTTACCGCGGATCGCCCAGAATGGAGCGGATGGTCAGCAATCGCCGTACCGCACCCGGCCGCCCGCGGCGCCGCAGCGTCGTCGCGCGTGGCCTCGCCCTGGCTCTGGGAAGCGTCGTGCCGTGGCATCTCGCCCGGGCGGCCCACGTGGTCCGGCCGTGGCCGTCGGACCGCCCGGTGCCGGCACTTGAGCTGGTCGATCTCGATGGCAAGCGATGGCAGCTCGAGGCGCTTGCGGGCAGGGTCGTGGTGCTCAACTTCTGGGCCACCTGGTGCGTGCCGTGCCGAATCGAGATGCCGTCGCTGGCGGCGTTGGCGGCGCGACGAGGCTCCGACGGCGTCGTCGTCGCCGCGGTCAACTACCTCGAGCCGGCGGCGAAGATCCGCGACTACCTGGAGCGCGCGCCGTTCGCGCCGCCGATCCTGCTCGACAGCGACGGCGATGCCACGGTCGCCTGGACGCCACGCGTCTTCCCGACCACGGTGCTGATCGGCCGCGCCGGCCGGCCGGCGCTCACCGTCGTCGGCGAGCTCGACTGGCAGGGCGACGAGGCGCAGGGCCTGATCGAGCCGCTGGTCTCGGCGGGACGCAAAGCCTAGCCCTCGGCGCGATCGCGGTCACCAAGGCCGTACCCCCCACCCGGTCCCGGAGGCTCGCCGATAATCCCTCGGCCCGCCTCGTGAACTCTTTGTCTGCGCCACCCTCCGCCGAACTCGCGGGCCGCCACCTCGTGCTCGGCCTGTCGGGCGGCATCGCCTGCTACAAGGCGGCCGAGCTGACCCGCGCGTTGGTCAAGGCCGGGGCGACGGTGCAGGTCGTGATGACCGAGGCGGCCGAGCAGTTCATCACCGCAGTGACGCTGCAGGCGCTCTCCAATCGCACCGTCTGCACCAGCCAGTGGGACGCGCGCGAGCCCAACAACATGGCGCACATCAACCTGACGCGCGAGGCCGACGCGGTGTTGATCGCCCCCGCGAGCGCCGACTTCGTCGCCAAGCTGCTCCATGGCCGCGCCGACGACCTGCTCTCGCTGCTCTGCCTGGCGCGGCCGATCGAGCGCTGCCCGCTGCTGGTCGCACCGGCGATGAACCGCGAGATGTGGGCCCACCCGGCGACGCAGCGCAACTTCGCCCAGCTCGCTGCCGACGGCACGACCGTGCTCGGGCCGGGCAGCGGCGACCAGGCGTGTGGCGAATTCGGCGACGGCCGGATGCTCGAGCCCGACGAGCTGCTCGCCGAGGTGATCGCCTTCTTCCAGCCGAAGGTGCTCGCCGGCCGCCGTGTCCTCGTCACCGCCGGGCCGACGTTCGAGCCGATCGATCCGGTGCGGGGCTTGAGCAACCGCTCGAGCGGCAAGATGGGCTTCGCGATCGCTCGCGCCGCCGCCGAGGCCGGCGCCGACGTCGTGCTGATCGCCGGCCCGGTCGCGCTCGCGACGCCGCGCCACATGCGCCGCGTCGACGTGACGACCGCGGAGGAAATGCATGCCGCGACCCTGGCGGAGGCGCCGCGCAGCGACATCTTCGTCGCCACCGCGGCGGTTGCCGACTGGCGCGTCGCCAGCGTCGCGACGGCCAAGATCAAGAAGGTCGCGGGGCAGGCCGTGCCGTCGTTCGCGCTGGTCGAGAACCCCGACATCCTGGCGTCGGTCGCGGCGCTTCCGGCGCCGCCGTATTGCATCGGCTTCGCCGCTGAGAGCGGCGACGTCCTGACCAACGCCAGCGCCAAGCGGCTGAGGAAGAACGTGCCTTTGATCGTCGGCAATCTCGGTCCGGCGACCTTCGGCCAGGACGACAACGCGCTGATCCTGATCGACGCCGCCGGATCGCGCGAGCTGGCGCGTGCCGGCAAGCTCGCGCTCGCGCGCCAGCTGATCGCCGAGATCGCGACCCGGGTCGCCGCCTTGCCGAAGCGCGAGCGGGTGGCGCCGTGACCCGCGTCGACGTCCGCGTCCTCGATCCGCGCATGGCCGGGCGGCTGCCGGCCTATGCCACCGCCGGCAGCGCGGGCCTCGACCTGCGCGCCTGCATCGACGCGCCGCTGGTGCTCGAGCCGGGCGCTGCCGAGCTGATACCGACCGGGCTGGCGATCCACATCGGCGACCCCGGCCACGCGGCGATGCTGCTGCCGCGCTCGGGCCTCGGCCACAAGCACGGCATCGTCCTCGGCAACCTGGTCGGCCTGATCGATTCCGACTACCAGGGGCCGCTGATGGTGAGCTGCTGGAATCGCGGTAGCGCGGCGTTCACGATCGAGCCGCTCGAGCGCATCGCGCAGCTGGTGGTCGTTCCGGTGGTGCAGGCCGAGTTCCGCGTTGTCGACAGCTTCGACGCGAGCGAGCGCGGCAGCGGCGGCTTCGGCTCGACCGGCCGGGCCTAGGTGTCGCCGGCGACGTGAGACGGACCGAGCCCGAGCGGCTGGCGCAGGGGCGGACCGACCGCGCCGCGGTGCCCGCCGCTGCGGCGACATCGGCACGCGCCGCGTCACCGACCCTCGATCGCAAGCGCTTCCGCCGCCTCTTCACGGCGGTGATGGTGCCGATGTTCCTGGCGGCCGTCGATCAGACGCTGCTCGCCACCGCGACGCCGGTGATCAGCCGCGAGCTCGGCAGCCTGCGCGACACCTCGTGGCTTGCGGTCGCCTACCTGCTCGCCTCGGTGATCATGGTGCCGCTCTACGGCCGGCTCGGTGATCGTTACGGTCGCAGGACCGTGCTCACGTACGCGATCGCCGTCTTCGCCCTCGGCTCGCTCGCCTGCGGCCTGGCGCCCACGCTCGCGACGCTGATCGCGGCGCGCGTGCTGCAAGGCCTGGGCGGCGGCGGCCTGATGACGCTCTCGCAGGCGCTGATCGGCGAGGTCGTCGCGCCGCGCCTGCGCGCCCGGAACCAGAGCTACTTCGCGATCATCTTCACGCTCGCCAGCGTCGGCGGGCCGGTGATCGGCGGGCTGGTCGTGCATCACGCGAGCTGGCGCTGGCTGTTCCTGGTCAACCTGCCGCTCTGCGTGATCGCGATCTGGCGCCTGCGCACGATGCTCGGCGACGACCGCCGGCACGAGGCGCGCGGCCGGCCCGACACGCTCGGCATCGTCCTGTTCGCACTCACCGCCGGCTGCGGTCTGATCTGGCTCTCGTCGGCCGGCCATCGGTTCGCGTGGGATTCGCCGTCGAGCCTGGCGCTGTTCGCGGCGGCGCTCGGATTCGGCGCAGCGCTGGTTCGGGTCGAGCGCCGCGTCGAGCGACCCTTCCTGCCGTTCGAGCTGCTCGGGCTGCCCGCGGTCCGCTACGCGGTGCTCACGGTCATCGGCTTTGCCTCGGCGATGTTCGCGATGGTCTTCTACCTCCCGGTCTATCTGCAGCTGGCGCTCGGCTCGAATCCGGCCGAATCGGGTCTGCTGCTCCTGCCGCTGACCGGCGGAATCGTCGCCGGCGCGTTCATCACCGGTCGCGTCATCGTCCACACCGGGCGGCCGACGGCGATTCCGAGCGTCGGCCTGAGCATCGCCGCGCTGTCGCTGCTCGGCCTTGCGCTGCTGCCGCCGACGCGGCCTTGGCTGGTCGGCCTCGAGATCACCACCGGCCTCGGACTCGGCTCGGTGATGTCGGTGATGCAAATCGTGACCCAGACGGCGGCCGGCCCGGCGCGCCTCGGCGCGGCCGCATCGACGATCTCGCTCGCCCGCTCGCTCGGCTCATCGATCGGCGCGGCCGCGTTCGGCGCGCTGATCTACGGTCTGATCGGCGGCACGCCGGCGCTCGCCGAGGCGCCGTCGGCGCTGGTGACGGCACGCATCGATCGTGCCTTCGAGATCGCCTTCGGCGCCGCCGCAGTCTTGTGCCTGGCGGCCGCGTGGGCGGCGAGCCGGGTGCCGAGCCTGCGCTTCGACGCTGAGCACGCCGTCACGGCCGCGCCGGTCGACTAGACGGTTCGGATGTTCGCGAGGCATCACAATCGCGGGCGCATGACCAAGCAGCTCATCGCCGGCATCGTCGTGGCCGCGGTCGTTGTCGCGGCCGGGGCCTACTTCGTCGTCAGCAAGTCCGACGGCGGCGCCGCGCCCGCGCTCACCGGCGCCGCTGGTGCTGCCTCGGCGGCGCCTACGGCAAGCGGGCCGCCGGTCAGCGTCACCACCGTGGTCGTGCAGAAGCGCGACGTCGACGTCATGCTCGAGGCGACCGGCACGGTGACCGCGCTCAACAGCGTCGACATCCGGCCGCAGATGGCGAGCATCATCACCAAGGTGCAGATCAAGGAAGGCCAGTACGTCAACGCCGGCCAGCCGCTGTTCGCGCTCGATGCGCGCACCGACGAGGTCAACGTCACCAAGGCGCGGGCCCAGCTCGCCAAGGACCAGGCGGCGCTTGCCGACGCCGAACGCCAGCTGGCGCGCAGTAAAGATTTGTTCGCGCAGAACTTCATCTCGCAGGGCGCCGTCGACACCAACCAGACGCTGGTCGATTCGGCGCGCGCCGTCGTCGCTGCCGACAAGGCAGCGATCGAATCGGCGCAGGTCGGGCTCTCCTACAGCAGGATCGTCGCCCCGGCCGCCGGTCGCGCCGGCGCGATCAACGTCTTTCCCGGCAGCACCGTGCAGCCCGGCGGCACGGCGCTGGTGACGATCACCCAGCTCGACCCGATCGCGGTCTCGTTCAGCCTGCCGCAGAGGAACCTCGGCGATGCGCTGGCGACCCTGCGCGCCGGCGGCGGCAAGGTCACGGCGCTCCTGCCCGACAGCGGCAAGGTGGTCGTCGGCAAGCTCAATTTCGTCGACAACGCGGTCGACGCGGCGTCTGGAACGGTCCGCGTCAAGGCCGAGTTCGCGAACAAGGAAGAGCGTCTCTGGCCGGGCGCGTTCGTCACCGTGCGGCTCGCCGTGCAGACGCTCAAAGGCGCGAGCGTCATCCCACAGGCGGCCGTGATCCAGAGCCCGCGCGGCAAGATCGTCTACGTCGTCGACGGCGAAGGCAAGGCGAGCGCCCGGCCGGTCGAGATCGTCTACGCCAGCGGCGAAGAGGCGGCGGTCAGCGGCGTCAAGCCGGGCGAGCGGGTTGTCCTCGACGGGCGCCAGAACCTGCGCCCGGGGGCCTCGGTGATCGAGCGCGCCGCGAGCGAAGGCGGTGGCCGGAATCGGCGCGGCGGCGCGGCTTCCGGCGCCGGCGATGGCGCGTCGGCGGTTCCGGCGGCCGCTTCCGGTACCAGCGCAGGCGCGCGCAGCGCGGCTGCATAGCCGCCCCCGGACAGGAGATGTCGCGATGAACCTGTCGGAGCTCTTCATCCGCCGGCCGGTGCTGACGGTGCTGCTCAATGCCGCGATCGTCGTCGCCGGCGTGATCGCCTTCAACAAGATCCCGATCGCCGCACTGCCGAGCTACAACACGCCGGTCATCAACGTGTTCGCGGCATTGCCCGGGGCCAGCCCCGAGTCGATGGCGACCTCGGTCGCGCTGCAGCTCGAGAAGCAGTTCCAGACGATTCCCGGCCTGGCCGTCATCAGCTCGACCAACACCCTCGGCTCGACCTCGGTCACGCTCGAGTTCGACCAGGGTCGCGACATTGACGCCGCCGCGGTCGACGTGCAGGCGGCGCTGTTGCGCGCGCAACGCCAGTTGCCCCAGGACATGACCGTGCCGCCGTCGTACCGCAAGGTCAATCCGGCCGACGCGCCGATCCTGTTCATCGCCCTGACGTCGCCGTCGCTCAGCCTGTCGGACCTGAACGACTTCGCCGAGCACCTGATCTCGCCGACCCTGTCGACGCTCGACGGCGTCGCCCAGGTGAACATCTTCGGCCAGAAGCGCTTCGCCGTCCGGGTGCGCGTTCAGCCCGATGCGCTCGCCGCCCGCAACATCAGCCTCGACGAGCTCACCAACGTGCTGCGCGCCGCCAACGCCAACACGCCGGTCGGCACGCTCGAAGGCCCGGCGCAGACGCTGACGCTGCAGGCCAATCGGCAGTTGCGCAACGCCGCCGAGTTCGCCGAGCTGATCGTCAGCAGCAAGAACGGCAGTCCGGTTCGCCTGCGCGAGGTGGCTCAGGTCGAGGACAGCTTTGAGACCGTGAAGACGGCGGCGACCTTCAACGGCGAGACCTCGATCTCGCTCGCGATCCTGCGCCAGCCGGCGGCGAACACGGTCAAGGTGGTCGACGCCGTCCGTGCGGCGCTGCCGGGCTTTCAGTCGCAGCTGCCGCAGTCGGTGCGGATCTCGCTCGTCAATGACCGTTCGGTCTCGGTCCGCGCCGCCCTGCACGACGTCACCCTGACGATGCTCGGCACGATCGTGCTGGTCGTGCTGGTCATCTTCCTGTTCCTGCGCCGCTTCGTCGCCACCGCGATCCCGACGCTGTCGCTGCCGGTCTCGCTGGTCGGCGCGGTCTCGATGCTCTGGGCCTTCGGCTACACGATCGACAACATCTCGCTGCTCGGACTGACGCTCGCCGTCGGCCTGGTCGTCGACGACGCGATCGTCATGCTCGAGAACATCATGCGTCACGTCGAGAACGGCGAGCCGCCGTTCCAGGCGGCCCTGCGCGGCTCGCGCGAGGTCGGCTTCACGATCATCTCGATCTCGACCTCGCTGGTCGCGGTGTTCATCCCGATTTTCTTCATGCCCGGCGTGATCGGCTTGCTGTTCCACGAGTTCGCGGTCATCGTCTCGCTGGCGATCATCGCCTCCGCGTTCGTGTCGTTGACGCTGGTGCCGATGCTGGCGAGCCGGTTCCTGAGCGACGAGGCGCACAAGAAGCCGCCGGGCGCCATCGTCCGTTCGTTCGAGCGCGGCTTCGACGCGCTGCTCGCGGCCTACGCGCGCACCCTCGACACGGCGCTGCGCCACCGACGCATCGTCCTGCTGGTCGCGCTGCTCACCTTCGTCGCCACCGCCTGGCTGTTCGTGGCGATCCCGAAGGGCTTCTTCCCCGAGGAAGACATCGGCCAGCTGAACATCTCCACCGAAGCCTCCGAGGACACGTCGTTTCCGGCGATGGTCCAGCTGCAGAACCGGGTCGCCGCGATCGTCCGCGCCGACCCGAACGTTCGCGACGTCAACTCGTTCAACGGCGGCTTCGGCTCGCAGAACACCGGGCGCCTGTTCGTCAACCTGAAGCCGCGCGCGGAGCGACAGCCGATGAAGCAGGTGGTCGAGGGCCTGCGCAAGAAGCTGCGCGAGGTGCCCGGCATCACGGCTTTCATGCGGCCGATCCAGAACCTGCAGCTCGGTGGCCGCCAGAGCAAGGCGCAGTACCAGTACATCCTGCAGAGCGTCCAGGCCGGCGAGCTCAACGATTGGGCGGTCAAGCTGCAGGAGCCGATGCGCGCCGACCCGATGTTCCGCGACGTCACCAGCGACTCGCAGCTCAAGGGCTTGCAGGCGTCGCTCAAGATCGACCGCGACCGCGCCAACACCCTCGGCGTCTCGATCGACGCGATCCGCTCTGCGCTCTACAGTGCCTTCGGCGAGCGTCAGGTGTCGACGATCTACACCGCCGTCGACAGCTATCAGGTGATCATGGAGGTGGCGCCCGGCGCCAAGCAGGACGAGAGCGCGTTCAACAACATCTACGTCCGCTCGAGCAGCGGCGGCCTGGTGCCGCTGTCGAGCTTCGCCACCGTCGATCGCTCCGTCGGGCCGACCTCGATCAACCACGTCGGCCAGCTCCAGGCGGTGACGGTGTCGTTCAACCTCGCCCCGGGAACGGCGCTCGGCGACGCCACCGCCAAGATCGAGAAGTACCGCGATCAGATCCGTCTGCCGGCATCGATCATCACCAGCTACGGCGGCGACGCCGCGGTGTTCAAGAGCTCGCAGGGCAGCCAGGCCGTACTGATCATCTCGGCGTTGCTCGTCATCTACGTCCTGCTCGGCGTCCTGTACGAGAGCTTCGTCCATCCTCTGACGATCCTCGCCGGCCTGCCGTCGGCGGCGGTCGGTGCGCTGCTCACGCTCAAGCTCTTCGACCAGGACCTGACGCTGATCGCGACCATCGGCATCCTGCTCCTGATCGGCATCGTCAAGAAGAACGCGATCATGATGATCGACTTCGCCCTCGACGCGCAGCGCATGCAGGGGATGGCGCCCGAGGCGGCGATCCGCGAGGCGTGCGTGCTGCGCTTCCGGCCGATCATGATGACGACGCTCGCTGCGCTGATGGGGGCCCTGCCGATCGCGCTCGGCCTCGGCGCCGGCGCCGAGCTGCGCCAACCGCTCGGCCTGGCCGTTGTCGGCGGGCTCGTGTTCTCGCAGGCGATCACGCTTTACATCACGCCGGTGATCTACCTCGCGCTCGACCGCTTCAGCGGCAAGGGACCGGTGCAGACGCCCGAGGTCGCGCCCGAGCCGGCGCAAGCGAGGAGCTAGCCGCCGGCCGCGGCTCAGTGCAGGTGCGGTCCCGGCTGGGCCGCGCCGAGGACGCTGATCCCGGGCGAGCCGACGCTGCCGGCCTCGATCTCGTCGTCGCTCGCCTCACGCACGTCGCGAACGACCAGCGCCAGACGCAGGGCGAGTCCGGCGAGCGGATGATTGCCGTCGAGGACGACGTGGTCGGGATAGATCTCGGTCACGGTGTAGAGCGCGTCGTCGGGCATGCCGGTCGTCTTCGCACCCGGAGGCGGCCCTTCGAACTGCATGCCGACGTCGACCCCTTCCGGAAAGATCGCGCGGTCTTCGAAGAACACCAGATTGGCGTCGTACTCGCCGAAGGCGTGCTCCGGCTCGAGGTGCAGAGTCGTCTCGTAGCCGGCCTCCTGGCCGTCGAGCGTCTCCTCGACCTTGGCGAGCAGATCGTTGCCGCCGAAGAAGAACTCGACCGGTTCCTTGAGCTCGTCGATCTCGACGCCTTGCGCGTCGGCGAGGCGCCAGGTCAGGCTGACGACGCAGGGGGCTTCGATGCGCATCGAATCATCATCGCACAATGAAGCATGGATCTCGATCGGCCCCAGGCCTTGCTCGGCGGTCTCTCGGCGTCGGCTTTCATGCGTCGCCACTGGCAGAAAAGGCCGCTGCTGATCCGCGCCGCGACTGCCGACGCGCTCGCCGGGTTCGACCCGAAGCAGCTGTTCGCGCTCGCGGCGCGCGACGACGTCGAGTCGCGCCTCGTGGTTCGCTCGGGCGAGCGCTGGGCGGTTCGGCCGGGGCCGCTGCCGCGGCGAGCGCTCCCGCCGCTTGCGACGCCGGCATGGACGCTGCTGGTGCAAGGCGTCGACCTGCACGCCGAGCGCGCGCACCGGTTGCTGGCGCGCTTTCGCTTCGTCGCCGATGCGCGCCTCGACGACGTCATGATCTCGTACGCCAGCGACGGTGGCGGCGTCGGCCCGCACGTCGACTCCTACGACGTCTTCCTGCTGCAGATCGCCGGTCGCCGCCGCTGGCGCGTCGGCCGTGCCGACCCGACGCGGCTGCGCGACGACGTGCCGCTGAAGATGCTTGCCGGCTTCGCACCGAGCGCCGACTGGGTGCTCGATGCCGGCGACATGCTCTACCTGCCGCCGGGCTGGGGGCACGACGGCACGGCCGTCGGCGCCTGTCTGACCGCGTCGATCGGCTTTCGCGCGCCGCTCGCCGGCACCCTCGGGGCCGATGTGCTGCAGCGTCTCGGCGATGCGGCCGCGAGCGACGACGACCCGCCCGCCCGCCTGCTGCGCCGCTATCGCGACCCGGGGGAGGCGGCGAGCGAGCGGCCGGCGCGCGTTCCGGCAAGCCTGCAGCGCTTCGCCGTCGACGCCGTCCGGAAACTTGCTGACGACCGCGCGGCGTGTGCCCGGGCGCTCGGCGAATCGCTCAGCGAACCCAAGCCCGGCACCTGGTTCGAGCGTCGCGATAAGTTGCCCGTGATGCCGGTGGCAGTGGTTCTCGACCGCAAGACGCGCATGCTCTATGACGAGCGTCACATCTTCATCAACGGCGAATCGTTTCGCGCCGCCGGGCGCGATGCGACACTGGCACGCCGCCTCGCCGACCGGCGCCGTCTCGATGCCCGCAGCGTGGCGGCAATGAGCGCCGAGGCCGGGCAGCGCCTGACGGAATGGCTGCGCGCCGGCTGGTGCGCCAGCGCCGACGAACCGGTCGACGAGGAGATGACGTGACGGACGATGCCACCACCGCGATTGCATCGCGCGCCGACTTCCATGCGGCCGTTCGCGCTGCATTCGTTCAAGCCGAGGAGCGCGACGCGGCCGAGATCTTCATCATCGATCCGACCTTCGCCGACTGGCCCCTCAACGAGTCGGCGCTGATCGAATCGCTCGGCCGCTGGATCGATTCGCGCAAGACGCTGACCGTGTTCGCGCACGACTTCAGCGAGCTCGCTCGGCAGCAGCTGCGCTTCGTCGCCTGGCGGCGCCAGTGGGCGCACGTGGTTCGCTGCCGCAGCGACCCCGAGCTCGAGGCCGAGCAGTTGCCGACGCTGATGCTCGTCCCCGGTGTGACCAGCGTCCGCCTGCTCGACCGAGTGCGCCAGCGCGGGATCGCCTCACAACGATCCGTCGACCTCGCCGAAGGGCGTGAAACGGTTGACGCGCTTTTGCAACGATCGGTCGAAGCCTTCCCGGTCACGACCCTCGGCCTCTAGGGAAAGCACCTAAGGCGCCTATAATCAGGGGTTAGGCACTGGAAATGCTCGAGCTTTCCATGTCCTGAAGACGATGGGGCTCTTGGATGAAGAGGGTTCCCACAATTACCGGTAATTGTTCGAACCAACTAAATCGAGGAGAAATATGAAAACAGCATTGCTGATGGTGACTCTGGCCGCCGCCGTTTCGTTTGCTGCCTGCAGCAAGAAGGAAGAGACGACCACCACCACGACGACGCCCGCGGCGCCTGCGGCGACGACCACGGTCGTGACGACGCCTTCGACCGACGCGGCAGCGTCGAGCGCCATGAGCGCCGCGTCCTCGGCGATGGATGCCGCCTCGTCGGCCGCGATGTCGGCGTCGGCGTCGATGTCCGCTGCTTCGGGCGCGATGAAGTAAAAAGGTTTGCAAGAACCGCCGAAAGCCGCCGCAAGGCGGCTTTTTGCATTTCTGTCGGTATTTGGTTCGACCCGCGCTTCCGCTGACCTTCAGCCGATCGACAGCCAGGCGAACCCGAGCAGCGGGTCGGCGACGACGATGTCCTCGGGCCGGCTGCCCCATTGCGTCGCCAAAGCGGCGCGCGCCAGCGCCGGCCGATTGTTCTCGCGGCTCAGATGCGCGGCGACCAGATGGCGCAGGCGCGCTCCGGCGGCACGGCCGAGCAGCTCGGTCGCGGTCTCGTTGCTGAGGTGGCCGAACCGGCCGCCGATGCGTGCCTTGAGCGAGTCCGGGTAGCGTGAGACGGCGAGCATCGCCGCGTCGTGGTTGCACTCGAGGACGAGCGCATCGAGGTCGCGGACGTTCTCGAGCATATGCGCCGTGATCGAGCCGAGGTCGGTCAATATGGCGAGCAGCGCATTGCCGTCGCCGCAGCGCAGCTGCAGCGGCTCGACGGCATCGTGGGCGACGGTGAACGGGTGCAGCGTCAGGTCGCCGACCGGCAGCTCGTCGCCGTCACGGACGAAGCGAACCTGCGGCGGCGGCGGGGCGCCTGCGCCGACCGCGCGCCACGTGCCCCGGCTCATGAAGAGCGCCAGACCATGGCGCTCGGCCAGCGCCACCGCGCAGCCGATATGGTCGTTGTGTTCGTGGGTGACGAAGATCGCATCGAGCTCGCCGGCAGCCAATCCGGCACGTGCCAGACGGGTCTCGAGCTCGCGCAGGGAAAAGCCGGCGTCGACGAGCAGGCGGGTGGTCGTGATGCCGCTCGAGGCCTCGACGACGCTGGCGTTGCCGCTGCTGCCGCTGCCCAGGCTGCAGAAGCGGATCACCGCGGCCTCGGTCGTGCCCGATGGCTCGCCACCAGCTTGCCTAGCGCAGGTCTTCGAGCAGCAGGGTGACGATGCGCTTGCCGTTCGCGGTCGTCTCGGGCTTGCCGGCCGAATCGAAGACCGCGACGGTGCTGAGATTGCCCTCCGCGCTGACCTTGATCCGGTACTTGGCCAGGCCGGTCTCGTCCTTCTTGCCGAAGTTGAGCATGCGGCTGAAGAAGTTCGGCTCCTCGCGTCCGGCGAACGCCGGGTCGACGTAGCGAACGAAATACAGCCCCTGGGCGCGGTCGCGGTCCTCGACTGTGAAGCCGCTTCGGTCGAGGGCGATCCCGACCCGGCGCCAGGCGCGATCGAAGTTGTCGTCGAGCTGCAGCGTCGGCGTCGCCTGGCCGTCGACGAGGCGCGCTCGCGCCGCCGGCGTCGCGCCTGTCGCCGTCTTGACCGCTCCGCCTGTCGCACCCGCCGTGGCTGATGCCATCACGGTCTTGGCCTGCTCCTCCTTGGCGCCGAGCTTGATCATCATCCGGGACAGGAAGGTCGCCTCGAGCTGCGGGTCGGTCGGTCGCGCTTGCCACACCGTCTGATCCTTGCTCGAATTGGTGTAGACCTCTTCCATGCCGCGATGGGTGACGTAGATGTCGCTGCCAGTGGGCGTTCGTTCGATCCGGGTGCGGTACTTGTCGAGCTCGCCGGTCGAATAGACCGAGTCGATCAACTTGCCGATCGTGCCCCGGATGATGTCCTGCGGTAGCTTTGCGCGGTTCTCGGCCCAGTCGGTCTCGATCACACCCGCGTCGGCACGGTCCTGAACCAGATTGAAGCCGTTGTCCTTCCAGAAGGACCGTACCAGGGGGAAGACCTCGTCGGGCGTCAGCGTCGTGCTGAGCCAGCGCTCGTTGCCGAGCCGCTCCAGGCGAAAGGCGCCCGCCGACTGCGGAGCGACGACCGGGACGATCGGTGCCGCCGCGGCGCCTGCGGTCGGGCCTGCGTTCGCCGCGGTCTGGAACGTGGAGGCGCTGACGGTGCCCGACGCGTTGGGCTGCGTGTAGCGCGATTCGCGCGTCAGCTGAGTCAGATCGGGGGGGACCTCGAGGCTGTTCGTGCGCGCCGATGCGGATCGGTAGTCGACCTTCTCGCCGGAGAGGTCGATCGACGAGCATGCGGCCAGCACGGCGAGGCACGACAAGCCCGCCAGGGCGCGTGAGGAGCAGGAAACGATCACTCTGAAAATCTCCATCGAAGGCTCGCGACGTGCCGCAATGCGGTGTCGTGCGCAGCCCGAAAAAAGGTCGCTCGCGGCGGCGTCGCAGTCAGCTCAGCCCGGCCTGACCCATCGCCGCCGTCACGACGGCCTGGCCGGCCTCGCCGAGCGGGGTGATGGGCAACCGCACCGCGGCGCCGCAACGACCGAGCCGCCGCAGCGCCCACTTCGTTGGCGCCGGGCTCGGCTCGACGAACAACGCCAGATGCAAGGCGAGCAGCTGCAGATGCAGTCGCGCCGCCTCGCGCGCGTCGCCGGCGAGCGCCGCGGTGCAAAGCGCCTGCATCGCGCGCGGCGCGACGTTGGCGGTGACGCTGACGGTGCCATGGCCGCCAAGCAGCATCAGGGCGATCGCGCTGTCGTCGTTGCCCGAGTAGATCGAGAACCCGGAGGGCAGGTCGCGAACGAGCGCGGCCGCGCGAACGATGTCGCCGCTCGCCTCCTTGATGCCCACGATCCCCGGGATCTTCGCCAGCCGCAGGGCGGTCTCGACCTGCATGTCGGCGACGGTGCGCGAGGGCACGTTGTAGAGCACCATCGGGATGTCGACGGCCTCGGCGATTGCCTTGAAGTGGCGATAGATGCCTTCCTGCGACGGCTTGTTGTAGTACGGCACGACCGAGAGCGTGCAGTCCGCGCCGACCTTGAGCGCGAAGCGCGACAGCTCGATCGCCTCGGCGGTGGAGTTGGCGCCAGTGCCGGCCATGACCGGGACGCGCCCGCGCGCCTGCTCGACCGCAACGCGGATGATCTCGCAGTGCTCGTCGACGGTCACCGTCGGCGACTCGCCGGTCGTGCCGACGACGGCGATGCATTGCGTGCCTTCGCCGACCTGCCAGTCGATGAGGCGGCGCAGGGCGGGGTAGTCGATGGCGCCGTCGTCGTGCATCGGCGTGACGAGCGCGACGATGCTGCCGGTGATGGGTTTCATGGGTGGTTCCTGAATCGATCGATTCTACCGAGCCGGATCGGCGCTCCCGCCGGCGCCGTCCGGGGCGACCAGCGGGTAGCGCGCGGGGCCAGGCGAGCCGCGCTCGCGCACCGCGACCAGCCGCTGGACGAAGCGCTCGGGGTCGCTCAGGAAGCCGTCTTCGAATGCCACGATGCGCAGACCCGGGAACGCAGCCAGAAGTTCACCCGGGCCGAGCAGGAACTCGCGCCGCGCCGGCCGGCCGACGCTCTCGTTGCCGATCGCGAAGGTCTCGTAGAACAGGACGCCGCCGGGCGCGAGCGCTGCCGCGAGCGGTCCGAACAAGGGTCGCCACAGGTAGTTCGTGACGACGACGGCGTCGAAGGCTCGTCCGGCGAGCGGCCAGGGGTCGGACTCGAGATCGGCGACCACGACCTCGGCCCGGTCGGCAAGCAGACCCATCGCGGCGGCGTCGCGGTCGACCGCGGTGACCCGATGGCCGCGCTCCGCCAGCCACGTGGTGTGTCGGCCGGTGCCGGCGGCGACGTCCAGGACGCTGCCGCGCGGCGCGATCAGATGCACCCAGCGCAGCAGCCACGGCGACGCTGCGCTCACTGCTGCGCGCGTGCCGCCGCTGCCACGCTCAGAAGCAGCTCCAGACCCGATTGGCCAGATCGACCGCGAGGTCGGGCCGCTGGTATGCCGCGAACACCGCGGCGAGCGCGAGCGCGACGGCGCTCCAGGCGGCGAGGCGGGTTGGCCTCATGCCAGCGCCGGGCGCAGGATCGCCCGCTCGCGGATCGGCAGATTGACCAGCGCGGCGAAGATGCCGAGCGCGATCGCGAGCCACCAGACGACGTCGTAGCTGCCGGTCGCGTCGTACAGGCGGCCGCCGAGCCAGACACCGAGAAAGCTGCCGAGCTGGTGGCTGAGGAAGACGAAGCCGCCGAGCATCGACAGGTAGCGGACGCCGAAGATCTCGGCGACGATTCCGCTCGTCAGCGGCACCGTCGAAAGCCACAGGAAACCCATTGCCGACGCGAAGGCGTACACGCTCCACGGAGTGATCGGCAGCAGCACGAACACCAGGATCGCGACCGAGCGCAGGGCGTAGATCGTCGACAGCAGGTACTTCTTCGGCACGCGGCTGCCGAGCGAGCCGGCGACGTAGGTGCCGAACACGTTGAACAGGCCGATCAGCGCCAGCGCCGTCGTCGCGACCCCGGGCGTGAGCCCGTGGTCCTTCAGGTAGCTCGGCAGGTGCACACCGATGAACGCGAGCTGGAAGCCGCAGACGAAGTAGCCCGCCGTCAACAGCTGGAAGCTGCGGTCGCCGATCGCCTCGCGAAACGCGGCGCCGATGCTTTGCTGCTGCGCCGCCGCCGGCGCGCGCGCGGGCTCGCGCAGGCCGAAGGCGAGCGGCACGATGACCAGCGCGCAGGCGCCGAGGACGAACAACGCGTTCTCCCAGCCGACGCTGCCGATCAGGCCGCCCTCGATCGGCACCATCAGGAACTGGCCGAACGAGCCCGCCGCCGCGGTGATGCCCATCGCCCAGCTGCGTCGCTCGGGAGCGACGTTGCGGCCGATGACGCCGTAGACGATGGCGTAGGTGGTTCCTGCCTGCGCCATGCCGATCAGGACGCCGGCACCGCCGAGAAATCCCGCGCCGCTGGTCGCCACGGCCATGACCACCAGGCCGGCACCATAGAGCACGCTGCCGACGAGCAGGACGCGAAAGGCGCCCCAGCGATCGGCGAGCGCTCCGGCGATCGGGCTGGTCAGTCCCCAGGCGAGGTTCTGCACCGCCAGCGCGAAGGCGAAGGTCTCGCGGTTCCAGCCACGATCGGCGGTGATCGGCTGCAGCCAGAGGCCGAAGCCGTGGCGGATTCCCATCGACACGGTGACGATCGCGGCGCCGCAGATCAGCACCTGCGTCAGCGACAACGCCGGCCGCGCGATCGGGCTCGTGCTCATGCGCTCACCGGCTTGCTGACGCGATCGATCAGCTCGATCGACGGTGTGTCGAGCCGCAGCCGCGCCGCGCCGACCAGCTCGGCGAGCTGCTCGGGGCTGGTCGCGCTGGCGATCGGCGCGGTGATGCCCGACCGCGCGATCTGCCAGGCGAGCGCGACCTGCGCCGGGGTCGCGCCGATCGTGCCAGCGACGCTGTCGAGCGCGGCGAGGATCGCCAGGCCGCGCTCGTTCAGGTACTTGCCCACGCCCGCGCCGCGAACGCTCTTCTTGAGGTCGGCGGCGCTCCTGTACTTGCCGGTGAGAAAGCCGCTCGCCAGGGCGTAGAAGTTGATGACGCCGACGCCGTGCTCGCGGCAGACCGGCTCGAGATCGCTCTCGAACGGCTCGCGCTCGACCAGGTTGTAGAGCGGCTGCAGCGACTCGTAGCGAGGCACGCCGAGACGCGCGCTGGTCTCGAGCGCGAGCTTCAGGCGCGGCGCGCTGAAGTTGGAGGCGCCGATCGCGCGCACCTTGCCGGCCTTGATCAGCTCGGCGAAAGTCGACATCGTCTCCTCCATCGGCGTCTCGACGTCGTCGTCGTGCGACTGGTAGAGATCGATGACGTCGGTCTTGAGGCGCGTCAGCGACGCCTCCACCGCACGCCGGATGTAGGCTGCCGATAGCCCCTTGTCGTGGTCCCCCATCGGCTTGCCGACCTTGGTCGCCAGGACGATGCGGTGGCGCTTGCCGGTCTGACGCAGCCACTTGCCGATGATCGTTTCCGATTCGCCGCCGGCATGACCCGCAACCCAACGCGAGTAGACGTCAGCGGTGTCGACGAAGTTCATCCCGGAGTCGACCCAGGCATCGAGCAGGCGAAACGACATCGACTCGTCGACGGTCCAGCCGAAGACGTTGCCGCCGAGACAAATGGGCGAGACCTGGAGACCGGAGCGGCCGAGGGAACGAGTGTCCATCGCACGATTGTTGCAGGGCTGCGAGCGCGCCGCTCGCGTCGGGTCGGGTCGCAGGCGCTGCCTAGAATGCCCCGCATGGCGACACGGGCGAGCACATCCAGCGGCTACGGCGAGGCGTCGATCCGCGTCCTGAAGGGCCTCGAGCCCGTCAAGCAGCGGCCCGGGATGTACACCCGCACCGAGAGCCCGCTGCATGTCATCCAGGAGGTGATCGACAACGCCGCCGACGAAGCGCTCGGCGGCGACGCGACGGCGATCGACGTCACGCTCCACGGCGACGGCTCGGTCAGCGTCGACGACGACGGCCGCGGCATTCCCGTCGGCCTGCATCCCGAGGAGCAGGTGAGCGTGATCGAGATCGTCTTCACGCGCCTGCACGCCGGCGGCAAGTTCGACAAGGGCGACAACTCGGCCTACAGCTTTTCGGGCGGCCTGCACGGCGTCGGCGTCAGCGTCACCAATGCGCTCGCCAAGCGGCTCGAGGTCTCGGTCTGGCGCGCCGGCCAGATCGTGTCGATGGCGTTCGCCGGCGGCGACGTCGTCGAGAAGCTGAGCACGCGCAAGGCCGCGGCCGGCGATCGCAAGAGCGGCACCCGCGTCCGGGTCTGGCCCGACCCGCGCTATTTCGACAGCGCCGATCTGCCGCGCTCCGAGCTGACGCACGTGCTGCGCAGCAAGGCCGTGCTGATGCCCGGCGTCAAGGTGTCGCTGACGATCGAGAAGGCGGGCCGCGACGCCGAGCGGCAGGAGTGGCTTTACGCCGCCGGCCTCTCGGACTATCTGATGCAGACGCTCGCCGCCGACCCGGTGATCCCGCTGTTCGAGGGCGCGCATCACGCCGACGGCCGCGAGAGCGAGGACGTCGCCGTCGGCGAAGGCGCGACCTGGTGCGTCGCCTTCACCGAGGACGGCAACGCG
>Ga0070670_100000943_pt1 | contig 22839 bp, 19 predicted proteins | sample KBSS63metaG_FD_64665 | JGI IMG/M metagenome (GOLD analysis project Ga0070670, IMG submission 64665) | Switchgrass rhizosphere microbial communities from Kellogg Biological Station, Michigan, USA - KBS S6-3 metaG | ecosystem: Host-associated > Plants > Roots > Rhizosphere > Soil ... | reverse complement strand
TCGTCGCCCTTTTCATGGCCGATCAGCATTACCCTCCGGCCATCTATGCGAGCTAATCCGCCAATGATCGCCGGATCGTCCGCGAAAGCTCGATCGCCAGCAAGCGGCAGGAAGTCGTCGACGATTCCCGCGACATAGTCCTTGAAGTGAGGCCGGTCCGGGTGGCGCGCAACCTGCGCCTTCTGCCAGGGCGAAAGCTTCGCGTAGGTGTCCCGAAGCAACTTCGAGGCTTTGCCTTCGAGGCGGCTTACCTCGGCATCGATGTCTATATCCTCGGAGCTGTTCGCCGTCTCCTTGAGCTCGGCGACCCGCGTCTCGAGCTCGGCGATCGGCTTCTCGAAATCCAGATAGGTCAGCATTGGACGCGGGGCCTAGGCTGAAGCTGCCTTGGAGGTCAACGATCGCGGGTCGCGAGCGGGTGCCGGGCGTTGACCAGTTCGACCAGCCGTGCGCTGTCGACGTGCGTGTAGATCTGGGTCGTGGCAATGTCGGCATGGCCGAGAAGCGACTGAAGCACGCGAAGGTCTGCGCCGCCCGACAAGAGGTGCGTCGCAAAAGCGTGGCGCAGCACATGCGGGCTCACCCGCTCCGGCGAAATCCCGGCGTCTGCCGCAAGCTGGCGCACGATCTGGAACAGACGCACCCGGCTGAGATGCGATTTGCCGCTCGGGAACAGCCAATGGGAATCTGCCGGCGCCGAGTCCAGCCACTTCCCGACGACATCCTCTGCGCGAGAGGAAATCGGCACGAGCCGCTCCTTGCTGCCCTTTCCGCGGACCATCAGGAAGGGCTGCCCTGCCCGCACCGCTCCGCGAGGCAGGCTCACAAGCTCGCTGGCGCGAAGACCTGAGCCGTATAGCAATTCGAGCAGTGCGAGATTACGAACCGCGGTGCCAAGTCCGCTAGAGGCTCGCGCCTCTGCGCTCTCAAACATCCGCGCGATCTCTTCTTCGTCAAGGACTCGCGGTAGGGGTCTCTCGAACTTTGGCCGCGGAAGCGCCTGCGAAGGATCATCGCCGCGCAAACCATCCTCTACTAGGAAACCATAAAACCGCCGCAGCGCGGCAGCGCGACGGGCCACCGTCGACGGCGAGAGCTCGGCCCACTTTACACCCAGCCCGGCAAGGTCCGGTGCAGCTGCGCTCGAGATGGAGCCACCGAGCGCTTCCGCAGCACGTTCGAGATCGTTCCTGTACGCTGCGAGCGTATGTTTCGAGCTACCCGCTTCGGCGGCAAGCATGTCGAGAAACCGGTCAACCAGCGCTAGGTCTTCGGCCGTCACGTCCGGGACAGGGCCTCCGCCGCGATCATGCGCGCAGTGAAATCTTGATGCGTGGCGCGGAGTGCGTCGAGCGCGTGGTAGAGGTGGGCGCCGGGAAGATGATCGAACGTCTGCGTCTGGAAACCCGTCCCCGCCAGAACAAGCACTGTGCCGGACTGGCCGAGACGCGCCGATGCGTCCATCATCCGGGTCCAAGTCGATCTCCGTCCAAGCCCCAGTGCGTACCGCCGGTTCAGTGAATTCGCGGAACGCTCGTTGATCCGACCAAGTCCAAATAGCCCCGCGACCAGAAGCGAGCTGCGCACCTTATCCGGGCTGTTATCCCTCCCGATGAAGCCTGTGATCCGGCCGTAGCTGAGGTCGAGGCCGGTCGTGGCGGGCGCACCGAGCACCAGCATGGCCCACGCCCGGTCGCCATTGGTGTCATTCATCTGGCCCACGGCAGTGGCCCAGCGGGACGCGGCCCGGTCATATCCGGCCGCGAGCATCGCCGAGATCAGCTCCGGAGCATCGTCTTCCAGGTCGGGATCCGGATCGATGCGAGTGGCGGCCCGTGCGATCAGCGCCCGCACCGCCTCCTTCTGTAGGCCGCCCTGCTCCGTCCCGAGCAGATGCCGAATTGCGGCCAGGCGTGCATCCCGGTCCTTGCCCACGAAAGCCTGGCGAAGCTGCCAGGCGTCTGTGTCAGGCAAGTCTCCGGGATCAGTGGAATCGTAGATCGCAGAGTACAGGTCGACCAGCGATTGAGACGAGAAAACACCAAGTCCAGTCGCAATGAGTGCGGAGCCCAGCCGCTGCTGCGGCGACAGCAGCGGGGACCTGGCCTGGTATGCGCGGAGGCGCGGTGCTGATGCCCGAATGAGCCTGTCGGGAATTGCCATCCCCGTGGCCGTCGCCAGGCCGAAGCGCCAAGCCGTGAGCTGGTCGACGGGATCCCACTCGATCGTCACGGCGCGACCGGTATTGGCGCCTGCACCCACGACCTTGTCCGCAAGCGTTAGGTCGATCCCGCCGATCCGCCCGTGCCGTCGCGCCTCATCGATCTGAGCTGCGGCGCTCTCCGGCTCTCCCGCCAACGAGGAGCACATCGCGTTGACCAGTTGTCGAATGCGGGGCTCATATTTCCTGATGCCGTCTTCGATCGGACAAAGCGCCGGCACATCGGCGCTGGCAAGAGCGCCTTGAACGGCGACCTGCACCATTTTGGGCGTGAACTTGTCGGTGTCGACGTCGGAGATCAGCATCTGCGCGGCGTCGGCTTCGCCCATCCGGAGGAGCAGCCACGCGCGCTCCGCAGCCCAATCCACAGGGTTCACATCGCGAGGGGCGCGGCTCTTGGACAGAAGCGCCTGCCGAAGCGCGATATGCGCCCAGCGCGATGCCGTCGGGGTGTCCATCCGCCGCATCAGCGTCGACAGGAAGGCCCCGCTCGCTCCTCGCCAAGGATTGTCTCCAAGGCCTTGCTCCGCGGGATCGAGGACGCCGACCGCCCATGGATCGCGGCGCGCATTCGATGGATACTCGACCGGCGGGGTCGGCGGCGGCAGATTGAGGCTGCTCAGTTCCTCGATGAGCCCCTCGAACGACGGCGCGTTGAGATAGCCGGGCCTTGCAACATCCGGCCTGGGTCGGGCGGCACTCGTCTGGGCCGCTGATTGTTGCGGTTGAGAGGTCGTTGCTGGCTGAGTCGGCTGCGCAGGCTGAGTGGATTGCTGGGCAGCAGCGGGTAGCGCGAGGGCAATTGCCGTGCCCGCGATGAGCAGGGGTTTAGCTCGCATTGCCGCCTTGCGGCACGTCGACCTCGATCGTGCGGGTTGGGCTTTCCTTCGGCACGGTCGACAAGAAATATAGGCCGCCGAGGATGAACAGTACGAGAAGGATGAGCACGATAGGTCGCGACATGAGATTCCGCTTGGCTAGAGGGCCTTCGGGCGCGCTTTTGCCGACCGGCAAAGCCGCTGTATAGCCCCTAGCAGTGAGTAATGGGGCGAACTAGGTGACTGATCTTGCGAAGCGGCTGGACCGGCCCCTCGTTCTCGTTGGTCTGATGGGCGTCGGCAAGTCCACCGTCGGTCGTCGGCTGGCCAGACGGCTCGGCCTCCCCTTCGTCGACAGCGATTCGGAAATCGAAGACGCGGTCGGCCTTCCATGGGGCGAACTGTTCGAGCGCTACGGCGAGGCGGACTATCGCGATGGCGAGCGCAGGCTGGTGGCGAGGCTCGTCGACGACCAGGTCCGCGTCATTGCGACCGGAGGTGGCGTGTTCGTCGACCCCCGCACCAGGCAACTGCTCAAGGAACGGACCATCACGATCTGGCTTGATGCGCCCGTCGACATCCTGGCTGAGCGGACCAGTCGGCGCGACACTCGGCCGCTGCTGAAGAATGACGATCCGAAAGGCACTCTCGAGCGCTTGGCCGAGATCGAGCGGGAAGCGTACGCCGAGGCGCACCTACACGTGAAGAGCGGAGCCGGAGCGCACAAGGAAGTCGTCGAAACGATTGTCCTCGAACTGGAAAAGCATCTCAACGGCGGTCGCGAAGCCTAAGCCTGCTCGACGTCCGGCAGTGCCCGATCCTCGCCGAAGGATCGTTCCCACCCTGCCCTGATGTCTCCGGTGGCGCTCTGGCGCTCGAGGCGCTCGCAGTCGCGCGAACGATATTCTCGTTCCACGCGATCGACTTCGTCGTTGGGGATGCCGCTCGCGCGGAGGGCTGCCCTGCCCATGGCGACTGCACTCTCAAACAACTCCCGCTCCGCGAAGGCGAGGTCGAGTCCCTCCAGATCAAGCAGGTGCAGCCGGTCGAAAGCGCGCACCATGACCGAAGCCTGCGGAAAGGCCTCGAGGATTGCCTCAACCGCCGAGCGGTTCATCTCACCGCCTTCGTTGTCGTTACACAACGCGATGACCTTGGCGGTCTCGGCGCCGGCGGTCCGCAGCAAATCGAGGCGCAGTCCGTCGCCATAATAGACCTTGATGTCGAATTGCTCGACACGTTCAATTTGTTCGGGGTTCTTGTCGATGATGGTGACGCCAATCCGTTTCGCCTGCATCATCTGCGTGACAGTCTGACCAAAGCGGCCGTAGCCGATCACAATCGCGCTCGTTTCCGGAGATTTTTCGGGCCCGTCGAGATCTACACGTTTGATCTCACGTCTTTCGCTCCAGTCGATTAGGCGCATGAGGAACGGCGTTGTTGCCATCGAAAGCGTGACGACAGCGCCAAACAGCGAAGCTGCCTCGGGGGTGATCAGTTGCGCAGCGGTAGCCTGGGCAAACAGGACGAACCCGAACTCGCCCGCCTGGCTCAACAGCAATCCGAGACGGAGGCTGTTCATCCAGCGACCACCGAACGCGCGGTCGATCAAGGTAATGATGATTGCCTTCGTCGCGATTACTGCGGCGGCGACACCGACGACGAAAAGCGGTTGCCTGGCGACGATGCCGAGATCGAGCAACATGCCGACTGAAAGGAAGAAAAGACCAAGCAAGATGGAGCGGAACGGTTCGACATCCGCCTCGAGCTCGTGCCGATACGGCGACCGCGCGAGCATGACGCCCGCGACGAACGCGCCGAGCGCTACCGACAGGCCAAGCGCATGCATCAGCGCGGAGGCGCCGACCACGGTGAACAAGCCGGCGACGACGAACAGTTCGCGCTCGCGCAGCCTGCCGACGAGGCGGAACAACGGATCGAGTACCCAGCGACCCACACAAACCAGGCCGATCACGGCAAGGACAGTGTAGAGAGCGAGCGTCCAACCCGACGGAGCGCTGGGATCTGCGGGAGTCCGGGACATCGCCGCGATGATCGTGATCATCGGCACGATCGACAGGTCCTGGAACAAGAGGATCGAAAACGCGCGCTCACCTTGGGGCGTATTCAGTTCATTTTCCGACCTCAGCATCGGCAGCACCTGCGCTGTCGATGAAAGGCTGAGGGGCAGACCGATCGCCAGCGCCGCTTCCGGCGAAATGCCGAGCGCGAGATAAAGCAAGGCGCTGAGCGCGACGCCGCAAGCCAAGACCTGCAGCAATCCGAGCCCGAATATGTCGTGTTTTAATCGCCACAGGCGGCTCGGCTGCAGTTCCAAGCCTACGATGAACAGGAGCAGCGCAATCCCGATCTCGGTGACGCTGGTCAGCTGCTCGGGATCCCTGATGAGACCCAACAGCTCCGGGCCAATTATCGCGCCCGCAACGATATAGCCCAGCGTGGCGCCGAGCTTCAGGCGTCGGAACAGGGTGACGAAAACGAGCGCGGCGCCAAGCATGATCGCGCCGCTTTCGAGAATGGCGGTGGTCGTCTGTGCGGCCTCTGCTGTGCTGGTCAACGTGCGTCTTCCATTGCCGCCAGCAGGGCGCGGAACGGCAACAAAATCGCTCCGTGCCGGGGCTGCCGTCCACGAGCCGGCTCAAGCACGCCAAGGCCGGGCCAATCCCCAGAATCGTCCTGGTGCCCGGCGAGCCAGCGGCTCAGCGCCAACATCGCATCGGCGACCTCCGCGTGGTTCCGGCCGAGAGCGTGATGTTCCACAAGCGCTGCCGAAGCCTGGCCGAAAGCGCAGGCCTGGACCGTTTGGGTAATAGCGTAGACCCGGCGATCCTCATCGAGCTGAACTGTGATGCTCACTCGGCTGCCGCAGGTCTGTGACCGAACTTCGGCTCGGCCATCCACGCGCTCAAGCTCCCGCGGTCCCTGCAGCGATGCAGCAAGCCTCAAGACCTCGGTCGTGTAGAGCGGCCGGTTCATTCCCTACGCCATGTAGTGCCGGACGGCCCGTCCTCCAAAATCACGCCTGCATCCTTTAGCTCGTCGCGGATGCGATCGGCCGTCGCAAAGTCTCGGGCGGCTTTGGCCGCCGTGCGTTCCGCGATCCGCTCTTCGATCGCTTCCGGGTCACCCCCGCCCTGGAACCAATCGTCGGCCGTGCTCTCAAGCAGGCCTAACAGCTTCGCGCTGGCCTTCAGAGCGCCGCCTTCAAGCGTTGACAGCCGCGCCATTGCGAGCGGCGTGTTGAGATCGTCGCGAAGCGCCTCGACGACGCCCTCATCTGTATCGCCTGGCTGGCAGTCGCCTGCCGATCGATAGAGTCGGTCTAGCGTCGCCTTGGCCTGGCGGATCAGCGTGTCAGTCCAGGGCAAGGGTTGGCGATAGTGAGCGCTGAGCAGCGCGAGCCTTAATGTTTCCCCTTTATGTCCCTGGGCAAGGAGGTCGGCGGGCGTAATGATGTTGCCGAGCGACTTGGACATCTTCTCAGCGCCCATGTCGACGAAGCCGTTGTGGACCCAATAACGCGCCAGCGGCAGTCCGCCGTGGGCGCAACGGCTCTGCGCAATTTCATTCTCGTGATGAGGGAAGATAAGGTCCAGCCCGCCGCCGTGGATGTCGATCGTCTCGCCGAGATGCCTTTCGATCATCGCGGAGCATTCTACGTGCCAGCCCGGGCGGCCGCGGCCCCATGGCGAGTTCCAGCCCACCACGTCTTTCGAGCTTGGTTTCCAAAGGACGAAATCGGACGGATCGCGCTTATAGGGAGCCACCTCGACCCGGGCGCCGGCAATCATCTGTTCGCGGTCGCGCTTGCTCAGAATGCCGTAATCCGGATCGCTCGGCACCGAGAACAGCACATGGCCCTGAGCCTCATAGGCATGGCCTTGCTGGATCAGCCTTTCGATCATCGCGACCATCGCCGGGATTTCATGCGTAGCATGCGGCGCGATCGTGGGCGGCTGGACCCCAAGCGCGCCCATGTCTTCAATGTAGAATTGCTCGTACCTCTCGGTGATTATCGACGGGTCCACGCCTTCCGCAGTGGCCGAGGCGATGATCTTGTCGTCGATATCGGTAACGTTCCGCGCGTAGACGAGGCTCTTCTCTCCGAACTCGTACCTGATAAGTCGGGCAAGCGTGTCGAAGACGACCGCCGGACGAGCATTGCCGATATGGGCGCGGCCGTAGACGGTCGGCCCGCAGACATACATCGTGATCCGCTGCTTGTTGAAAGGGACGAAGGGCCGCTTCTCCCGCGTTAGCGTATCGTGGAGGTGAATCATTCAGGCTCCCCTACCGCGCGGGGTCGAAGCCGCCTCGCCTCCACCCAATCGACGATGGCGCGGCCGCTGGCGTTGAGCAGCGGGTAGGTTCGCGATTTCACCATCCATTCGGGCCGCTCCGCCTCAGGACCATAGACCATGTCGGTTGCAAGGTTGGCGAGGAGGAAGAAGAGCGTCACTCCGAGCAGGCCCTTGAGAGCGCCAAAGCCGCCGCCGAGCACGCGGTCGAACGGGCCGAGCAGCCCATGCCGCCGCGTCTTGCCGCCAATCGACCGGGCCATCAGCTTCACGATGAGGAAGCTCGGAACGAACAACGCCGCAAATGCGAGGACGGCGGCCGCGGCGGATCCCATGCCCCAGCTGTTGATCATCCCGGTCCATAGCTGGGTGTGGAACAGCTTAAGCATGGCGATAGCGACCGCCCAGGCGAACAACGACAGGACCTCGTGCACGAATCCGCGCACGAATCCGACGGCAGCGCCACCGATCAGCAACAGAAAGACGAAGACGTCGAGCGCGGTCATGCTGGTTCGGCTAGCTTGTTCTCTTGGCGTTTGCGAGACCGTCGTGGGCGCATTGCGGCCTTGCGCCTCAGCGACCGAGGATTTGATCGACCAGCTCTCGCATATTTCCAAACTGCGCGAGCTTCAGCCCCTCCCCTCCCTTGATGCCCTTGGGAGCCCAACCGGTTTCGAAGCCGAGCTTCGCCGCCTCCTTCAACCTCAAGCCGGCATGCGCGACGGGCCGGATCTCGCCTGACAAGGCGACCTCGCCAAGCACGACGCATTCATTTGGTACCGGGCGTTCCGAGAGCGCCGAAACCAGCGCCGCCGCCACCGCCAGGTCAGCGGCAGGATCGGCCAGACGGTAGCCGCCGGCAACGTTCAGATATACTTCGGCCGTTGCGAAGCTGATCCCGCACCGCGCTTCCAGTACTGCGAGGATCATTGCGAGACGTCCGCTATCCCATCCGACGGCTGCCCGTCGCGGCGTTGCGCCGGTCGCAAGTCGCACGGTCAATGCCTGGATCTCAACCAATACCGGCCGCGATCCCTCCATTGCCGGAAAGACGCTGGTGCCGCTGACCGGTTCGCCGCGGTGGGTCAGGAAGAGGGCCGACGGGTTGGGGACCTCGGTTAATCCCTGCCCCTCCATGGCAAAAACGCCGATTTCGTCAGTGCCTCCGAACCGGTTCTTCATCGCGCGGAGAATTCGATACTGGTGGCTGCGCTCGCCCTCGAAGCTCAGCACCGTGTCGACCATATGTTCGAGGACGCGCGGGCCGGCGATCGACCCGTCCTTGGTGACATGGCCTACTAGCACGAGCGCCGTGCCGCGCTCCTTGGCGAAGCGCACTAGCTCCTGCGCCGATGCGCGGACCTGGCTGACGGTGCCCGGCGCCCCCTCCATCAGGTCTGAATGCATCGTCTGGATCGAATCGATGATCAGCAGGGCCGGCGGCTCCCCATTGCCGACGGTGGTCAGGATGTCGCGCACGCTGGTGGCGGCCGCGAGCCGGACGGGGGCTCCGCCAAGTCCCAGGCGAACCGCGCGCAGCCGAACCTGCTCGGCAGATTCCTCCCCCGAGACGTAAACGACCTTCTTGCCTTCCGTGGCGAGACGGGCCGCCACTTGGAGAAGAAGCGTCGACTTGCCGATGCCGGGATCTCCGCCAACCAGCATAGCCGAGCCAGCGACGATGCCGCCGCCGATTGCGCGGTCGAACTCGGCCAGCCCGCTCGGCAATCGCTCGGGGAGAGCCGCTGGCGTTTCCAAGCCAACCAGCTGAATCATCCGGCCGCCGCCCTGCAGATTATGCTTGGCCGCAAAGATGCTCGAAACCTCGGCTGCTTCCTGCACCAGGGTATTCCATTCGGCGCAATCGGCGCACTGACCCTGCCAGCGGCTGCTCACCGACCCGCAGGCCTGACACACATAGCGCGATTTAGTCTTCGCCATTGCGGAACAATACACGAACAAATCGGCAGCGGAAGATGAAATGAAGTAAGCTTCTTCGGCAGGGCAGACCTCGTCGCCAAGCCCTGTTATGGCCGGTCCATGGGGGAGTTTCCATTTGCGACGATTGGGCTCCTGCTTCTCGTCGCGTGCCTGATTGCTATGCTGACCCGACGCTTCGGCTGGCCCTACAGCGTAGGGCTAGCTGCAGCCGGCGTCGGCATCGCTTATCTGCCTAACGCGCCGGCCCTGCCGCTTTCCCGGGATCTGATCTTCAACATCTTCCTGCCGCCCCTCGTGTTTGAGGCGGCACTGAAGCTCGACTGGAAGCCGTTCAGACGAGAGCTGCCGGTCACGCTGTTGTTAGCCTTCGTCGGCGTAGGGATCGCCGCGGCGGTCGTCGCTGCCGGCATGCATTGGCTCGTGGGCTGGGGCTGGATGGGCGCTGCTCTCTTCGGAGTGCTCATTGCGGCGACCGATCCCGTCAGCGTCATCGCCTCCTTTCGCGAGCTGAAGGTCGAGCCGCGTCTGAGCTTGCTCGTCGAATCGGAAAGCCTCCTCAATGACGGCGTCGTGGCGGTATGCTTTGTGGTGCTTGCAGGGCTTGCCGCCGGTGCAGGTTCGTCCATCAGCTCCGCCGGCCTTTCGTTCTTGTGGACGATGGGCGGAGGGATCCTGATTGGAGGGGCGATGGCGGGGATCGTCCTGCTGATCGCCGGGCGTACCGAAGATCATCTCGTCGAGATTACGCTCACGACCATTGCGGCCTATGGCTCATTCCTTCTGGCAGAAGAACTTCATGCATCCGGGGTTCTTGCCTCGATGACGGCTGGCCTGGTGGTTGGAAACCTCGGTTGGAGCGGCATCATTTCGCGCACCGGCCGTGAGCATCTGCTCGATGCCTGGGACTTCTTTGCTTTCCTCGCGAATTCCTTCGTCTTCATCCTAATTGGGATGAACGTCGGCACGATGTCGCTGAACTCTCTGGCAATCTCGATCGCCGGCATCGCCATAATCCTCGTGTTGCTGGGAAGAATCCTGGCGGTCTATCCGTTGTCTGCATTGTTTCGAGGGTCGAAGCTCGCCGTTCCCGGCCGCTATCAGCACATTCTCTTCTGGGGCGGGTTGAGAGGAGCGCTTGCGCTGGCGCTCGCCCTCGCCCTTCCGCCGGTCGAGGAACGTAGCGCAATCATCTTGATCACGTTCATCGTCGTCGCCTTCTCGCTCTTCGTGCAGGGGCTAACGATGCCGACTTTAGTTCGTCGCTTGGGGATCGATTGCGGGGTCGATGAGCAGCCGCGCGTTGCCGCGTCCGAACCACCCCGCTAGTCGCGGCTGGGTGAGTCTCCTCCCCGAACCGCTCAGAATCGCTGATTTTAGGGCCTTCTGGCTCGCCCGGCTGGCCACGACCATAGCCCAGATGGCGATGGTGATCGTCATCGGCTGGCAGGTTTATGACATCGCCCGCGGCACGATGAATATCCATGAAGCGGCCTTCCAGCTCGGCCTCATCGGCCTGGTGCAGTTCGTGCCACTGTTCTTGCTCACGCCGGTCAGCGGCTGGGTCGCGGACAGGCTCGATAGGCGTCACGTCGCCCGTGCGGTGATCTGCCTGGAGCTCATCTGCGCACTCATCTTGTTCGGCGCGACCTGGACGAGAGTGATCAGCCTGCCGATCCTGTTCGGTGTTGCAGCCTTGCTCGGCGTGGCTCGAGCCTTTGCCGGTCCAGCGTTGGGCGCATTGGCGCCGAACCTCGTCCCCCGCGAACTCTTGCCCCGCGCGATCGCGCTAAGTTCGACAGCATGGCAGGCAGGCGCCATCGCCGGCCCCGCGATCGGCGGCCTGACATACGATGTGGCGCACCACCTGCCCTACGCAATCAGCGCGGTCCTTTTCGCATTCTCCGCGTCCTGCCTGTTCATGATCGGCCCCGTGCCGCGCGCTGCCATCGAGCCCGGCAAGCCGCTTCAGCGCATGGCGGAGGGTCTGCGCTACGTCGGGCACAATCGGCTCGTCTTGGGAGCGATAACGCTGGACCTCTTCGCCGTGCTGCTCGGCGGTGTCACGGCAATGCTGCCGCTCTACGCCCGCGATATCTTGCATGTAGGAGCGCAAGGACTTGGGCCCTTGCGCGCCGCCCCTGCCCTGGGCGCGACCCTCACCGCGATCTTCTTTTCGATCTATCCGCTACGCACGAATGTCGGGGTGAAGATGCTTGCTGCGGTCGTGATCTTCGGCGCGGCGACCGCCATCTTCGGATATTCCACCTGGTTCCCGCTCTCGCTCGCAATGCTCGCGACCTTGGGCGCAGCGGACATGTTCTCGGTCTATATCCGCCAGTCCCTGATCCAGCTGCACACACCCGATGAGATGCGTGGCCGCGTCGCAGCCGCCTCGACCCTGGCGATCTCTGCTTCAAATGAGCTCGGTGAGGCTCGCAGCGGCTTTGCGGCCTCCTTCCTTGGCCCGGTCGTCGCGACCGTGGCCGGAGGCCTCGCGGCCGTCGCGATTACGCTAGTGTGGAGCTGGCTGTTTCCGGAGCTACGCCGCGCCCGGACGTTCGAGCCGCCGGACGAACCGCCCCCGAACGAGGCAACTGTCGTTTCCGACGGCGTGTGAACGCTTGCAAATGGCGGCGAACGGCACGATTTGCGCAGCCCCAACCTCGGAGGAGCGCCAAGCGCATGAAAGCCGCCAACATCCTCGAAATAATCGGCAACACCCCGCACGTGCGCGTCAATCGCCTGTTCGGTGACCAGGCGGAAGTCTGGATCAAGCAGGAACGCTCCAACCCCGGCGGGTCGATCAAGGACCGCATCGCGCTGTCCATGGTCGAGGACGCGGAGCGGAGCGGAAAGCTCAAGCCCGGCGGAGTGATCGTCGAGCCGACTTCGGGCAACACCGGCATTGGCCTTGCCATCGTCGCGGCCGTCAAGGGCTACAAGCTTATCCTTGTGATGCCGGACAGCATGAGCGTCGAACGCCGGCGGCTAATGCTCGCCTACGGCGCGACTTTCGATCTCACGCCGCGCGAAAAGGGCATGAAGGGCTCAATCGCTAGGGCGGAGGAGATCGTCGCTTCGACCGAAGGGGCCTGGATGCCCCAGCAATTCGAGAATCCCGCGAACCTCGAAGTTCACCGTCGTACGACGGCGCATGAAATTCTGCGCGACTTTGCCGACGATCCGCCCGACGCATTGATCACCGGCGTTGGCACGGGCGGGCACATCACAGCCTGCGCCGAGGTGCTCAAGGCGCAATGGCCGGGCCTTAAGGTCTTCGCAGTGGAGCCTACCCTTTCTCCGGTCCTCTCAGGGGGCGAACCGGGACCGCATCCCATTCAGGGGATCGGCGCGGGCTTCATTCCGGAGATCATGGATGTCGGCCTGCTCGACGGCGTGATTCAAGTCGATCCGAACGACGCGAAGGAGATGGCGCGCCGCGCCGCGCGCGAGGAAGGCATGCTCGTCGGCATATCTTCTGGCGCGACCCTTTCTGCGATCGCTCAGAAGCTTCCGGAACTCGGCGACTCACCTCGCGTGCTGGGATTCAATTACGATACCGGCGAGCGTTATCTATCGGTCGCCGATTTCCTTCCTGAAGAAGCTTAAGGCCCCGCTAACCTCACTCGTTCGCCGACCAGTTAACTCCGGATCGGTTAAACCTCGTACCGAGATGCGCACGAGGTGCGACTCTCGTGTTCGTAAAGGTGTGGGGTCACAATGCGCAGGTCACGTTTCGTCAATCCAGTGCAGCCAGTGGAGGTGGCGAAGCCGTCCATCTGGGAAGCGCTATGGTTCGATCTGCGAACCCCGGAGAACGGCGACGACGTAGCGCTATCAGATTGGCGCATCGGCGGGCTGGATCACGTTGCGCTCCTCCTTGGTGTGACGCATCTCCTGATCGCAGTCACGAGCGCATTCCTCTCGCCTTCACTGTCTTTCTCGCATTGGATCGACAACCCACTCGTACCCTCGGTGCTCGTGATCGGACTCGACGTCATGGCGGCAGCAGCGCTCCTGACGCGCGACCGCTTGAACCTTGCGCCGCACACGATCGTGCGCTGTCTTTGTGTCTACATCGCGCTGGTGGGCCTCGCCTGGACCTGGTTCGGGCATTCCGTCGCCGACGATCACTACGTTACACCTATCGCAGCCGGACCGATCGCCCTTTGCGCGGGCATCGCCATGGGCGCGATCGTCTCGATCAACTCGCCGCCGTTGGCCGTCGTCAACGCCATTGTCTCCGCCGTCGCCGCGATCATGCTGGCGAATTCACCTCTCGTACCCGTCGGCGTGGAGATCATTTCGCTCGTCCTTGTCAGCTACAGCGTGGCCAACGCGAGCAGCTTCATCGCGACAGGCCGAAAGCGGCTCAGCCTCGAGGCCCATGCTCGCAAGGCCCAGCATTTCGTTGACGAGTTCGAGAGCAGCGGCCGCGGCTGGTTCTGGGAAACGGATTCGCTCGGCACATTGTCCTATGTCTCGCTGCAGCTCGCGGACGATTTTCAGTGCGAGCCGGAAGAGCTGTTGGGCCGGAAGTTCACCGACCTGCTCTCCGTCGACAAAGGGTCAGATGCCCTTGAAGAGGGAAAGACACTGGGCTTCCACCTGTCGGCTCGTTTTCCCTTTTCCGATGTCGTCGTGCGTCCCGCGAGCGACGAGGATGTCCACTGGTCTCTTTCCGGCAACCCCGTGTTCGACGAGCGCGGCCGCTTCCTGGGTTTCCGGGGGATCGGAACCGACCTGACCGAGCAACGCAAATCCGAGCGCGAGATCACGCGTCTCGCGCGCTTTGATTCTCTCACCGGGCTGCCGAACCGCGCGATGATGCGGCAGACGCTTGAGGAGGGGCTTCGAAATGCTGCTCACCGGCAAAAGGGCTGCGCTCTCTTCCTGATCGACCTCGATCGCTTCAAGAACGTCAACGACACATTGGGTCATCCGATCGGAGACGCATTGCTGCGCCAGGTCAGCGACCGCCTTAAATCCGTGATGGGCAACCATGGTCAGGTCGGCCGTCTTGGCGGCGACGAGTTCCAGGCCGTCCTTCCCGGAACCGTTGACATCGGGCTTCTGGAATCGCTGTCGCGGACGCTGATCGAGCAGGTCTCAAGGCCCTATATGATCGAAGGTCACAAGGTGACGATCGGCGCATCGCTCGGCATCGCCATCGGCGACCCCGGCCGGGCCTGCGCGGATGCGTTGGTTCGGAACGCAGACCTTGCGCTTTACGCCGCGAAGGCCGCCGGGCGCGGAAAGCATTGTTTCTACGAACCGTCGATGCACTCCGAAGCAGCCGAACGCCAATTGCTTGAAAACGACCTTCGGCAAGCGATCGAGCGCGGAGAACTCAGCGTTCACTATCAACCAATCGTCCGGGCGGCAGGCGAGGAGATTTCGGGCTTCGAGGCCCTGGTGCGCTGGCAGCACCCCACCCGCGGCCAGATCTCGCCGGCGAAGTTCATACCCCTCGCGGAAGAAGCGGGCCTGATCGGACCTATCGGCGAATGGGTGCTAATGACGGCGCTGGAGGAAGCCTCGCACTGGCCGGACCATGTACGGATTGCCGTCAACCTTTCGCCGCTTCAATTCAACGATCCGAATGTCGCCGCAATGGTCGGGCGCCACCTGCATGAGACAGGTGTGCGGGCGGAGAGGCTGGAGCTCGAGATAACCGAAGGCGTCTTCCTCGCGGAAGGCGATACCACAGACGAAACTTTCGCCAAGCTAAAGCACCTTGGCGTTCGCCTCGCGCTCGACGATTTCGGGACCGGCTACAGCTCGCTCGGCTATTTGAAAAAAGCGCCGTTCGACAAGATCAAGATCGACCAGAGCTTCGTCCGGGGCGCTGCTTCGAGCACCAACCGCAATGCGGCGATCATCCGCGCCATCGTAACGCTTGCCGAAACCCTGGGCATGGACACCTGTGCCGAGGGTGTGGAGACCCACGACGACCTCCAGCTCATTAGGGAGCTCGGAGTCAGCATGGTACAGGGATATATTTTCGGACGCCCGAGCCCTGCCGAAACTTCGCGCCAGCTGGCCAATACGGTCACCGTCGAAGCTGAGGGCTATCAATGCATCCGCGAGCCGCGCCAGCGCTTGATGCGGCGTGCCGTCGCGATCGTTGACGGGCAGCCAACAGACCTGAAGCTTCGCAATATTTCGTCTATGGGAGCTCTCGCGGAATGCGGCACGCCGGTGCTGCCGGGCACGGAGCTGACGATCGACATCGTCGGCGTCGGTCCCGTGCGCGGAATCGTACGCTGGTCCAATACCGGCCAGTTCGGGCTGCAATTCGGCGAGCGCTTCGAGCTAGGGCGACTGGCCCCCAAGAAGAAGAAGTCCAACGACGTGACGATGCTCACGCCCTGGTACGTCGATCAGCGCGAGGCGAGTTGATCGAGCCTCAGCGGCTCGCCATTCTACCGGTGACCGCGCGATCCTTGCCGTAGAAATCGTCGAAATAGACGATCGAGGATCCACTCGGCACTGCGGTCAGATAGGTGATGTAGAGCGGGACTGGGGAAGGCAGGTTGACCTTCTGTTCAGGCCGCGCACCTTGCGGACTCGGAGCACGGCCGTTGAAGAGCCAGCGAGCGAAGCGCCGCGCATCCTCCAGCCGCACGCAACCGTTGCTCTGCAGGCGGGCCGCTTCCTCGATCTTCTCCTTTTCCGGCGTGTCATGCAGCCAGATTCCCTGTTCGTTGGGGAACATGAATTTCATCTTGCCCATCGAATTTGCAGGCCCAGGCCTTTGGCGAAGTCGGACCTGAACCCTGCCGGCGACAACGTCGTTCCAGTTGACCGTCATCGGATCGACGACCCTCGCGTGGTCGCTCCAATCGGACATCAGTTCGTAGCCTTTCTCATTGAGATAGGCGCGGCCGCGCTTCACGACATTCGGAGCAAGGCGCCGCGCAGTGATGTCCGAGGGCGAATTCCAATAGGGATTGAGCGCGACATAGCGGATGAAGGCGTTCATCATGGGTGTCTGCGCGATCGGATCGGGCCGTCCCGCGACGACTCGCATGGAATCCACTACTTGACCGTTCTCGTACATGTAGAGGCGTGCTGCGGGGGCATTGATGATCACATAACGGTGCCCGCCAGGCGGAAGTGCCCGCGCACGCTCGAGATTGACGGCCAGAAGCCGTCTCTCGGTCTCCGTGCGATACATCCGGCTAGCCAACGCCTGGCGTAATTTTCCGTAGATCGGATTCATCCAGCCAAGTTGCTGAACGTAATTCGCGAGGGACGGCGCCGCCGCCGCGTCGGCCAAAACCGACTGTGTCGTTGGCGGCTGCGGCTTAAGCTCTCGATCGACATAGACGACGCCCACGCCCGGGTCGTGCCTGGTGTCGCGCACGTAGGCCACGAAGGCCGAGCTAAGCGCAGCCTCAGCCCGCTGAACTGCTACAGGATCGCCCGTTGACGCAGCCTGTACGGCACGCGCGAGTCCCCGTGCATTGTAGCGTCGCGGATTGAGATTATCGGCCTGGGCCGTGCTGATGAGCTGCACCAATTGCTGAGCCGCGGCCGGCCCGCCCTTGAACCACAACGGCGCACCGCCGCGTGCTCGATAGAAAGCGCTGACATCGGCGCTGTTGCGATCGGCCGCGTAGGCAGCCGGTGCCGCAAGAGGGATAGGCGCAAAGAGCGGACTCGCTGCCGCGACCATCAGTGTCCAGCGGATTGCCTTACGCGGCCAACCGCCGCCCAATAAATCTCGCATTCTGCCGAAGTCTCCCGTGTCTCGCTCGCGGATGGCCGCACAACGCGCACTCGCGCAACTAGTTACAACCGCACAGGCACGATAAGTCCAGAGAGCTGAACCGTCTCCGAACTTGAGACGGAGTTTCTCGCCATCCCAGAGGCTTGCCCCCAACGAAAAAGCGCCGGGCGATGCCCGGCGCTTCCGTTTCGATCATGTGCCCTTAGTAGCGGCGGGTCACATCGACATCCCTCACATAGCCGCGATAGTCGACGCTGCAGCTGAACGAGAGGTCCGGCTGAGCGGCGTATCCAAGCGCGCCGTAAGCGCCGACGCCATAAGGACCATAGTTGTTGTAGGCGTAGCGCCCGCTGCTCGCGAGGCCACGCACACGCACGCTATTCTGACGCGGCGTCACCGACGTGATGCTGACCACCCGGCCGTACGAATTGGTTGGAAGACCAACAAGCGAACCCAGGATGCCCGCAACGCTGGTGCGATTAGCAAGACGGCTCTGCACAGCCGCCGAACACTGCTGGGCTGCAACGTTCGTATTCATGCCATACGCGCCATAAGCGCTATACCCATACGGGTTGGCATACTGGCTCGGATAACCATACGGATAAGCATATTGCGCGGCAGCCGGAGCAGCGGCGGCAAGCGCCGCAATGCCCACGCCACCAGCGAACAGTTTCTTCATCATAGTCATGACTCGTTCCTCCTTGAGACTGGAGTCTTCGAGGGATTAAACGCGCCGACCCCGATGGCTGTGGCCACGCCCATCGTGCGGAGCGCTCGGTTCGTCGCAGCAGGGTGAACGTAAGATAAACCTGGCTGCCGCCTCGCCGGATGGCGCTGCCGCTCACTGGATCAGGCTTGGTTTCTTCGTTCTGATCCTAAGTCGCTGGGATGTCAGGATTTCACCTCAGGTTGTCGCGCCTTAGCTGCTATACTCCAAGGGGCAAAAAGGGGGGTGAAGATGGAGCACACATTCGCCGGCAAGTTGCGCAATGCGGCCTTGGGAGTTGGGCTGACGGTGGTGGTGATGGGCACTGCGCTAGCAGTCGCATTTCTTTAGCCACGCGAGCAATTCGAGCTTCGCAGGAAGCGGTCCGACAGCTGTAGAGGGCAAGTGTCGGACCGCCCTACTGGCGTCCTCGGGGGAAGTAGGGACGCTGGCGCGGCGAACACGCGCCGACGCCGGATCGTTCCCGTTCCTGATATGGATCAGCCTAGAAGGCCTCGGCTGGCAGCTTCATCAAGGTTTCGGCCCCGGCCTCAATCTTGCTCCGTAGTCCCGACGATGAAGGCAATTCGCGCTCGGCGAAGAAGCGGGCGGTAATGAGCTTCGCCTGATGGAAGTCCTGATCTGTCGCTCCACTGCTGAGCGCCTGATATGATGCCGCTGCCATTTTCAGCCACATCCAACCAAGCGATACCAGGCCCATCAGATCCATGTAGGCGTAAGCGCCTGCACCGGCATTGTCTGGGTCGGCCATGCCGTTCTGCGCCAGCCACATGGTCGCCGCCTGAAAATCCTTAAGCGCTGACTCGAGCGCATCGGCCACGCCGCCCGGATCTCCCGCGGCCTTGGCGTCGGCGATATCGCGCCCAACCGTTTCAAGGAAAAGGCGCACAGCTCTGCCGTTGTCTTTTGGGAGCTTGCGGCCCACCAGATCCATCGCCTGGATCCCGTTTGCGCCCTCGTAAATCTGGGTAATGCGGGCATCGCGGACGAACTGCTCCATGCCGTGCTCGCGAATGTATCCATGCCCGCCAAATACCTGCTGCGCTTCCACGGCAGTCTCGAACCCCTTGTCCGTCAGATAGCCTTTGATGACCGGTGTAATCAGGCCGAGGAGGTCATCGGCCTGCTGGCGCTCCGCCTCGTCTGGCGAACGGCGCATCAGGTCAACCTGCAAGGCACCCCAAAGGACAAGCGCCCGCGAAGCCTGATTGAAAGCCCGCGCCTCCATCAGCATGCGACGCACATCGGGATGCACTAGAAGGACGTCGGCCTTCGCGCCCTCCTCCCGGTCGTCAGGCCTAAGCGCTCGACCCTGCCGTCGCTCCTTCGCGTAGAGCACGGCATTTTGATAAGCGACTTCACCTTGGGCCAGGCCCTGCTGGCCAACGCCAAGCCGCGCAGCATTCATCATGATGAACATTGCCGCGAGGCCCTTTTCGGGCTCTCCGACCAGCCAGCCCTTGGCCCCGTCGTAGTTCATGACGCAGGTGGCATTCCCATGAATGCCCATCTTTTTCTCGAGCGCGCCGCATTCGAGGCTGTTGCGATCTCCCACAGTGCCGTCGTCGTTCACGAGGAACTTGGGCACCACGAACAGCGAAATGCCTTTAACGTTGTCGGGCGCGCCGGCTATCTTCGCCAGGACCAGGTGGATGATGTTGTCAGCAAGGTCATGTTCGCCGGACGAGATGAAGATCTTGGTCCCGGTGATCGAATAGCTGCCGTCGGGGTTGGGGTCGGCCCGTGTCTTGAGTAGCCCGAGATCGGTACCGCAATGCGGTTCAGTCAGGTTCATGGTCCCGGTCCAGCGCCCAGTCACCATCTTCGGAACATAGGTCTGCTTGAGCTCGTCGTTCGCCTTGACCAGCAGAGAAGCGATCGCGCCGGCAGTAAGCCCCTGATACATCTCGAAACTATGGTTCGCCGACAATATATATTCGGTCACAGCGGTGCCGATGATCTGCGGAAGACCTTGCCCCCCGAATTCCTCGGGCGCGGTTAGGGTCGGCCAGCCCGCCGCTACGAATTGCTCATAGGCTTGCTTGAAGCCGGGCGGTGTCACGACCGAGCCGTCGTCGTTGCGCTTGCAGCCGTGCTCGTCACCGACCCGATTGAGGGGTGCGAGAACCTCTCCCGCAAACCGCCCTGCCTCTTCGAGGATCGCCTCAACCACGTCGGGCGTGGCGTTGGCGAAGCCCGGCAGGTTCGAATAACGGCCGATGTCCAGCACGTCGTTAAGGACGAAAAGCGTCTCGCGAACCGGCGCGGTGTAGGTGGGCATGCTTACCTCCGTGTCAGCAATTCCCTATTCCGACAGTGAGCAGCCGTCTAGCGGCTGGTCGGATGCGACGTGCGCTCCTAAATAGGAGTCGTGAAACGGATTATGATCGCGCTTGCCGCAGTGCTTCTCGGAACAAGTTCGGGGCAAGCATCGGCCCAGACCGACACGGCGGTCCTCGCTGGCGGCTGCTTCTGGGGAATGGAAGCTGTCTTCGAGCATGTGAAGGGCGTCAAAGACGTTGTGTCGGGATATGCGGGCGGTTCATCCGGCGACGCGAACTATGGGCGCGTCAGTTCCGAAACGACCGGCCACGCCGAGGCTGTGCGCATCACATATGATCCTTCTCAAATCAGCTACGGACAGCTCCTGCAGATATTCGTCACCGTTGCGCACGATCCGACGCAGGTGAACCGCCAAGGGCCTGATGTGGGTCCGAGCTATCGTTCTGCGATCTTTCCCCAGAGCGCGGCGCAGGGGCGAGCCGCCCGCGTATTCCTTCAAAAGCTTGGCGCCAGCGGCGCATACCGAAAGCCGATCGCAACGAAGATCGAGAGCGGTCCCTTCTATCCCGCGGAGGCGGAGCATCAGGATTTCGCCCGCCGAAACCCGATGCATCCTTATATTCTGGCTAACGACCGCCCGAAGGTTGCTTCTTTAAGGTCTCGTTTTCCAAGCCTTTTCAAAGCGTAAGCCGTTAAGATTTCACGTCTTATTCATGGTGGGGGCGACAAAGGCGCGGTGCCCGACTATATGACACGCGCAAGACAAGAAATGCCGCTCCAATGTGGGCGGCTTTCTCAATTCGGGCGACCGGAGAGCCTGACGATGCTGACGACGAATCCCTTCGACGATGACAAGCTGCGCGAAGAGTGCGGCATCTTTGGCATTTGGGGAGCCGAGAATGCGGCAAGCTTCGTCGCTCTGGGGCTGCACGCCCTGCAGCACCGGGGTCAGGAAGCCGCCGGGATCACCGTCTTCGACGGCAAGCACTTCCACTCCCACCGCGCCATGGGTCACGTCGCCGGCAATTTCGATCGCGACGATGTCATGCGCAAGCTTCCCGGCCGCACGGCGATCGGCCACGTGCGCTATTCGACGACGGGCGAAACGGCGCTGCGCAACGTCCAGCCGCTCTTCGCTGACCTCGCTCAGGGCGGTTTCGCTGTCGCCCACAATGGCAATCTGTCGAACGCGATGAAGCTGCGCCGCACGCTCAACCGCCGCGGATCCATCTTCCAGTCGACGGGCGATACCGAAGTCATCATTCACCTCGTCGCGACTTCCGAGCGAAGCAATACGCTCGACAAGCTCACCGACGCACTGAAGCAGGTCGAGGGAGCTTACTCGCTACTCGTTCTTACGAATGAGGGGCTCGTGGCCTGCCGCGATCCGCTCGGCATCCGCCCGTTGGTCATGGGCAAGCTCGGCGAGGCTACCATCTTCGCGTCCGAGACTGTCGCGCTCGATGTGATCGGCGCCAGCTACCTGCGCGATGTCGAGCCCGGCGAAGTCGTTCTGGTGAACGACAGCGGCATCCGCTCCTATCGGCCATTCGAAAAGGTCGCTCCGCGGCCATGCATCTTTGAGCACGTCTATTTCTCCCGTCCCGACAGCATCGCGGAAGGCCAATCCGTCTACGAAGTGCGCAAGAGCATCGGAGCGGAGCTGTCCCGCGAGGCACCGGTCGAGGCGGATTATGTGGTGCCCGTGCCCGACAGCGGCGTGCCGGCGGCATTGGGATTCAGCCAGGCGTCGGGCATCCCGTTCGAGCTTGGGATCATCCGCTCCCACTATGTTGGGCGGACCTTCATCCAGCCAAGTCAGGAAGTCCGCCATCTTGGCGTGAAGCTCAAGCATAACGCCAACTCGGCGCTCGTCCGTGGCAAGCGCATCGTGCTGGTGGACGATTCCATCGTTCGCGGGACAACCTCCGTGAAGCTGGTGCAGATGATGCGGGACGCTGGCGCCCGCGAAGTTCATATGCGGATCGCGTCTCCGCCAACGACGCACAGCTGCTTCTACGGCGTCGACACTCCGGAGCGCGCGAAGCTGCTCGCGGCCCAAATGAGCGTCGCGGCCATGGCCGATTATATCAACGCGGACAGCCTTGCCTTCATCTCGATCGAAGGTCTGTACCGTGCGCTCGGCGAGGAGCGGAACGAGGCTCAGCCCCAGCGTTGCGACGCCTGCTTCACGGGCAATTATCCGACCAGCCTAACCGATCTGACAGACAAGGAAGGCGGCCCCTCGCTTTCGCTGGTCGCCAGCCGCTAAACGCGGCCCCATGACCGATTCGAGACCACTTGAAGGAAAGCTTGCGCTCGTCACTGGTGCCAGCCGCGGCATCGGCGCTGCGACGGCTGAAGTGCTGGCTGAAGCTGGCGCTCATGTCATCTTGGTAGCCCGGACCGCGACGGCCCTCGAGGAAGTCGAGGAGCGCATTCATGAAGCGGGCGGTAGTGCGACTATCGCTCCTCTCGATTTGATGGACGGCGGGTCCATCGGCAAGCTGGCCAGCGCCGTCGCCGAGCGCTGGCAAAAGCTCGACATCCTCGTCCTCAACGCAGCCATGCTCGGGTCGCTGACGCCCGTCCAGGACATCGATCCGAAGGAATATTCGCGCTTGGTCAGTCTGAATTTACTGGCAAACCAGGCTTTGATCGCCGCCTTCGATCCTCTCCTAAAGCGGGCCGACCAGGCCGATGTCGTCGCTTTGACCTCATCTGTCGGAAGCGAGCCGCGCGCCTTCTGGGGCGCCTATGGTTCCTCGAAGGCGGCACTGGAGAGCCTCCTCGGC
>Ga0070670_100000942_pt1 | contig 22849 bp, 16 predicted proteins | sample KBSS63metaG_FD_64665 | JGI IMG/M metagenome (GOLD analysis project Ga0070670, IMG submission 64665) | Switchgrass rhizosphere microbial communities from Kellogg Biological Station, Michigan, USA - KBS S6-3 metaG | ecosystem: Host-associated > Plants > Roots > Rhizosphere > Soil ... | reverse complement strand
CGAGCTCGTCAATGCGGCATCGAGCGAAGCGCGGCAGCAGTCGCTCGCGGCAACAAAATCGGGAAGCGAAGCTTCGCTCGAGCAAGCTGTGCAGGCGCATAAGAGCGCTATTGCCGACGTAGGCAAGGCGCAGGCCAATCTCGACAAGGCGCAGGAGCAGCTGGGTTACGCCAAGCTGCTCGCCGAATTCGATGGGGTCGTAACCGCCACCTCGGCGGAGGTCGGCCAGGTCGTATCCGCCGGATCGAGCGTTGCCACCATCGCGCGTCCGGACCAGCGCGATGCGGTCATCGACGTTCCAGAAGCCGGGTTCGGCAAATTGAGCATCGGAGCGCCGTTCCAGGTTGCCCTCCAGCTAGACCCGACGGTGACGAGCAAGGGTGTCGTGCGCGAAATCGCTCCCGAGGCAGAATCGCTGACCCGGACCAGCCGCACCAAGATCACCCTGATCGACCCGCCCGAGGCCTTCCGCATCGGTTCGGTGATCACCGCTTCGGCCAGCGCGGCGTCAAAGCCGATGATCGTGCTGCCGTCCTCCGCAATCCTCCTGAAAGACGGCAAGGCGAACGTCTGGCTGGTCGACACCGCGGCAGCAAAGGTCTCCCTGCACCCGGTCACAATCGACGGGCCTGTCGTTGACGGAGGCATCGTCAACGTGACAGGCGGCATCAATCCCGGCGAGCGCGTGGTCGTCGCCGGAGTTCATAAATTGAGCGACGGCCAGGCTGTCCGTATCGACCAAGGTGAAAACCCGTGAAAAAATTCAACCTTTCAGACTGGGCGCTCGAGCACCGTTCGCTCGTCTGGTATTTCATGATCGTCTTCATCCTTGCCGGCGCCTTCTCCTATATCGGCCTCGGCCGCGAGGAGGATCCGAATTTCACGATCAAGACGATGATCATCCAGGCGCAGTGGCCCGGCGCGTCTGCCGACGAGATGAGCCGCCAGGTCACCGATCGGATCGAAAAAAAGCTCGAGGAACTGGGCGCGCTCGATTTCACCCGCAGCGAGACCACGGCTGGAAAGAGCACCGTCTTCATCGATCTTCTTGCGACCACCAAGGCCAAGGATGTCGAAGCGACCTGGGTGCGGGTTCGCAATATGATCGGCGACATCAAGGGAGACTTCCCCTCGGGCGTCAACGGGCCGTTCTTCAATGACACATTCGGCGACGTCTATGGCAATATCTATGCCTTCATGGGCGATGGACTGACCCAACGGCAGCTCCGCGACCTCGTTGAAAACGCCAGGTCGAAGATTCTGACGGTTCCCAATGTCGGCAAGGTCGATCTGGTCGGAGCCCAGGATGAGGCTGTCTATCTCGAATTCTCGACCCGCAAGATCGCGGCGCTCGGCATCGATCGCCAGTCCGTGATCGATACGCTGACCGCCCAGAACGCGGTCACGCAATCGGGCTTCGTCGATGCCGGTCCGGAGCGGATCGCGTTGCGCGTCGGTGGGCAGTTCAGCTCCGAAGAGAGCCTCAAGGCGATCAATCTGCGCGTCAACAACCGCTTCTTCCCACTTTCGGACGTCGCTACGATCCGGCGCGGCTATGTCGACCCACCGTCAAGCCTGTTCCGTTACAATGGCAAGCCGGCGATCGGACTCTCGATCGGAATGCGCAGCGGCGCCAACCTGCTGGAGTTCGGCAAGGGCCTCGATCAGAAGATGGAAGCCATCACCGCCGATCTGCCGATCGGCGTGGACATCGCCCGTGTCTCGGATCAGCCCGCCGTCGTCGACGAAGCCGTATCAGGCTTCACGCGGGCGCTGTTCGAAGCCATTCTGATCGTCCTTGCCATCAGCTTCATCAGCCTTGGTGCCCGTGCGGGACTGGTCGTGGCCATCTCGATACCGCTGGTTCTGGCAATCACCTTCCTGGTGATGTCCTATAGCGGCATCTCGCTGCAGCGCATTTCGCTCGGCGCCCTGATCATCGCTCTCGGCCTGCTGGTCGACGACGCCATGATTGCCGTCGAAATGATGGTCGCGCGCCTCGAGGCGGGTGACGATCTCAAGAAGGCCGCCACCTACGTCTACACATCGACGGCTTTCCCGATGCTGACAGGAACGCTGGTCACGGTTTCGGGCTTCATTCCGATTGGTCTCAACAACAGCGCGGCCGGCGAATTCACCTTCACCCTGTTCGTGGTCATCGCGGTTTCGCTGCTTGTCTCCTGGGTTGTCGCCGTCGTCTTCACGCCGCTGCTTGGCGTGACTTTGCTGCCGAAGACCTTGAAATCCCACCACGAGCGCAAGGGCCGCGTTGCGCGGAGCTTTTCCTGGATGCTGCGCGGTGCCATGCGGTTCCGCTGGATCACCATCGGCGTGACTATCATCGCCTTCGGGCTTTCAGTGCTCGGCATGGGCCTTGTCCAGCAGCAGTTCTTCCCATCATCGGACCGTCCTGAACTGATCGTCGATTGGAATTTGCCCCAGAACAGCTCGATCGCCGAGACAAACAGGCAGATGGCGAAATTTGAACAGGAGAAGCTCGCCAACAACGACGACATCACCCATTGGACCAGCTACGTCGGCGAAGGCGCGCCCCGCTTCATCCTGTCCTTCGATGTCCAGACGCCCGATGTCTCCTTCGGTCAAATGGTTATCGTCACCAAAAGCGTCGACGTGCGCGACAAGGTTCGGGCTGACCTGCAGGCCTATCTGAGCAAGACCTTTCCCGGCACCGATGCGTTCGTGAAGCTTCTCGACATCGGCCCTCCCGTCGGCAAGCCTGTGCAATATCGCATCAGCGGTCCGAACATCCAGAAGCTGCGGGACCTCTCCCAGCAGTTGGCGGGCATCGTCGGTCAGCATCCGCTTCTGACGAATATGACCTTCGACTGGAACGAGCCGTCGCGGGTGGTCAAGGTCGACGTCCTCCAGGACAAGGCCCGCCAGCTGGGCGTGACGTCCTCCGACATTGCCACGGCACTCAACAGCATCGTCGAGGGATCGAGCGTGACGCAGATCCGGGACGACATCTACCTGATCGACGTCATCGGACGGGCCCAGGATACGGACCGCGGCTCGATCGAGACGCTGAAGAACCTGCAGCTGCCCGGAACCAGCGGAAACTCCGTACCGCTTTCGGCCGTTGCCAACTTCCACTACGAGCTGGAACAGCCGGAGATCTGGCGCCGCAACCGGATACCGACGATCGTCATCAAGGCCGCCGTGTCAGGTCCGACGCAGCCGGCGACGATCGTTAGCGAACTGCAGGGCAAGGTCGATGAATTCCGCAAGACCCTGCCGCCGGGCTACAGCATCGTCAATGGTGGTGCTGTCGAGGAAAGCGGCAAGGCACAGGGACCCATCGCGGCGGTCGCACCGCTCATGCTGTTTGCCATGGCAACGATCCTGATGATCCAGCTGCAGAGCTTCAGCCGGTTGTTCCTTGTGTTTGCCGTCGCGCCGACAGCCCTCATCGGCGTGGCGTCGGCGCTGCTGCTCAGCAACGCGCCCATGGGGTTCGTGGCGATCCTCGGCATTCTGGCGCTGATCGGCATCCTGATCCGCAACTCGGTCATCCTCGTGGTCCAGATCGAACATCTACGAAGCGAGGGAAGACCTCCCTGGATGGCGGTCATCGAAGCGACCGAGCATCGCATGCGGCCAATCCTGCTCACTGCCGCCGCGGCCACGCTTGCCCTCATTCCTATCTCCCGCGAGATATTCTGGGGACCTATGGCCTATGCCATGATGGGCGGTATTGTCGTCGGAACGGTTTTGACCCTACTGTTTCTACCGGCACTCTACGTCGCCTGGTTCCGCATTCGGCGTGAAGAGGAACCTGTCGAGCATGAGCCGATCGCCACGTGAGGCGATCCACCAGGCGCCCGGATTTCGCAGCTGGGCGCCGGCCTACCGACGACCAAGGCCGGCCCTGAGGGTGTCGCCAGAATACAGGATTTTGCTCCGATGATGTTCCCCGACCGTTCCACGCGTCGCCTCTCGCAGGTGGTGATCATGATGGTTGCTGTCCTTTCCGGCTGTGCCTCCAGGCCTTCCGCGGCTGTTCTCGATCCGGTTCATCCGGCCAACCTGCCGGAGAAGCGCATCGTCATGCTGACGGCGACGAACCGCGACAGCCTGGGCCCATCCCGTGGATTCGGCGTGAACTGGGCGCAGTCCGTGGCCTACCAGAGCTACGAGATGTCGGTTCCACCCACCCACAAGCCGGCAGCCATCGAATACCCGAAGGATCGCCCCGACCCGCAACAGCAGTTCGTGGTGACACGCCGGCAAGACCTTTCCGAAGCGGGATTCGTCGCCGCTGCGGCCAACTCGGTAGGGCCTGACGGAAGCGTGCAGATCTATGTCCACGGCTACAACAATTCTTTCCAGGAAGCGCTCTACCGCGAAGCGCAGGTGACTGCCGATTCGAGCCTCCAAGACCCCATCATGTTCTCCTGGCCTTCCCAGGCCTCGATCGTCGGATATGTGGCGGACCGCGACGCAGTCCTCTACTCGCGACACGACCTCCAGACAGTCGTGGCCGCCCTTTCGTCGGCCAAGAAAATCAAGCGCATCGTGTTGTTCGGCCACAGCATGGGCGGCTTCCTGGTGATGGAGGTGGTCCGTCAGCTCAAGCTCGAGCATCGCGAGGATGTCATCGGCAAGCTCCAGGTCGTGCTTGCCTCGCCCGACATCGATGTCGACGTGTTCCGATCCCAGCTGAAGGAGATCGGCAAGCTGAAATATCCGCCAACCTTGCTGATCTCGAAGGTCGACCGCGCCCTGGCCGTGTCCAGCTTCCTCGGAGGCGAGCGCCCACGCGTCGGCCGGCTCGATGTCGGCGATCCGCTCATTCAGCAGGCCGCCTTGGAAAACGATATCACTTTGATCGACCTCACTTCGCTGAAAGCAACGGACGGGGTCGGCCATGACAGGTTCGCATCGCTGGCGCGGTTTGCAAAGCAGCTGGAGGCACTCGACCGGACGCCGGCAGCTGCGGCTTCACGCGTCGGCACCTTCGTCTTCGACGCGGCAGGCGCCGCGGTCTCCAGTCCCTTCAGGCTGGCCTCGACCGTCGTCAGTGGAAAGTAGCAGACCTCGGCCTCAACGCCGAAGGACCTTCACTTCGCGCGGCGGCAGCGGTCCGAGCAGAACTTGACCTCGCTCCAGTTCGCCGCCCACTTCCGACGCCAGGTGAATGGCAGGCCACAGCAAGCGCAAATCTTGGTCGGAAGATCGCCCTTCTTTTTCATTTTCGGCATGGGCAAGGCCTTTCGGGTGCGGCGCGACGAATATGGCTCATACTCGCTGCCCGGCGTCCATTTTCGTCAAAAACGATGCGGCGCTCTCGCGATAGGACCGTCTCTTGCCCTCGTCCATGCGGTGCCAGGATGCATAGATCTGCGCGAGGCGGTGGTTGGTCGAAAGAGTTTCGCGGTTTCGGTCCAGGAAATCCCAATAGAGCGCGTTGAACGGACAGGCGCCGTCGCCGGTTTTCCTGGTGACGTCGTAGCTGCAGTTTTCGCAGTAGTCCGACATGCGGTCGATATAGGCGCCGCTTGCTGCATAGGGTTTGGAAGCCATGAAGCCCCCGTCGGCGAATTGGCTCATGCCGATCACATTCGGTAGCTCCACCCATTCGAAGGCATCGGCATAGACCGAGAGATACCATTGATGGACGGCATGCGGGTCGAGTGCGGCGAGCATCGCAAAATTCCCGACGACCATCAGCCGATGGATATGGTGGGCATAGGCGTGGGTCATGGTTTGGGTGATGACGGTCGACAGGCACGCCATGTCGGTCTCGCCGTTCCAGAAGAACCAAGGGAGCGGTCTCTCGGCATTGAAGACGTTGCTGTCCTCATAGCCCGGCATCTTCAGCCAGTAGATGCCTCTGATATATTCCCGCCAGCCGATGATCTGGCGAATGAAACCCTCCACCGCATTCAGCGGCGCCGAGCCCTCGAAAAAGGCTCGCTCCGCCGCCCGACAGACCGACAGAGGGTCGAGCAGCCCGATGTTGATATAGAACGACAGCAATGCGTGATTGAGAAAGGGCTCATCCCTCAGCATTGCGTCCTGGGTGGCACCGAAATTCGGCAGGAAATCGACGATAAAGGCCTCCGCCGCCTTTTCGGCATCCGTGGCGGTGACGGCAAATCCGAAGTTCCGGGTCGAGCCCATGTTGTCGGGGAAGGACGTCTCTACGAGATTGAGTACTCCAGCGGTTATCGGGTCGGGCTTGAAGACAGGATGTTTCGGGCGGAAAAGGTCGGGCTGGGCGGGCCTGCGGTTCTCCGCATCGAAATTCCACTTGCCGCCCTCTGGCTGCTGTCCCTGCATCAGCAAGCCGGTCTTCCGGCGCATGTCGCGATAGAAATACTCCATGGTGAGGGATCGCCGACCGTCCGCCCACCGCCGAAATTCCGGCTTCGCGCAGAGGAAGCGCGTGTCGGCCCTAATTTCGACCGGCACACCGACCATCGCGGCCCAGCCCTCCATCGCATTCAGGACGCGCCATTCGGAGGCTTCCGTGGCGATGATCCGCTTCGGCATGACCTCTGACAAAAGCCGCATCAGCTCGCCGGTAAAGGAGCCGGCATTATTCGGGTCGTCTAGACGGGCGTAGTGGAGCTCGAAACCGCTGGAGCGCAGCTCTTCGGCGAAATGGCGCATGGCGGAGAAGATCAGCGCGATCTTCAGCTTGTGATGCGGCACATAGGTGGCCTCCTCCATCACCTCGCACATCAGGATCGCATCCTGCGCCGGATCGGCATCCTCCAGGCTCGACAGCGATTGCGACAGCTGGTCGCCGAGTATGAAAATGAGGTTGCGCACAGGCTTCATCGGCAGGCTTTCGGATTGCGACTTTCGGGTTGCAGTACGCTGAGGATGATCAGCCGGATTGGTCTGATATCAACGATAAGGCTGCGATGCCCGATGCGGCACCGCTCCGGCGTGCAGCCTCAGAAGGCAACTCGGCCACGGCATCCCGTTGAATTCGCCTGAGTTCCGCATATGTCTTCTTTGGGAGCGGGGATTACGACCTGCGCAGAATGGGAGAGAGAATGTGCCGAACCTGGGTGGAACTGTCTGCATCGTGACCGGCGCTGGCCGGGGAATCGGGCGCGAAACGGCGCTGCATCTGGCCAGGGCCGGTGCGGCGGTCGCCTTGATCGCCAGAACATCCACCGAGATATCCGAGACCGAGTCGCTCATCCAGGCCGAAGGCGGCAAGGCGCTGGCCGTGGCGGTTGACCTTGTCGATCGCATGGCGGTGGAAAGGGCAATACAGTCGATCGTCGACACGCTCGGACCTGTCGATCTTCTTGTCAACAACCACGGGTCCTTCCGGGCATTCGGGCCGATCTGGGAGTGCGACCCCGACACGTGGTGGCAGGACGTCGAAATCAACCTGCGGGGCAGCTTCCACACATCCCGCTGCCTGGCGCCGGGAATGCTGGCGCGCGGCCGGGGACGGATCGTCAACTTCGTCGGCGGCGGCACCGGCAACAGCTTTCCGCACGGCTCGGGCTACGCGTCGAGCAAAGCCGCGATCATGCGCTTCACGGAATGCCTCAACGACACGACCAAAGAGGGTGGGGTTCTGGCCTTCGCCGTCGATCCTGGCCTGGTGCGCACGCCGATGACGGAGCTGCAGGTGTCGTCGGAGGACGGCAAGAAGTACCTTTCCGCCATCCAGACGCTGTTCGACGAAGGTGTCGACCTGCCGCCGTCGCGCGCCGCGGCCCTGATTGTCGATATTGCCTCCGGGCGCTTCGATCCGCTCGCGGGGCGACTGTTGAGGGGCGCAGACGACCGGGATCAGCTTGGGCGCGAGATGGCGGCCTTGGTTGATGACGACGGCCGTGCGTTGCGCTTCACCAAGCTGTTTTCAGAGGCCTGATACCAGCGCCGAATGCTTGGGTTGACGGCACCGGGATACACCGGATGCCAATGAACCACCGAGGCGGACAGCATGCGCTGCCCGCCTTTCAGGCAGCATTCATGTTTTTCATCCCGGAGAGGGTCGCTTTGGCCCAAGCGACGACGGGCCGGTGGTCGGAGACACCGAGCGTCTCGACATCGTAGACCGGCCCCAGCCGGCAGGGCTCCGCGCGCTTGGCAAGTTCGATCAACTCGGGAATGTAGGCCGCTCCCGGATGTCCGGGAAGACGTCCGTCCAGTCGGGCGGCGTATCGCTCCGCCACCACCTCTGCCGGCGCGTGGCACCACACCTCGGCAATATCCGTCGTGCCCGACATGGCAATGTGCTCGCGCAATAGCTCCATCGGCTGGAAGCCGAACCAGGCGTCGACGATAAAGGTCGAGCCATCGGGGGCATCGCGGATGACAGACCAGATCGCCTTGTAGCTCGCCTTGCCGAGGGTCCGGTTGAACAGCCGGTCGACGCCTTCGATATGTTCCAGAAACGGATCCTTGATCGTGTCGAGTGCAAGGATCGGCCAACCGGTGGCCTCGGATACGGCATGCGACAGGCGGCTTTTGCCGGATGCGGGGATGCCGTTGACCAGCAGGACGCGCTTGCCGCTCGCCTGCCGGGGCGGCCAGCCCTGCAATTGCCGGGCAGTCTCGAGCGCTGCCAGTCCGGCGCCAACCACGCCGGCGTCATCACCCAGCGCCGCGCATCGCAGCGGCGTCCGGTTCCAGCCGGATGTCTCGGGAAGGAAGCCGAGCGCTTCGACCGCTGCTTGTCCCATGCCGCCGCCGAGCAGCATGATCGCCGGGTCAAAGGCCGCCGACAGCGTGGAAATCGCAGCGCGCAACGGTCCCGCCCAGTTCTGGATGACAGCAAGTGCCCTCTTGTCTCCGGCCCGAGCCAGGACCGATATGTCCTCGAAGCGCGTGCCAGTGGGATAGCCGGCCTCTTCGAGATGGCGGGCGAGCGCCGTGCCGGAGGATTCCGTTTCCACGCAGCCTGTCTGTCCGCACAGGCAGCGGCGACCACTCCCGTGATTGACGACAAGGTGGCCCAGTTGCCCCGCACTTTGCTTGCCGTTGACGATGCGGCCATTTTCCATCGCCGCACCGCCGATGCCGGTACCGATGGTCAACATCACGGCGCTGCGGGCGCCGCGCGCGGCACCAACACCGGTTTCCCCGAGAAGGGCCATGCTGCAGTCGTTGGCGACGGCGACGGGCTTGCTGAATCTGTCCTCGATCAGCTTCTTGAAGTCGCATTGCGACAGATCGAGGTAGCCGCCTGACAGAACGATGCCCGCTTCGGCATCGACCCTGCCGGGAATGCCGATCCCGATCGCGACCACGTCGGCGCTGTCCGCCTGGCCTATGAGGTCGGTGATGATGCCGATCGCCGTCTGGCGGTCCCGGCTACCCGCAACGATCGTCTTGCTCAGGATTTCCCCGACCGCCGAGATGCGGGCGGCCCGGATGTTTGTGCCACCGATGTCGATGCCAATTGCAGACGGATGCTTTGTCATGTCGGTGACCGGACCTCATGCCGCCTTGCTGGTTCTTGTCCCAAAGTAGCGTCCGATGATGGCCTGGATATCCTGCAATCTCGAGACCGCGACCGTCGAAAGCTTCTGTGCCGAGACTTCCCTGTCGATCGAGATGCAGTCCTTCCAGAGCGAGCGACCGGCAATCACGCCCGATGCGCCGTTTTTCATCGCTGCCTCCACCTGGACCAGGAACGTCTGATGATCGACGCCCGCCGAAAGCACGGCCCAGGGAACGTTGCCGGCAAGGCGGGTAATCTCCGCACAGGCTTCTTCGGAACCCGGATAAGGGATCTTCAGCACCTTCGAGCCCAGCTCGAGGCAGGCGCGCGAGCCCTCGCGGATCAGCATCGGCAGTTTCGCCTCATAATCTTCAGAGCTCTCGCCTTCGAGCCTATAGGTCAGGAACTCGACGACCAGAAGCATGTCCTCGCGGCCGAAATCGGCGATGAAGCGCTTCAGTGTCTCGAGGTTTTCCCTATTCGCTTCGGGAACGTCCATTCGCAGATAGACCATGATTTTGCCGCCGGTGCCACCCAGCTGCCGGACGCGACGGGCGTCTATCCCCTCGACCATCTTGGATATGCGATAGCCCTCAGGAGACACATCCCAGCCGGAGGCGTCGAGGCCGATCAGCAGTGCCGTGTCGCGGGGCAGAATGCCCCGATCGACCAGATGCGGAACGGCACAGATCGGATCGACCAGCACGCAACCCGCATGGGCTGCGAGATGACGGGTGATATCGGCCTTGGTGTCGCCCAGCATCTCGTTGCTGATCTTCGCCTGCTCTTCCGGGGAAGAGGCAAGCAAGCTGCGCATTCCGCCGCGCTGGTCGCAGGCGATGACCATCATCGCCCCGTTGGCGCCGCAGATCTGCTGATATGCGCGCTGCTCCGCTGTCGTCATTGCTGTCATCGCATCCACTCCCTATCCGCTCATCAATCTGCGGCTGTTGATCAATCGCTCGACGGAGCCAGCGAAAACGGTCACAATTCTGCTGCTCGCAGGCCGGATGGCAATGCGATTGGGTAGCCTGAAATCTAAGGCATTCGAGCAGGATTGCGGTTTGGCCGCTTTTCAGCGATAACTCCTCCAAGTCACGTTCATGTAACACGTTTCAGAAAGGAATTGCAAGCGTGCCTCCGCAGCCTTCGCAAGAAACTCCAGCGTCCCGGGCGATGCTGCACATGGTTGCAAAGCTGCACTATGAGGCAGACATGTCGCAGGTCGATATCGCCAAGAAGGTCGGTGTCTCAACCGCGACCGTGTCACGCCTGCTGCAAAAGGCGCGGGCCGTGGGAATCGTCAGGATCGAAGTCCTGGATCTGGCATCACCGGATGAGATCAGCCTCGAGCTCGTGGCGGCGCTCAATCTCAAACGCGCGGCGGTGATCGATACCCCGCCATCCGGGGTCCTGGCTGCTCTTGCCGCGCCCTTGGGGAACCTTCTGAAGGAGGAGGGCCTCGGCAGCGGTTCTGTCCTCGGCATCGGCTGGGGGAGGGCAATTCGCGAAGTGGTGATGGCTGGGCTGCCGCGCATTCCGGGGATGCTGGTGGTACCGCTGAACGGCGGCATGCAGCAGGCAGCGCCGCACTTCCAGATCAACGAGTTCGTGCGTCAGGCAGCCGAGCATCTCGGCGGCGTCCCGCACTTCCTGCACGCCCCCTATCTGTCATCGACCGATCTGCGCGAAGCTTTTCTCAGCGACCCTTCGGTGCGGGAAACCACAGGTCTCTGGGACCGGATGGAGTGCTGCATCGTCGGGATCGGCCTGCCCCATGCGATCAATCCGCCGGAAGCCAGCGCCGCCACATTGAACGAGCAAGCCTTGAGCGCGGTCGGCGACGTGATCCGTCATTACGTCGACATCGACGGGAAGCCATTGCCCTGGGAGGGCGAGGAGCGGATGATCGCCGCCTCGCCGGAGCAACTGCGCCAGACGGGACTGGCCATCGGCATTGTCGCCACCGTCGAAAAGGCAGCCGGCGTGATCGGCGCGGTCCGGGCCGGAATGATCAACGCAGTCGTCACCGACACGGCAACGGCTCAGGCCATTTTGACCATTCTCCGCGAACAGCCTGCCGCATAGTTTTACCCCCACGGCGACGATCGCCAACACGCCGAAGCGAATAGAAATTCGTTTCAGGAAGATATTTCACTTGACGAAAGGTACGTCGCGGCATGAGGATCATGTCAGCCGGCTTCCAGGAGGGGTAGCCGTCTGACTCAGAACATCAGCTCATAATGGAGGAGACTATGGAGCGTCGTTCGTTCTTCAAGATTGCCGCAGCGGCAACAATCGCCACGTCCGCTGCCCTGACCGCCGGCCACGCCGGCGCCGCCGACAAGAAATACACCATCGCACTCGTTCCCGGCCTGACCACGGACGCCTTCTACATCACCATGCGCAAGGGCGCCGAGGCTGCGGCCAAGGCCGTCGGTGCGACGCTGGTGTTCCAGGGCGCTCCCGACTTCAACCCTGTCACGCAGGTTCCGGTGCTTGACGCCGTCATCGCAAAGAAGCCGGATGCGATCCTGATTGCGCCGACCGACAAGGATCAGTTGATCCAGCCGCTGAAGAAGGCGTCTGACGCCGGCATTCCGGTCATCACGGTCGACACGTTCATCGGATCCGGTGTCTACCAGACGGGCGCCGGCAATGCCGACTTCCCGCTTGCCTATATCGCGTCCGACAACGTGCTCGGAGGCGAGATTGCCGCGCGCGCACTTGCGAAAGCCGTTGGCGACAAGGGCAAGGTCTATGTCTCGAACGTCAAGCCAGGCGTCTCGACCACCGACCAGCGCGAAGAAGGCTTCAAGAAGGAGATGGCTGCAAACCATCCGGGCATCCAGGTCCTCGACACCCAGTTCAATGACAACGATGCCAACAAGGCGGCATCGCAGGTGCAGGCGGTGTTCGCCCGCAACCCCGATCTCGTCGGCGTGTTCGGCGCAAACCTGTTCTCGGCGCTCGGTTCAGCAACCGGCGTGAAGCAGGCGGGGAAATCAGGCGCCGTCAAGGTCGTTGCCTTCGATGCACCGACCAGCATCGTCGACAACATCAACTCCGGCCTGGTCGATGTCGCCATTGCCCAGCATCCGGCTGAAATCGGATATTTCGGCGTCATGGCAGCCTATGCCCACCTGACCGGCAATTCGATCCCGACCGCGATCGGCACCGGCTTTACCATCATCGACAAGTCGAACGTCACAGACCCGAAAGTCTCCAAGTACGTCTACTCTGATTGATCCATAGGGCGCCCGCGGCCGACATCGTCCGCGGGCGGTTTCCAGCGACATCTGTAACGCATGCAGCCTTCGGGCGGCAGGTCCTAGTATTGGATAAAAACATGGCAAGCACCGTTGAAACACCGCCGAAGGCGGACCTGCATGTCGCGCCCCAGGCCGATCATGCCGACCAGACAAAAAACCTGATCACGCGGATCGCGCAACTGCGCGCCTGGTTGTTTCTCGCCGCATTGATCCTCGTCTTCGAGATATGGGCGCGGCTTTCCTTCGGCGGCACCTTCGTCTTCTCCCCCTTCAACTGGCAGTCGATCGGCATCTTCGCCATTGCGCCCCTTCTTTTGGCGGTCGGCCAGACCTTCGTCATCATTTCCGGCGGCATCGATCTGTCGATGGGCTTCATCATGGGCCTTGCCGCCGTAGTCGCCGCGCATGTGACCAATATCGCCGGTCTCTACATGCCGCTTCCGATCGCCATGGTGGTCGGCATCGCTGTCGCGATCGCGGTCGCCACCATTCCCGGCATGGTCAATGGACTGCTGATCTCACGCCTGAAGGTTCCACCCTTCATCGGCACGCTCGGCATGTTCGGCGTCGCCCGGGGCGCGGCCTTTCTGCTCGCCGGTGGTACCACCGTCCCGGTCAAGAACGAGTATTTCGCCATCCTCGGCAACGGCAGCATCTACGGCATCCCCTACCTGGTCATCGTCACGGCCGTGTTCGTTCTGATCATGCACTATCTTCTCAGCCAGACCCGCTTCGGCCAGCACAATTACGCAATCGGCGCCAATGCGCAGGCTGCGCGTCGGGCCGGGATCGACATCAAGCGGCATCTGATGCGGCTCTACATATTGTCGGCCGCCTGCGCCGGCATGGGCGGGGCGCTCTACGCCGCGCGTTTCACGGCGGGCGCCGCCCAAGCCGGCGAACCGCTGCTGCTCGACTGCGTCGCTGCTGTCGTCATCGGCGGGGCAAGCCTGTTTGGTGGCTCGGGCTCGATCCTCGGCACCGTCGCCGGAGCCTTGGTCATCGCCGTCATTCAGTATGGCCTGGTGTTCCTCAATGTCGAACCCTTCTGGCAATTTATCGCCGTCGGCGTCGTCATCATCATTTCCGTTCTCATCGACCAGGCACAACGCCGGTTCACCGGAGCCAAGCAAGATGAATAGTCAAACCCCACTGCTCGAAGTCCGCAACCTCTCCCGCAGTTTCGGGGCGGTCAAGGCGTTGGAGAATTGCTCTCTCGTCGTCCGTCCGGGCGAGGTCGTGGCGCTCGCCGGCGACAACGGGGCCGGCAAGACCACCATGATCAAGACGATCTCCGGCGTTTATCCTCCGACATCAGGCGAAATTCTGATAGAGGGCAAGCCGGTATCCTTTTCCTCCCCCCAGGACGCGCGGGAAAAAGGAATCGAGACCATCTACCAGGATCTCGCGCTTGCCGATAATCTGACGATTGGCGCCAATATCTTCCTCGGCCGCGAGCCGATGAAGAAGGCGTTCGGCTTCCTGCCGGTGATCGACCGCAAGGCCATGGCCGAAGCAGCCCGCAAGACCATGGCGACGCTCGACTTCCATGTGAAGAGGTTGGACGCCCCCGTCAGTAATTTCTCCGGCGGGCAGCGGCAGGCCGTGGCGATCGGCCGCGCCGTCTACTGGAATGCACGAATCCTGATCATGGACGAGCCGACGGCGGCCCTTGGCGTGCCCGAACAGCGCAAGGTCGTGGCCCTCATCAAGTCGTTGAAGGCACAGGGACGAGGCGTGGTTTTCATCTCGCACAATCTTCAGGATATTTTCGCCGTCTCGGACCGCATCGTCGTCCTGCGACGCGGCATCGTGGCCGGCGAAAGAATGATCGCCGAGACAAATCATGACGAGGTCGTCAAGTTGATGATCGGCGGCTGAAGCCGCTGATCAATTGCCATCGGCGCCGCGGTTGGTAACGCAACGGCGCCGATACACGCTTGCCTTGGAGACACATCGATAACCGCAGCCTATCAAGCCGATTAGGAAATAAGACTTAATTCTATCGTCAACTTTCCCTATAACTCCATCAAGGACGATTTTGGCCGGTCATGCGCCGGACAGCGAGAGGTCCGTTCGCGAGTGAGATAATCGAGAGGAAATGCGATGGATAACCCAGTAGATACTTCCGGCAAATGTCCCGTTCCACACGGCGCGTCTTCGGGCGGCACCGGCAAGGGCGCGCGTGGAAACCGTGATTGGTGGCCCAATCAACTGGACGTGCAGATCCTGCACGGACACTCGGTTCGCTCGGACCCGATGGGCGATTCCTTCAACTACGCCGAAGAATTCAAGACGCTTGATCTCGAAGCCGTGAAACAGGACCTTCATGCGCTGATGACCGACAGCCAGGAATGGTGGCCGGCGGATTTCGGCCATTACGGCGGTCTGTTCATCCGCATGGCCTGGCACAGCGCCGGCACCTATCGAATCACCGACGGCCGTGGTGGCGCGGGCCAGGGGCAGCAGCGCTTTGCGCCGCTCAACAGCTGGCCGGACAATGTCAATCTCGACAAGGCGCGCCGCCTGCTCTGGCCGATCAAGCAGAAATACGGCAACAAGATTTCCTGGGCCGACCTGATGATTTTGACGGGCAACGTCGCGCTCGAATCGATGGGCTTCAAGACCTTCGGTTTCGCCGGCGGTCGTGCCGACGTCTGGGAACCGGAGGAATTGTTCTGGGGCCCGGAAGGCACCTGGCTCGGCGACGAGCGCTATAGCGGTGAGCGCGAGCTGGCGGATCCATTGGGCGCCGTACAGATGGGTCTGATCTACGTCAATCCAGAGGGCCCCAACGGCAATCCGGACCCACTCGCCTCTGCCCGCGACATTCGCGAAACCTTCGCCCGTATGGCGATGAACGACGAAGAGACCGTCGCGCTGATCGCCGGCGGCCACACCTTCGGCAAGACACACGGCGCTGGCGACCCTTCGCTGATTGGCGTCGAGCCGGAAGGCGGGGAGCTCGAGGCCCAGGGCCTCGGCTGGCATAGCAAGTTCGGCACCGGCGTCGGCAAGGATGCCATCGGCGGCGGACCTGAGGTCACCTGGACGCAGACACCGACGCAGTGGAGCAACTTCTTCTTCGAGAACCTGTTCAACTTCGAATGGGAGCTGACCCATAGCCCGGCCGGTGCCAAGCAGTGGAAGGCAAAGAACGCCGAGCCTTCGATCCCGGATGCCTTCGACACGTCCAAGAAGCATCTCCCCACCATGCTGACCAGCGACCTCGCGCTGCGCTTCGACCCGATCTATGAAAAGATCTCGCGTCGCTTCCTCGAAAACCCGGATCAGTTCGCCGACGCCTTCGCCCGCGCCTGGTTCAAGCTCACCCATCGCGACATGGGCCCCAAGGTGCGTTACCTCGGCCCGGAAGTCCCGGCTGAAGATCTGATCTGGCAGGACGTCATTCCGCCGGTCGATCACCCGCTGATCGATGACAAGGACATCGCCGACCTCAAGGCCAAGGTGCTTGCCACCGGTCTGTCTGTGCAGGAACTGGTGTCCACCGCCTGGGCATCCGCTTCGTCCTTCCGTGGTTCGGACAAGCGCGGTGGCGCCAATGGTGCTCGCATCCGTCTCGCGCCGCAGAAGGATTGGGAAGCCAACCAGCCGGCACAGCTGGCGAAGGTTCTCGCCGTTCTCGAAGGCGTCCAGAGCGAATTCAACGCCGCCCAGACCGGTGGCAAAAAGCTTTCGCTGGCTGACCTCATCGTCCTGGCGGGCGCAGCGGCTGTCGAGAAGGCCGCCAAGGCCGGCGGTCACGATATCGCCGTGCCGTTCACGCCCGGTCGGATGGATGCTTCCGAAGCGCAGACCGATGTTGCCTCCTTCGCCGCGCTGAAGCCGCGCGCCGATGGCTTCCGCAACTACATCGGCGGCCGCCAGTACATGAAGCCGGAAGAGGCGCTGGTGGACCGCGCCCAGCTGCTGCAATTGAGCGCGCCGGAAATGACTGTCCTGGTCGGTGGGCTCCGCGTCCTCGAAGCAGGCCAGCCGGAGCACGGCAAGTTCACGACCCGTCCCGGTGCACTGACGAACGACTTCTTCGTCAATCTCCTCGACATGGGCACCCAGTGGTCGCCGATCGAAGGCAAGCAGGGCATCTACGAAGGCCGTGATCGCAAGACCAGCCAGCCGAAATGGACAGGCACGCGTGTCGACCTGATCTTCGGCTCCCACGCGCAATTGCGCGCGATTTCCGAAGTCTATGCGGCATCCGATGCACAGGAAAAGTTCGTGAAGGACTTCGTCAAGGCTTGGAACAAGGTCATGAACGCGGACCGCTTCGACCTGCACTGATCGCCATCACGCCTTTGGGCACGGCCTTGTGCCGTGCCCAAAGTGCTATAGGCGCTCTGACAATCGTAGAGCATCTTGCGGGCGCAGGGCTCCTTAATCCAGGAGGTCCCGTCCGCGTCGCGGGCTAGCTCAGCCGCGGCCAATGAATGGCATGCTGGATGCCATCAGCGTAATGAACTGGACGTTCGCGTCGAGGCTCATGTTTGCCATCGACAGCACGGTCGATCCCACCAATGCCACATCCATGGTCGGCTCCACGGCAATCGTGCCGTCTGCCTGTGGCACGCCCTTTGCCATGCTGGTTGTCATATCCGTGGCGGCGTTGCCGATATCAATCTGCGAGGCCACGATGTTGTGGATACGACCGTCGAGGCTGATCGACTTGGTGAGACCGGTGACGGCGTGCTTGGTAGCCGTATAGGCAGCCGAGCCCGGGCGCGGCGTATGGGCCGAGATGGAGCCGTTGTTGATGATGCGGCCGCCCTGTGGCGATTGGTCCCTCATGGCCCGGTAGGCACCGCTGGCGCAGAGAAACATACCGTTGAGGTTGACGGCAACCACGGACTGCCATTGTTCGAAGGTCACATCGCCGAAGTTTGTTGTCGGCGCGCCGATGCCGGCATTGTTGAAAAGCACATCGAGACGGCCGGCCTGCGCCTTGACGGTCGCAAACAGTGTATCGACGGAATGAGGATGCGTCACATCTGTCGGAACGATGAGGGACGTGCCGAGCTTAGCAAGGGAAGCCGTTTCCTGCAGCGGCTCCTGGCGCCGACCTGCCAAGGCGACAAAGTAGCCGCCGTTAAGCAGCGCCAGGGCTACCGTTCGGCCAATTCCGGACCCTGCGCCGGTGACAACTGCGACCCGTTGATCCATCTTTCGTCATCCTATCATTCGTCTGGCACCCAGGCCGGCTCAGATGGCCGCTGGGGTGTAATCGTTGGCGGTAAACAGGTGATGGTGCACCCGGCCGGTAAACATCTTGAGAAGTTCGCCGCTCACCTCCCGACTTTCATAACGCACATCGGACTGCAAGGCGGCATCCACTGTCTCCATGTCGGCGTAGCGAATGGCAAGTGCCATCGCATAGGGCGGCGCACCTTCGTCACGATCCAGACCGTCCAGGACCCGGACTTCCTCGGCACCTGGAAACCGCGTCCACAGCGGCACCAGCCGCTCCTTTACGAAAGCGCGGAATTCGGCTTCCTTGCCGGCATGGATCTCTCCTTCGAACAAAGCATAGCGGACAATCATCGGTGTTTCCAATGGATGAAGGGGAACGGATGCAGGGAAGGAAGCCCCGGGCGCTTGCTCGCGCCCGGGGCATTGATCTTTACTTGCCCCAGATGGACTTGTAGTGATCGCGGTAACCGTTGTCGGGATCGAAGCTGTTCTTCGGGCCGCCGTCGAATTCGACATTGGCTGATGTGACCACATGAAGCGGCGAGACGTAGCCGGACCATGCGACACCGGCGAAGGCGCGGTTCAGCTCGTCGACAAGCTGCCAGCCCTGCAGATTGAGCGGCTCGGCGACGGTCACAGCCTGGTATTGCTTGGCGCGAATGCGCTGATAGGCGCTCTCGGAGCCATCGCCGGCCGCGACATTGACGGGCTTTCCATCACCGGCGATGCCAGCCGATGCGAGCGACGGACCCATGAAGTCGAAGTAGAGATCGTTGATCGCCAGAGAGTGCGTCCACTTCTCTCCGTACTTCTGCAGCAGCGAGGTTGTGAGCTGCGGCATGCGCTGCGAGGTTTCGGCGATCGGCGTATCGACATATTCGAGCACCGTGCCGCCGAGCGACTCGATCTCCTTCTTCATGCGGTCAGCCTTGGCGATGGCGATGGCATAGGTGCTGTCGGTGAAAATCACGACACCCGGCTTGCCGCCTGCGTCCACGAACGCCCAATCCGCTGCAGCTTTGGAGACCTCCATGGCATCGGTCGTGACATTGGCGAAGACGCCGACGTCAGGCACGGGGCCGACATTCGATGCCGCATGCCAGGACACCATCGGGATGCCGGCAGCCTTTGCCTGCTCCATCGCCGGCTTCTGCTCGACCGCGTCGAAGCCATCGATGATGATGCCGTCGGGCTTCAAAGCCATGGCCTGGCCGAAGGCCGCGGTGCGGCCGCCGATCGAGCCGGCACCATCGAGCGCGGTGACCTTCCAGCCGAGCGCGCCGGCCGCTTCCTGGACGCCGGTGACGACGCCAAGGATGCCGCCGTTCTTCATGTCCCCGGCCAGAATGACAATGTTCTTGCCGGCCGCTCCCTTCGGCCCGGTCGTTGGGCCGTCCCAGGCGGCAGCCTTCGAGGCGTATTTATCAACAACGGCCTTGGCATCGGCCATGGGGTCGGCGAAGGCGGGCAGGCTGGTCATCAGGGCGAGGGCCGCGACGGTCACCTGCAACATCGTTCTGCGATTCATGTTCACTCCTCCATTTGGTTTCGAGAGCCGGACGTGAAGCCGGCACAGTTCACTTGGACGCGGGCGTGATCCTCCTCACGGCACCGCGCTTGCGCTGGGCGTATCCGGCTATGCCGATGGCAATGAGCAGGGTGACCCCATTGAAGAGCGGCTCGATGAAGAACGAACCGCCGAATTGCTGAATTCCGGATATGCCGACGGCAAGAATGATCACGCCGATCAGCGTTCCCCAGACATTGACGCGACCAGGCTTGATCGTCGTCGAGCCAAGGAAGGCGCCGACCAGCGCCGGCAGGAGATATTCCAGGCCGACACTCGCCTGGCCGATACGAAGCTTGGAAGCCAACAGCACGCCGGTAAGGGCTGCGAGAAGGCCCGACGTCACGAAGGCGCCGATGACAAATTTGCGCACCGGAATGCCGTTCAACGCCGCTGCTTTCGGATTAGCGCCGATGGCATAGAGGTAGCGTCCGACCGGCAGGTATTCGAGCACCACCCACATGGCGATGGCGATGCCAAGCACATAGAAGCCGGTGATCGGCAGGCCGAAAAGCATCGTCCCGTTGAGGGCATAGAAGCCCTGCGGCAGAACACCGACAACCTGGCGGCCGCCGGTATGCCAGAGGGCAAGTGCATAGAGAACCGTGCCGGTTCCGAGTGTTGCTATGAAGCTGTCGATCTTGGCGACCTCGACCAGCAGTCCGTTCAGGAAGCCGGTGAGGGTGCCTAGCGCCAGAACAATCAACACGGCGACCGGCCAGGGAAGGCCATAGGCGGTCTGCAGGCTGATGGCGAGGATATGCCATAGCACGATGCCGTAGCCGACCGTTAGATCGATGCGGCCGGACGCCATCGGGATCATCGCGGCAAGCGAGAGCAGCGCAATGATTGCCTTGTCCGAAACGATGGAGCGGACGTTCAGCAGCGTCGGAAATGTCGTCGGCAGCAGAATGGAAAACAGCAGTATGAGCCCGATTGTCAGGATCACCAAGCCATAGACGGGGATCAACCGGCCGATTTTCTGCGCGGTCGACAAGCCTGCCAGCTCGCTCTTAGTCGGCTCAAGTGCGGTCGATTCAATGGATTGCATGGCTTTGCTCCTCGATTTTCATGCCGCTTCGGACGCGGAAGCGGCAGTAATCACCGCCTCCGTGGTCAAAGCATCGCCGGTGAGTTCGCTGACGATCCTGCCGCGCGAGAACACCAGCGCGCGGTGGCAGATATGGGCGATTTCCTCGAAGTCTGTGGAAACGACGACGACCCCAAGGCCGGCGTCGAGCGCCTGCGTGATCAGGCGGTAGATTTCGGCACGGGCGCCAACGTCGACGCCCGCAGTCGGATCCTCGCAGACGAGCAGCTTGCGGCCCGTTGCAAGCCAGCGCCCGACCACCACCTTCTGCTGGTTGCCGCCGGAAAGCGCCTCGACCGGTAGATCCGGATCGTTCGGTCGCAGGCCGACGGAACGGCCGATGGTGAGCGCAAGATCGGCCTCCCGTCGCGGCGAGAGAAACGACAGCAGGCCGCGCCCGACGGCACCCGGATTGAGATAGGTGTTTTCACGCACCGAAAGCGACATGGCGACAGATTCTTCCGTCCGGTCCCGGGCCATCAGGCCGATGCCCGAAGCCATGGCGGCACGCGGGCTCGACAGATCGGGTTCGGCATCATGCAGCAACACACTCCCGGAAAAAGCCTCACAGCCGAACAGCGCCCGTCCCACCGTTTCCTGGCCAGCGCCGCGCAGGCCGACCAGCCCCAGCAATTCGCCCTGGCGTATGTCGAAGGAGACCGGGCTGGTACCGGCACAGACCAGATCGCGGACCTCAGTGATCGGCTTTCCCGGAACCGTCGGCTTCTTGGCAAAGAGGTCGAGGTTGCTGCGGCCGATGATCATCGTCACAAGCTCATCGGGGCTGGTGTCGGCAACGGCCTTTTGCCCGACCATCTTGCCGTCGCGCAGCACAGCGACACGGTCGGCGATCCGGAATATCTCGTCCAGTCGATGCGAGACGTAGATCATCCCCACGCCGCGTGCCTTCAGCGGCCGGATCGCGTCGAACAACCGGTCGACTTCATCGGCAGGAAGGCTTGCCGTCGGTTCGTCCAGGACCAGGACGTCCGCTTCCACGGCAAGAGCCCGGGCGATGGCAACCAGCGATTTTTCCGTACGGCTGAGCGACGACACCCTGGTCGTGGGATCGAAGTGACAACCGACGAGCTTCAACGCGTCCTCGGCCCGCGCCTGGGTGCGCTTCCAGTCGATCATGCCACGGCGCATCGAGAAACCCTGGGCCAGTCCCATGTTTTCACCGACGGTCATCCATTCGATCAGCCCGAGATCTTGATGGATGAAGGCGACTGGCTGGCGCTCGTTGGGTCTGGAGGGGCGATGATGATAGCTCTCGCCTCGAAACAGGATGTCGCCGACGTCAGGCTTGTAGATGCCGGCAAGGGTCTTGATCAGCGTCGACTTGCCCGCTCCGTTTTCGCCGAGCAGGGCCAGGATCTCCCCCTCGCGGAGATCGAAGGAAACATCGCTCAGCGCCCGGGTGCCGCCGAACGTCTTGGTGATGGCCTGAAACTCAAGCAGTTGTCTCGCTTCCACCGATGCTCCTCCCAAAGCCACCGTTCATGAAATTCATGTTATCGATAACATTAGACGGCGGTCAAGCAAAAATCTGCGACGAGGCTGAGGGCGGATGATGGTTTGAACCGCTAGCCTGCGAGCGAGCCATCGAGAAGGCGCATCATCTCGGCCGAATCCCGGGGGCCGAGACCGGCGACGCAGAGCAGCCGGTGGATTTCTGTGACGGCACTTGTCATCGGAAGGGGTGTCCTGGTCTTCAACGCGAAGGCTTGCAGCGAGTCGAGATCCTTCAGCATGTTGTCGATACGGCCGGTCGGCGAAAAGTCACGAGCTGCAAACTTTGCCGTGAACTCTTGCAATATTCGATTGTCTGCCCGGCCTCCAGCAAGAGCGGCCGGCAGCATGGCGGGATCGACGCCGCCTGCCTCCGCCAGCTTGACGGATTCAGCCACGGCCTGGAAAAGCACCGCGCAAAAAAGCTGATTGATCAGCTTCGTGGTCTGGCCGGCGCCCGTGCCGCCCATCAGCGTGTAATTGGCGGCCAGATGCTGCATGACGACACGGGCCCGTTCGAAGTCCGCCTCGCCGCCGCCGGCCATGATCGTCAGGCTTCCCGAAAGCGCGCCGGGTACACCACCCGAGAGCGGGCAGTCCATCCAGCCCATGCCGGTTTCAAGCCTGAGCCGGCTCGCCATCGAGGTCGTTTCGGTGGGATCGATGGAGGACATGTCGATGAGCAGCTTCTCCGGCGATGCCGCCGCAGCCACGCCGCCTGCACCGAAAACGACGGATCGGACGATATCCGCATGATTGAG
>Ga0070670_100000941_pt1 | contig 22849 bp, 16 predicted proteins | sample KBSS63metaG_FD_64665 | JGI IMG/M metagenome (GOLD analysis project Ga0070670, IMG submission 64665) | Switchgrass rhizosphere microbial communities from Kellogg Biological Station, Michigan, USA - KBS S6-3 metaG | ecosystem: Host-associated > Plants > Roots > Rhizosphere > Soil ... | reverse complement strand
CTATCAACTACCCAGCACGGTTCCCGAAAAGGCGAGGTTGTGTCCCACATGCGGATGGCAGGCGGGGCCAGAAGACATGTTTTGCTTTACCGACGGAACACCCTTACCTCGTTAATGGCAGAGATCATAGGAGGATGAGGAAATGGCGACATGTAGACAATGTGGGGGTAAAGGCAAAATAGCCTGTATTCAATGTTATGGCTCTGGACGCCACGGATCAGATCCCAATAAGTCTTGTGCCCATTGCCATGGTAAGAAGACTCAGACTTGTCCCGAGTGCGGCGGCAGTGGAAAGTCTCGATGACTTCATAATCGTGACAACCAATTCGTTGCTTCGATCGCGATGGCGAAGCGCTCCGCAAAGCGTACGCGACGCCGCTATATCCCTTTAGGGTGAAACTATGACTATAGGAGAATCTGTAATTGCTCTCGGTCAAGCTTGGCATCGAGTAATGTCGGAATGAATAGGAGCACTTAGATGGACTCGAAAGTTCCGAAGGATGTGGAGTGGGTTCCACTGGCCGACGGAAATGCTGACGCCATGTTTGTGTTTGATGTGGGTCACGCGATCTCTGACCCGCACCACGAGATGAGCCGGAAGTTCATCGATAAGATTCCGACTCTCGCCGTTCAATGCCTAAAGTGCGGGAGAATACATCCCTTCGCGGAAGTTCTAAGAGGTTGTCCCAGATGTTCCCGCACCGAATACCGTTACCAGGGCAATCCATCCAAGCTTGGCATCGTCTGCGGCTACTGCAATGCTGAAATACTGCCCTTTGTGAAGTGTGACTGTGGCTCGAGCAGTCGAATAAATGGTCAGACTCTCCGCAAGCCTAAAACCAGCGGCTGCTTCATTGCCACCGCAGCTTATGGATCTCCTATAGCTCCAGAGGTAGTTGTTCTTCGTAGTTTTCGCGATGACGTCCTGTTACGGTCTGAAACCGGTTCTGCGTTGGTAGAATTCTATTATGTACTATCACCACCAGTGGCTTCATTGATTTCCAGGATCGGTTTTCTACGTGCGTTAGTGCGAGCCGTTCTGCTGAGACCTATTCTGCGAGTTCTCAAACGGATTGCCTAAAACGCGAACTGCCTATGCTGAGTAGACTGTTCAAAAATCGTGCCCAAACTACGCGCATCGCGTATGAGCGTACAGGAGAGGGCATACCTGGACTTCCCCGAGGACTTTTCACCATCAACCCGGATGGAAGCGATTGCCGGCAAATTCGCGATTCTGGTGAGAGCCCGAAGTGGTCGCCGGACGGACAATGGATTTCATTCGTTGAGAAAACGGAAGACAACGGTTGGTTACATAGTGTGTTCGTGATGAGGCCTGACGGGAAAAGCGAACGGCGTCTCACATTTCACCACGACGTAACGGCGACACCTGGAGCGTGGTCACCCGACTCCAAATCCTTAGGTTATTCATTGTGGCTCTGGCAGGAAAAGAAATATGAGCTTTGTGTTGTTGACATAGCAACCGCCCAATGGAAGCACCTTCTCAAGTCAGAATGTGAAATCTATCCTGTATGGTCGCCTTCAAACAAGATTATTTTTCGCCAGTACGGAGAATCAGGCGGATCTCGACTTTTTGAGGTTGACCCAGATGGCAAGTCACTTCAGCCTTGCTCGATGTTCCACCCCGGAGATGACGAACCGGTCTGGGCCTTTGACGGCCGCCAACTTGTCTGTGGAAGTGATGATGGAATGGTAGTGATGAAAGCCGATGGGAGCGATCGCCGAGTCGTTCGGTCACCCCGGAACGCTATCCAGTGGGCGATGTCACCTGACGGTCAGAGTGTCGTTTATTCGTCATCTCGCGAATCGCTGAATTCAGGACTTGAGGTATTCATTGTAGATCTGAAAGATGAGACAAAGAGAAGACTCGTATTCAATCCGATGAAGGGCGATAAGGAAGTCGATAGCCGATGCGTTTCGTGGTCGCCCTGGCTATAGCTTGGGCGTGACCATGCCCACCCGACCGACGACAGGCAACTTGGCAAACAGGCGTAAAGGAGAAGAGCCGATGACTCCCGACGACATTTACAAAGCGCTGGCGGAGATTCGCGATAAGTTTCCGAAGTCCAGCAAGATGTTTTTAGGACTCATTGAACCAGCCGGCGCGACCGGAGCATTTGAAGGCGCCACTCAGCGAGGAGCCATAATCTCTATGAAGAGTGCGTGGCAGCTAGAGGACAAGGTCCCCACTAAAACCTTTTCGCCGACTGATGAATCCGTGATCGGCTATGTCCGCAGTGTCGCCGAGAATGCGTCACAATCCGCCGTCAAAATGCTGGTGGTTATCGATCTGAGTAAGGGCGTGACGAGCGTGTGGGTAGTTCCTAAAGGAATGTGTTTCATCGCTACCGCCGCATGCGGCAACCCAACTTCACCCGAAGTAATTACCTTGTCAGCGTTTCGTGATGACATTCTCTTGCAGAGTCGCACCGGGAAGCGCATCGTTCGTCTGTACTACAGGATAAGTCCAAGAGTCGCGGACGTGATTGCGCGCTCTAGTCTTCTTCGACGAGCTACGATGACATTGATTGTTGGACCGGCTGTGAAACTGGTACGACGATTCCCACGGTAAAGACTCTAAGCTGAATCCCATCGCTCTCACTTTGCGAGCGAAGCGCATTTACATGAGACTCAGGTCAACTTGGTGAGCGTTTGGAAGCTGTGACACAAGCAAGCAGGGCGCGTTCGAATGGTTTGGTCCGAAGGACATCAAATGCGATGAATGAAAAAACTAGTAACCAGGCTCCATCCTGCCCGAGATGTGGCGCTCCTCGATATCCTAAAGGTACGTTTTGCACGGACTGCGGAGCTCAACTACCACCCGGACTGCATGACCAGAGTTCTACTATGGATATTCGTACTCAGGCATCAACAGCTAATCAAGCGAATTCCGATCCCGAAAAAATGTGGTGGGACGGTTTTGACACTAGCGCTGAGGCGAAACGTCTGGAACTAGAGGATCGCTATGAGGAATCGAAAGAACTGATGGATCGCGCGATCAGTCTGTGGATGCAAGCATTACGACTCGGAGTTCAAGGTAAAAGCGAAGTTAGTTGTCATTGGTTCTTAGGAAATGAATTCTACGATAGAGCTGTGGATTTGGATGAACATCACCAACTGTCGACTTTACCGTTGGATCAAACCACCACTCTTTCTAAGGGCGTTTTGCATCTTGAAAAGGCAATAGAGTTGGATGCCCTGCTAGGAAATTTTATTTTTGGCGAGAAGCTAAACCAGGCTGATCTCCTCAAGCTCGACTTGGTATGGGGTTCTCAGGCTCTATATACCAATAATAACTACGGTACCGAAGCGGCGATTAACTACATTGTTGAGAAAATCAAGCTCACTCAGCACCTCTTAGTCGTGCTACCTAATCTCTTTTATTCATTCGGAAACGTCTATGCCGAGGCGAATAGTGTCGCCAACGCTTTCGATATGTTTCGGGCTGCAGCCAACGCGGAAGACTATGGCGATGTAATCGATCACGAGGATTGGCGGTACCGCGCTGCTCAGATCGCCAAACAAAACGCGGCCAAGAATCTGAAATATCTTCAAGTCCATCGCGAGGCGCCACCTGCGGATCAACCTGACGCTAACAAATTATTCGAACAGGCTCTCGCCGCCGGTGATGCGCAGGAGTATGAAAAGGGAATCCGGTTACTTGATACGTGCCTTTGTTCGAAGCCAGACCCAGTGATAGCGATGACTGGGTTCTTCAATCTATTCGTAATGATTCAACTTAAACATAACTTTGCCAACCGGCACGGTGATTCCGTTCCGAATGAGGAATTCAGATGGTTTTGTCGCATGGTGCTATGCATAAAGAAAGCTATCCAGATTTACGAGACGCAGCTTGCCAACCGTTTGAGTGGCGAGGCTCTGGAAGAGGTTACAGCAATCTATGATCAAGCCAGGCAGTTCGAGAAAACCAACGGCATCACATACGGCACCACATGTCGCGATTCGTCTGGCAATTTGACCTGGCGCGACTTCAAGAAGGTCTATGCCGCGAATTCATTTCCGCTAGCGTGCATTGAAAACGAAGAGAGAGCCGAAGCAGAGAAAGCTTTGCGAGCCTAGAGGCTCAAGGCTCTTTAGTTTCCACACGAAATCGCCTCGGTGAACCTCAGTCGAGTCCCTTTAAAGGAGCAACAAATGGCTAATGAGACAGACATCAGGATTGGGATGGGACTACTAGACGAAGTCGAAGCAAGAGCGAATCAAAAATTGGGTAATCGAATAGCGATGCCTTTCGGAGCCGAATACAATGCGGGCTTTGATGTCTTCGCCAAAGAGATGCTCAAGCAATGCGATATTGCAGAAAAGAAGTTCGGGGATTTTCAAGCCGGGCTAGCGAGGGCAAGTTTCCTAAAAGGGCGATTGTATGGAGTCTATTATCAACATGGGCCGATGGCCTATCGAGGTGGTCACAAGAAAGCTGTGACTGCCTACGAAAGGGCTATTCAGCTTGGGTTTGATGAGGCAACTGCGCGTTACCATCTTGCGGTCGTCTATTCAGTAGGCTTATCCAAAGACAACGCCATTCAGAATTTCCAGCGCGTGATTCAACTTCAAGGTCCAAACTCCGAACTCGGAATTCAAAGCGGTATGGAGATTGAAAAACTCAAGGTAAAGAAAGGAGGGTGTTTCATCGCCACAGCCGCGTACGGTTCCCCGATGGCCCCCGAGGTAGTAATGCTGAGCCGATTCCGTGATGAGACGTTGATTAAATCCAGGATTGGCTCTTACTTTGTTAAGATCTACTACGTTTTGTCACCGTCGTTCGCCTCGCTGATTTCGCGATCGGCGTTTCTCAAACTAACAACCCGAAAGATGCTGCTGGCACCGCTCTTGAAAGCGTTCAGGAACGTCACGAACTCAACCAACAAACAGAGGAGCAACAATCCAGATTCGGCCCCAAGACTCTAAGATCGAAGGCACAAATCACAAAGCAACCACGGTCCGGCGACGAGACAGCCATGCCAATTGATTACAACGAAGATGAATCGACGCGAGCGGAAAAGGAAGTGGAGCGGAACATGAAGGTCTTATCAGATCTCAAGTCCATAACACTTCCCGATGGCAGTCACGTGAAGGTCGTCTATGAGTGAGTTGCTGAAGCCTATGTTCTTGAATGGATGGCCGACTGTTCCAGCACACTATCAACCCACCTTTGATCTAGGACTCCGCCAGAAATAATGCGCAGTTCCTTCATCATGTTGATAAGGTCTGAACCTGAAATTAGCCGGACAGGGTAGGCATCCTGAAGCACTTCTCGCTGGGTTTGCTTTGTGAAGTATGAGGTGGTTACAAAAATTCCATACTCGCCGCGACCCAAACGAGCTACCAGTCTCGAAACGTCTTTCGGTTGCACGGGTGACGACCTCTGGTATTTTTTCGCCTCGCCCATGAACTTCATGCTGTAACCCAGGGGTCTCGGTAACACAAATGCGCCATAGAAGTCGAAGCCCCCATCGGCGGTCGGTCTCGTTCGGGTGATTGAATGACAAATGGAGGTCATTTGCCGGAATAGCGCGACGACAATTGCCTCAAAGTGCGTTGGAGTTACAGACGCAATCTGGGAAAGCAATTTACTCTCCTGGCTGTTCTCCGCGGGTAACTGATCTTGCATAGAACGAATGCTTGACTTCCACAAGTCCAGCTTCTGGATATTCCCCTTTACGTATTGTCTCCACGCGTCTGGGGCCTCTCCGATAAGCTCGCTACTCGTTCTCGCTTTCGCACGGTTATGAAGCCATGAGACCGCGACTTCATCGACATTTAAAATGACGAGAAAGTTCCGAACGGGTTTTCCATGGTCATCGAACCAAGACAGCTCAAGTCTGTCCAAAATACAAAGACCATTAAACGTAACTTCACCTTTGCGCGGTTTTGAAAAGTGAAGAATGGGCGGAACGAATTCTGTTTGCCCTTCGAGAACGCTGTGAAAAATAGATTGAAGAACTCTATTTCCGCTGAAGTCCGTATGTCGCTTGACCGGATCAAACTTCGCATCGCCCCAATACAAAATCTGACCTGCCGAATGGTCCACAATGTCATCCCATGGGTTAAGTGTGCCTCTTGTCTTTTCGTGCGTAACTAGAACTAGGTATGCGGGAAGTGGCGAAACTTCGTTAATGTATTTTAGAGGTCTGATACCTGGGGAATTTAGCATTCCACTCCCCGGAATGTTCAGCCAAGCGAGGAATTGGTCACCTTCCTTCGTGACTCCTCCCCGGTCCTTATAGGTGTGTCCGATTCGATAGGTTTTCATTGCGACCAGTGGACCAACAGTAACTCGCCAATTAATTGTAGACCAGAAACCGGATAAGGCTGCAGCACGAAGCGATTGGGCCAATCTTAAAGAATGCACTACCAGTGGATGAACCCTCTTGCTTCGTAAGTGGATGTCTACCCTATATAATAACGTCGTAGTAGCGCATCATCTCAGACACTTCTTGCGTGAATTCAAAATCCCGGAGGCAAGCCCGCAATTAGCTAAAAGTGGATTTCCTTGTTTGGAACGATCTAATCGCTAAGCACTTCTTTCGGCCTGAGATGGCCGGACGTAGGGTATATCTGTATGTCAATGAAGAAGTCTTAAATGAGATCGGTAGCGGCGAGGCTGATCTCAATGATTTTATTGCCGCAGTGAAAGTTGGTCCGCCGGGGCTTACCCGATCAGGTCTTTGCCAAAGAGCTTTGCAGACAATGCAAGAGTGGCGATCAGAGAATCTCTTGTTTCCACCCTATCTTGCTTACTTGGCACTTTTTGTTTTGGCAGCAGGAAAGGAAGGAGATTTTGCACCGCACGCTTATTATCCGAGGCTTCGAACCCTGCTTGGCGAGGAACCAAAATCCGGCCAATACCCATCTTTTGATCACATGGTACGCTTGTGGGACGATCTAGAACAATGGTCGAACAAGACCGTGCCGGGGAACTCGGCATTTTCAGTAACTCTATCGCGGACGGATGGTTCCATGTCGGGATTCCAATAGCTCAGACTCTTCTCACTGAACGCGAACGCGCAGTACTCCACACAGTATATTTGCACGAACAGCCATGGACCCCAATGCTCCCCCCTCTGACGAAGAGCTTGCTGCGCTGGTAAGGAGACTCGGGCAGTATGATTGGTACAAGAATGTTTGAGGAAATCATGCGCGCGACAAGAATCGAGACCCACAGAAGGTGTCTTCTATAGGCGCAATGATGAATGGCTGCCCACGCGAATACAGTATTTTTGAAACTCACAGATTGCCGCGTGGCATGTTATGCGCAAAGCGGTTCGCTCCCGACCCAGCCTGGTCTTTTCCTCGACGAGGATCTGTCGGTGTCTCTCAATCATCTAGGTGTCGGTTTTAGGACTGAGATGCTTAGCAAAGAAACTCTTGAGAGGTTTACAAATGCTGTCGATCGAGGCGCCACTGTTCTTGTTTCTTGGTAGGCAGGAATGAGTTATGGACAACCTTGTCGAATCAACGGACGAGGCAAATCGAAGTTGGTTTGTAGGTTCGTCGAAGCGACGCGCAGATCATTGACGGCCTTCGACAGGCAAGCTACGCACGGTTTCTGTTCGTCCAACCGCACCAGACGCTCAAAGGGTGAGACGGCGGATACTCCATTGCATGATTCCGCCACTAAGCACCTTTTTAGGGTGCAGGTTTCCAACAGAAGGGCAATTCCAGTGTAGGGTCCTTTTGTGCAAGAATATCTGCCGACGTCTTCAGCGAGTTACGATCAAGGCATTTCCTGGACTAAATGACGGACCCATTGCAAAACTCCGGCCTCCGAGATAACCATCTTCGCGGAACCGTTGCGGACTTCCTCACAACGAGGATTCACAATGGCTCAAAACTGTCTTTCGTTTCCGCCTATTTCACTATTTACGCTTACGACGCTCTCAAAAACTGCCTAGACGCTATCGACCATCTCGATTTTTTGTTTGGCGAACCGACATTAATCAATCGCTTGGATCCTTCCAAGACCGAAAAGAAAGCCTTCACGATCGACTCGAACGGTCTAGACCTCGTCAATCAGCTTAAACAAAAACGCGTTGCGAAGGAATGCGCTGACTGGCTTGACAAAAAGGTCGACATCAAAACGGTCAAGCAGTCAAATTTACTCCACGGGAAGATGTATCACGTCGCCAATGGTGGCGTTGAAGATGCAATCCTTGGAAGTTCGAACTTCACGGTGCATGGTCTGGGTTTGGCTTCCGATAGCAACAATATCGAGTTAAACCTCATTGTTGATAGCAATCGTGATCGACAGGAGCTGAAGCAGTGGTTCACAGAAGTCTGGAACGATGAGAGACTCGTCAAGGATGTGAAAGCGGAAGTATTGAACTACCTCCGCAAGCTCTACGCGAACCACTCTCCACAGTTCATTTATTACCTGACGCTTTTTCACCTCTTTCGTGACTTCTTAGATGGCACACGCGATCTGGATGACGATCTTCGACGGGTCGCGTTACCCGATACGCACGTCTGGCGTACTCTCTTTTCCTTTCAAAAAGACGGAGCCAAGGCCGCCATAAACAAGATTCTCGACTACAACGGATGCATCCTTGCTGACAGCGTCGGGTTGGGCAAAACCTACACAGCTCTTGCGGTTATCAAATACTTTGAGCTGCGCAACGAGCGAGTCTTGGTTCTCTGTCCCAAAAAGTTGACTCGTAACTGGACAATTTACCGAAACCCGAGCTCCCTGAATCCGTTTTCGAACGACAAATTCCGATACGATGTTCTTCATCACACAGACCTCTCCCGCGATTCAGGCACCGTCAACGGTCTTATCTTAGATTCGCTGAATTGGGGTGCCTACGATCTGGTAGTCATCGACGAATCTCACAACTTCCGGAATAACAAACTTGCCACCCAGCGACCAGGCGACACAACTGAACGTCGAAGTCGTTACCAACGGCTGATGGAAGACATCATTTCGGCGGGGGTAAAAACGAAGGTGCTGCTCCTTTCCGCCACACCGGTTAACAACCAGTTGGCCGATCTCCGCAACCAAATTTCTTTTATTGCTGGCGGCGATGTTGCGCGCAACGACGTTGCGGACGCAGCTTTCGGAGAGAAACTTGGAATCCCTTCGGTGCGAGACACTTCCCGACAGGCGCAGACCCATTTCACGAATTGGGCAAAGAAACCACCGGCTCAACGAAGGACCCGCGATCTAATTGGAGCGATCGGCGGCGATTTCTTCAAGCTTCTCGACGGTCTTAGCATCGCCCGCTCACGCAGTCAGATTGTTACCTACTACGCGAGCGAGATGGACAAACTTGGCGGATTTCCTCATCGAGCTCCGCCGAAGGCCATTCACGCTATTATCGATTTGGAACAACGCTTCCTATCGTTCGAGCAACTCGATGCCGAGATCAGCTCGCTTCGGCTTGCTCTGTATCACCCCACAAGCTTTCTCCGCGACGACCTACCCGAGAGCGTTCGGGCCGCTTATGAAAACAAGATTCTCGGTGGATTCACCCAAGAGGGCCGCGAGCGAATCCTCATTGCGATGATGAAGGTCAACTTCCTCAAGCGCTTGGAAAGCTCTGTTGACTCATTCCGCCTGACCCTACGGCGCACAATTGACAAGATTGATCAGCTGGAACAACGAATTACCGCGTTTGAGAAGCACCTCGATGACAACCCTGAACTCGATTACGACACGCTGACTCCGGATCAATTTGAAGATCCGGATTTCGATGAAGAGGACTTCACTATCGGTGGTCGTCGCCGAATTCACCTCGCCCACCTCAAATTGCCAGAATGGCTCAAGGCTGTTCGCAACGATCGTACGCAGCTTCAGTTTTTGCTTGAGAAGACTCAGTCCGTTACCGCCCATCGCGATGGCAAACTCGCCGAGCTAAGGCAACTCATCGAAGCCAAGGTCAGTAACCCGACCACCAATCGTGATGGCAAGGTCAATCGGAAGATCCTCGTCTTCACCGCCTTCGCAGATACTGCCCGCTATCTTTACGAGCACTTGAACTCATGGGCACGCAAGGACCTCAAAATACATACGGCGCTAGTTTGCGGAGACGGAGGCAACATCGCCTCACTCGGGCGCACGGATTTCGACGATATCCTCACCAACTTTTCTACTATCTCCAAACGTCGATCGGACCAGACTGGACGCTTCCAAAACCAGCTGGAGGAAATCGACTTGCTGATAGCTACAGACTGTATAAGCGAGGGCCAAAACCTCCAGGATTGCGATCTCCTCATTAACTACGATATCCATTGGAATCCCGTCCGCATTATCCAGAGGTTTGGTCGTATTGATCGAATCGGCTCACGCAATGAGACCGTGCAACTTGTCAATTTCTGGCCTGTCGCCGACCTTGACCATTACCTTGGCATCAAGTTACGCGTAGAAGCTCGCATGGCTTTAGTAGACTTGGCTGCTACCCAGACCGACAACCTCCTCGACCCCGGGCAACTTGAAGATCTTATTAAAGACGATCTTCTTTTCCGCGACCGTCAACTCAAACGTTTCAAGGACGAGGTTATAGATCTGGAAGACCTTGACGATACCATTTCGCTCACAGACTTTTCATTGGACGAATTCCGCCTCGATCTGTTGCGTTATCTAGAAGCTAACCGCGCCGAACTTGAGGAAGCGGGCGAAGGCATTTACTCAGTTGTGCCCCTTAAGGTTGGTGTTCCGGTCGCGCGACCTGGAGTGCTCTTCTTGCTTCGCCATCGAATCGCAGCAGATAAGTCATCCGAGCTTTCTGGGAAACCCGCCACCGCCAACAGCCTGAACCCGATGTCGCCTTACTTTCTCGTCTATGTTCATGACGACGGAACGGTTCGTTTCAGCTTTGCGCAGCCTAAGGAATCCATGCTCCTCTTGCGCGACCTGGCTGCCGGCGAACCAGTAGCATTTGAAACGCTTTGCGACATATTTGATCAGCAGACTAAGGATGGCGCCGACATGAGTCACTATGAGGGGTTGCTCTCCAAGGCGCTTGCTTCCATTGAGCATACTTTCCAAAGGCGGGCAGTGACATCGCTGCTATCAAGCCGTGCGGCGGTACTACCCAACACATTCGAGTCGCCTACCTCCAACGGTGACGATTTCGATCTCGTCACGTGGTTGGTAATCCTGCAACCCTAATAAGCCTCATGTCAGATTTACGCGAATCTATCCAAGCTTCCCTCGCCTCGTTTGAAACTTCGCCTCTCCGCGAATCGGCTATTGGTCTGCTGGGCACGTTGGGCTACGCCAGTGAACGAACGATCAACCTGGGGCACTCTGATCCAGCAGTCTTTCTCAACTTCATAAGATCACACTCCACGGGTGGTCAGTTCAACGAACCCAAGGCGCTTTTTGACTCTTGGAAATCTGCTGATCTTCTTTTCCAACTCACCGACGAGGAATTGAGTCGCCATCAAAGTCTCTTTTACGACACTGATGTCAAACCGGGCTTACTCCAATCCTATTTGTTCTTCGCCATCGAATTAACTGGCGCAGACTACGCCCGCGGCAAGCTCACAGGGATCGCACGACAAATTAATCGAGTGTTTCCAATGCCTGTGATGGTGCTCATTAAGCATGTTACAAACAAGAAGTCAGTCCTTTCGATCGCCGTCATCAACCGCCGACAAAGTAAGAGAGACGCGGCGAAGGATGTCCTAGGTAAGGTAACCATCATTCGTGATATTTCGCTCGCTAAGCCTCACCGCGGCCATCTGGATATCCTCGCCTCCTTTGCGTTTGTTGATCTAGTTCATCCGCAGCGACTCCCCATCAACACCTTCGACACTCTTCATACCGCGTGGGAAGAAATCTTCAATGTTGAACTACTCAACAGACGCTTTTACCGCGAACTGGCCAATTGGTATTTCTGGGCACTGCCGCAGGTCGACTTTCCATCTGACACTGAAAAGAATGGTGAGAAACGCCGTGCCACGTCGCTTATACGACTACTTACGCGGTTAATCTTCTGCTGGTTTCTTAAAGAAAAGGGTCTAATCCCCGAAGAACTCTTTGTCGAAGCGGAACTGAAAAACATTCTTAGCGATGTCGCACCCGACTCTTGCACGTATTATCACGCAATTCTCCAGAACCTCTTTTTTGCGACTCTGAATCAACGGATGGGTAGAGACAAGAACGGTAAGCCTTTCCGCGCCTTTGCCCGCGACGAGGGCTTCCAAAAGAATCGTGCAACGTATGGCGTGGACACGCTCTACCGTTATGAGGAGTATTTTCGGGACCCAGCCACAGCCCTAGACCATTTTGCCGAGGTGCCTTTTCTCAACGGCGGGCTCTTTGAATGCCTTGACCGTACCGAGGAGGAAACCAACCGAAAGCTGTATGTCGACGGCTTCTCGAGGAACAAAAAGAAGCGGCCTACCGTTCCTAACTGGCTTTTCTTCGGTGAGGAACAGACCGCCGATCTTTCTGCCGCCTACGGGGAATCGAAGCGACGAAAAGAAAAGGTACGCGGCCTTCTCCGGATATTACACTCCTATAAGTTCACCATCGTTGAAAATACTCCCATCGAACAGGAGATAGCCCTCGACCCCGAACTGCTCGGCAAGGTCTTTGAAAACCTTCTCGCTTCCTACAATGAAGAAACTAAGACCACGGCCCGCAAGCAAACCGGTTCTTTCTACACCCCCCGCTCCATCGTTGAGTACATGGTGGACGAATCGCTTAGGGCGCATCTCACCAACACGCTCGCAAGGGAGGGCCTAAGCGAAATCGATGCTCAGACAGGCCTCGAAATCCTCTTTGCCTATACCGAGCGCGAGCACCCGTTCAACGAGCGCGAGGTCAGCGCCTTGCTCGACTCGATCCATGTCTGCAAAATCCTCGATCCCGCGTGCGGATCCGGCGCCTTTCCAATGGGAATCTTGCAGAAACTTGTTTTCATCATTCACAAGCTGGATCCAGACAACGCCCGCTGGAAACAACTCCAAATCGACGCGGCTGCGAAGATTCCCGATCCCTCATCTCGCGAGGCTGCGATCACAGCAATCGAACGGGACTTCGCAGACAACGAGGACGACTACGGCCGCAAGCTCTACTTAATCGAGAACTGCCTCTATGGCGTGGATATTCAGCCTATCGCCATCCAGATATCCAAACTCCGCTTTTTCATTTCCCTCGTCTCCGATCAGCGCACTAATCGCAGCAAAAGGGAAAACCACGGCATCCGGCCACTACCTAACCTGGAAACCAAGTTTGTCGCCGCCGACACCCTAATAGGGCTGCCGGAGATGGAACAGTTGACTCTCGCGCCCGAACGCGTTTACAGAATTGAAGCTGAAATCGAATCTCTCTACCATAGCCATTTCGCAATCCAACGCCGCGATCAAAAGCTTGCTCTGCAGCGAAAGATCAAGGACCTCCGCAAGGAGTTGGGAAAGCTCCTTGCGGAAAGCCTGATGGCCCCCAAGAAGGCGCGGCACGCGGCCGAATGGGATCCGTTCGATCCGCAGGCCAGTTCTGACTTCTTTGATCCGGAATGGATGTTCGGACGGTCGGTGGCAAACGGCTTCAACATCATTCTCGGTAATCCTCCTTACGTCTTCGGAGGAAACAAGGGTATCTCGGCGAAAGACAAGCAACTCTATAAAGAGATTTATGTATCCGGGAAAGGCAAAATTAATCTCTTTGCGATTTTTATTGAGCGCGGATCAAAGCTTCTCGCGCCAAACGGAGTTCTCTCCTACATCCTTCCCAACACCTTACTCCGCGTAACATCTTACGAAGGAATCCGAAACTACATCCTGCACAATCTACAAATAGAAGAGATTCTAGATTTGGATGTAGGTGTTTTTGCTGAGGTCACAGCTTCAACAATCGTCATTCGGTTGAGAAAACGTATCCCCGACCAAGCTTGGCCTGTAACGATTAAGCACGGCATCGATGACGACAACGAAAAGCAGTTCAATCAGGCTGATTGGCATGGTGACGGGAACATCATAGACATATTTTCAAGTCAGGGTGACAGAGAAATCATTGAACACCTGCAGACAGGCGCGGAGTCATTAGAAGACCTTTCGCATCGCATCAGATTCGGTGTCGTGATCTCTGGAAATCTCAAGGAGGTCGTCAGCGAGACAAAGAATGGACCTCAATGGAAACCATTTCTTGAGGGGGACGAGATCGGAGCCTATTCGCTGCATTATCGAGGGCGCTTTCTAAACTACGATGCATCTCTGCTTCATCGGAGCCGGACGCCAGATGTATTCGAATGTAGGAAAATAATGATTCTGCGAATCACCGGCGGACAAAATCCTCTAAAGGCGACCTTGGACGACAGACACTTTTACAACAAGGAATCAATCCTCAACCTAATATTAAAAGACATTCACAAGGAAAAATACGGATTTGTGTTGGCCGTTCTCAATTCAAAGGTTGCCAATTGGTTCTATAGAAAAAAATTCACGAATGACTCGAAGCTCACTGTCAATCTATCGAAAGAGTATGTAGGACAAATTCCAATAAAATTGCCTACACCTGGAAGGGTTAAGTTCTTTGCGAAGTTGGTCGATCTGGTATTGCTCGCAAAACGGACTGGCGAAGATGCTCGCGCCCAATTCCTCGAAGACCTAATCGACGGCTGTGTGATGGAGTGCTACTTCCCTGAGCACATGGCAGAGCGCGATCTTCTTTTCATTGACGAGGTCGCCACACACGTCGCTGCCTACGATACCGACGACAGCGAAGAGGAGCGGCGCGAATTCTTGGTGCATCTACACGCCACAGTTAATGCCCCGTCTTCCAAGATCCGCAACCGCCTGCTGCGCCTCACTGCCGACAGCCCGGACCTCTTAGCTGTCATCAAAGGGGTAAGCAAGGTATGAAATCGCGGCTGCACCGCATCGAAATCCGAAACTTCAAAGCATTTCGGGATTTCACACTCGATCTGGATGGGCGCCACTTACTCGTTTACGGTCCCAATGGTTCCGGGAAGTCTTCACTCTATTGGGCGCTTTACACCTTCCTTCAAAGCGCTCGCAAACAACCCAAGGGCTACATCTCAAAGTATTTCGATCCCGCAGGTTCTGAGCATCTTCTGAACATCCACGAACAAGCGGAGGCGTTACCTAAACCAGGCGAGATTGCCATAACGCTGCAGGATACTTCTACGAAACTCGATACCACCTTTCGCATCAGCCAAGCCGATCACAGCACCTATGATCAACCGGTCATTCTTAAAGGCGACCTTGCTAGTGACTTCATCACCTACCGCTTTTTCTTCGGCTTCGCGCACTTTCGAAACTCACAGGAATTTGACGTCTGGCCTTTATTCGAGAAGGAGATACTACCCTTCTGCGTCTCGACTGGTGGCCAAGTACCGCTGGATAGCTGGAACGCCATCAAGGCCAGAGATCCAAATCCTCTCGCACTCCGTGGGTTGGGAGGCGCGAATTCGTACGCTGCCTTCAAACAAAGAACTGAAACGTTTGCTAATATGCTGCCGGGCATCGTTGATGAGATTAGCAACGAAGCCCAGAAGTTCTACGATAGGTATTTCGCCGTGGACGATCCTGCGAGGGTTACCCTCAAACTCGGAGTTACAACACCCCCGACAGCCACCGGATTTAACCAACAGGAGTTCCGGTTCAAACCACCTGTCGTCAAGTTCGGAATTCAGATTGACGGCAAGACGATTAATCGCCCGCAAGCCTTCCTGAACGAAGCAAAGTTAACTCAACTGGCACTCTCGGTCCGGTTCGCAGCCTCGCTCGTCAACCTACACCAGTCCGACGTTAAACTCCTCGTTCTCGACGATCTCCTCGTCAGCCTAGATATGAGCAATCGAATGAAGGTCGTCGAAATTTTGCTCTCCGACACCTTCGCCAACTATCAGAAGGTCATCCTCACTCATGAACTTGGTTTCTTTCAGGAGTTTCGCCGCGTGATTGGCTCATCTTCGTCTGATTGGGCGTTCTATCGTCTGTCGGATCCGTCGACCATTACTTCCGTCAAGTCAGAACTCGAGACTGCAAGAGATTATCTTGAGCGCGATCAGATCGCAGAATGCGGCAATCAGCTAAGAAAGCATGTAGAGCAGATCTTAACTACCTTTCTTGAGCAAGCTAAGTCCAAGAAGGGGCTTGATCATTTGATCGATAGAGAAAACTTCGCGTCCCTTCACCAAAAACTGAATGAGGCCAATAACGAATTGAGTCTTACTAGTTACAAGGAGTTTGCAGATTTGCTGCACGCTCAGTTTTCCCTCGATGAGTTACGAGTATTAACTGCACCGGATGAAATCGATCCTGCCAAATTCGCGGCTGCAACGAAGGACGAAAAGAAAGCCAAAGGTGCACTCATCGCGAAGCTGTACGCGGCGCGCCCAAATCTCCATCAAGCGATCATCGGTCTGCTTAGTGACGCGTCTCGAAAGCGTTTGACTGCGATTAAGCTCTTGGAGGATGTCAAAAACATAAAGGACCGAATACTCAATCCGGCATCTCATGCAGGAGCAACCCCTCTCTATTCCAAAGAGGCGGAAGATGCAATTAAGGTAATCGAAGCGCTTGACGCCGCTCTTACAGCGGCGTTAGCAACGTTGTGAGTTTGAAAGAACGAGGACCCGTGAACTAGCAGGCCCGTTCGAGATTTATGGCGAGGGTGAACTTGGACTAACTCAAGGAAATGGGTACCGGTGCACGTTGGAGAATTGGAAACGAGGGCGCGCAAAGCCGCTTGCGAGGCGCGCTCCTGAGTAATCTCGTCAAGTACTACCTAGACGTGCCGGCGGTTGGCAACTATCACTCCCCTTCGTCGACATCGTCGTCCGTTTCATCGTCCTCAATATCAACGGTCAGCTGCTCGACATAATCCCTGCGAACGCTTCGGAGCGAACGGCGCGACAGCGGATCAAGTATGAAGAACCACCAACCATTCGTTTGATGGCCGGTCATAGCGCTGGCCGCGTCTGACGGACTGGTAAAGGCTGTCCCGTTGACTTCGATTTTACCGTCCGGAAGCAAGGTGGCGACTTGATCTGTGAACTTCTTGCCCCGAGGGAATAGCGATATACCTGGCTCAAGCGCCCCTGCTGCGATCAAATCGACTATGTGAATTTTCTTGCGCCGCCTTGGCTTGGCTGCAATATACGGGGAGCGGTGGCCCACTGGCACTGGCCAAATCGAAATTACAATATCGCTCAGTTCTCGCGTTCGTACACGGATTGACTCATCAGTCCACCGTTCCGGGGCCTTCCGTACGAGTTCGCGATTCAGCATTAGCACGTCGTGGGCCTCGAGCCCGCTACGTTTTCCGCCACTGCCAAGCCACGGTCCATTCGAGACCTTGCTGTTCAATTTGCCGGTGAGCAATGTTAGGTTGCCGAGGGTATGAATGAATCGGTCCCGCTCGTCGTCGCTGGCACCGTCGATAAGCGGCCAGTTGGCTAGCCATTTTCGCGGCATTACGTGTTCGATGGCATATGTAGCCCTCGCCACGCGCTCTCCCCCCAGGCCAACTCTTTCCGCTCTAAAACCGCGCAACTGATCTTCAATCGCTTCCAGCACCATTCGCAAGCGCCCACGGCCAAGTCGACGATAGGCAAGCAACGTTTCGAGTTCCTCACGAATTTCTGCGTCGTCTGGCCAATAGCTGCTGCCATTAGTTTGCTCGGCAAGACTATTTTCGATCAGGTCGCCTGCCATATCTCTGGAAGACCTGCGCAAGAGGGTAATGAGGTCGGCGATGATCTTGTTATAGTTTTTTGTAGTTGCCCGGACTAACATCCGCCGAACCATCCAGCTTTCCATAACCTCAAGCGCTTTGATGAATTGAACTTCCGGAACGACCGGCTGTTCAGGGTCAAGTAGCCAGAGCAATAAGGGTTTAATCACCTCACTTTCGAGGACTCCAGTGCGGTATACGAAGAGTCCCAGCCGATCAACTGGTCCGGTCTTTGTTGCCGCAGCAGTGACAAAATGACGATAGACTTGCGACGAGTCGTGAATCTGCACTAGAAGCTGGTCCATTGGAAGGCCCGCCTCATGATCAGCAAATCTCTTGAAACGGTCAAAGACTTCACGGGCAACAACTTCCACGCCGGTTCGCGCGATCAGCAAATGGTTAAGGAAAATTGAGGATCGCGGATAGCGAAAGCGCCCAACACTGATCTCCGTTTCCCAGAAACCTGATTCGAAATCTTTCCAGTATTGCTCATAGGTAGCTTCAACATCTGTGCCAGCTTCTAAGAGGCGCTGAAAGATGAAGTTCTTTATGAGGTCAGCAGCAGTTAGCTGAGCACCTCGAGCATTAAGAGTTTCGAAGATCTCTTGAGCGTTTTCGTCCGCGCCCAAATCGATCAGAACCATTTGCAGTAGCTCGCGAGCCACAGTCTCAATGGCAACCGCTCGTGTTTGAGTGCCGTTCTGACCATCAAGTGTGAGCCACTCGCGCGCTTGCTCGCTGAAGAACCGATGCGCCTCCACCATGCGCTCACCCCGATAGCCCAATGCGTCGTGATCTACAGGAGGAGCTGCGCCCATAACTGCATTGAATGCCTCGCGGTCGCGGTTCGTTGGCCAAACCTTGAAACGGTCTTCAGGCTTCGAACAGAAAGGCTCAGCATTTGTGACAAGCGGCTCCAGGCGCGCCGCCGGAGCTAACGCCTCAACCGACAATAGTTCCGCGTGCAAGGCATCAAGCAGCAGTTGAAGTGTTGTCAGTCGTTGCTGACCATCGATGATGGTGCGAGTCTGCATCAATCCAATAGGATTTTGTACCTGTTGCAGCACGACTGCCCCCAGAAAATGAGGTTGATGCCTGAAGTGGGGCTGGTTCAATACCCTGTCAGCTACACGAACCACATCATTCCACAGTGGTTCCCATTGGCTTTCTTGGTTCCAGACGTAGCGACGTTGAAAGAGAGGAACGATCAGCCGCTGTGGCTGCATGAATACTAACTGAGGCGTTCGGACCTGAGTTTCCAAGTTTTCCTTCCGCAGCTGAATGGTCGGCTGACTCACTGATTATTACGGCATCTGTCACACTGTCAAGTGTCGGTGCGTTGCGGGCGCTAGAACAACGCCGGAGTAAAGTTAATATCGCCAGCGGCACTCACCGCAAAATGAATGTCGGTAGAGCTTGAGAGGGTGACTCAAATCCTTGTCAAAAGCTCAAGGGCGTTTTCTTTATCCCAAGGTCGAGGTCTATTCTCTCCTCAAAGTCCAATCCGTTCCAAACCGGCTGGGGCTGGGTGTAGAGATCTTAATCGTTACCGACCTTGGCGATGTGAATCTGCTTTGGTCATGGTAACGCCCACTGGGTAACCGTAAATAACTTCCTCTCCAGGTTGTGGGACTTGGTCGATAATCAGTCCGGGCTGAAGTGGCAGATCGTAGCGTGTCGCCAACAGTCGAATGTTCAAGTTAGAGGCGTGAAGTTTGGTTTCGGCTTCTTCATAGCTCAGTCCTTTAATCGCCGGGACCTTGGTTAGAACTGGTCTTGAACGGCGTTCGTGGTGCACGTCGAGACTGAGTGCTAAAAGTGCTACTGAAAGCACGACTGTCGGGATGACTATGTAGATAATGAACGCGATGGTCGCAAGGATCATGAGTAGTGATTTCTCTTTCCCTCGCATGCCGTAGCCAATGAGTACGCCAAATATGAATCTCATTTTTCTGCTCCTTTGATCCTCTTGAGGATCGCCCATAACGCTGTCCGCCCTTATTTATTCTGTTTAATTTGTTTTGGGGAGTTTAGGCTGATCTTGAAGGGATCTTCAAAATAAGCTGGGCTTGGTTACATGCGTAGCAGGTAGAGTTGCCGAGAAGCGTGGAGAGAACAGCAAGGCTGAACTTCTTCGTAAACAGGAGAGAGTATTGGAACGGTCCCGACTATTCTTTGAGGATACTTTATGTAACGACTCACTAACGCAGGCAGAGAGGCGTTGGCTCGAAACAAATTGACCTGACGAGGCTAAATACTGGCGGGTCTTGACAGATCTTTCACCAGAACATCTGAGGTATGCCTCTTAACGCCATTCCAGATCACGCTTAACGCCGCGATTCTCTTTGGCTTTGACCGAGCTCTTTATTGTTCTACATCTAGGACCTATTCCGCCAGCTTCTTCAACGCAACTCGATCCTCGCGCATTACACGTTCGGCGGCCTCAATCTCTTCGGCAGGCGTCACTTCTCCCGAGAGTGAGGTGCACGAGGCCACCGCCGCTTCGATGGCTGATACCTCCTCATTGTTGAGTTCTGAAAACGTCGCGCGTTTAGCCTGCGATAGTCGGCCTTTGTTTTGAAGGATTAGCCTTACCAGCAGTGAGGCCCGACGGTCGGGCATATCGACAACTTCCATGGTCGCCCGAATGGCAGCGTCAAAAACTCTCAGGAATCCAATTTCCTGCTTGAGATCGGTGCGAATGGTTTCGGCAACGCAATAATACAGATATTCAGCGAACGCAGTCGCATCCCAGAATCTGTATAAATGCGCCGTCTCGTTATTCACGATCAGCGAACCTTCTGGCTTCAAGTCGTAGTCAATGAAGGGAGAAACGGACTGGGAGAAACCCTCTAGTAGTCCGTCATAGCGGTGACGGTCGCGCAGCATGACGGCAGAGACTGGGAAGAGCAATTGGCTGGGCGTGAATCTAGAACTGGCGAGCTGCTGATGCATAAGAAAGCGATGAATGCGGCCGTTGCCATCCTCAAATGGATGTATAAACACAAACCCGAATGAGGCCGCTGCTGCGGCACAGATCGGATCGATATTGGAGCCGCGTAAGTTCTCCATCATTCGCATCCATCCGTTCATCAGGTCGGCGAGGTCATCAGGCTTGGGACAAACAAAATGGACATGTTCTCGGAAATCACTCATCGTCTCGCCGATGAAGCTCTGAACTGTCCGCCATCCAGTAGCCGCATAGCGGGGATCAACGATCGCGTTCTGAAGCCGAACGAACGCTTGCGGATCAGAAGTGTCAAAGTTGGCAGCCCCGGTTAGTGCAGCGACGAAGCGCTCAGTGCGCTTCGCGTTAGGCACTTCACCCTCAATCGCGAAGGAGGACTTTGTCTCCTTGGTATATAGATAATGTACCGCCCTGGTTAGAATCGTTGGTTCGCAGCTCTCCACCAGGGATTTAGCTTCCAAAGCCAGTCCTGCCGCCATCGCTCGGTTTAGCACATCCGTTCTTCGGATAACTGGACAGTAGGTATGATCACCCAGCAGATTGTTGTTGACTCTTTGTCGTCGTATCTTTCTGACTGGTCCTGTTACATGCAGTTTGGGATCTAATATATTCACGTAACCGGTGGGTGGCACATCAGGAGCGTCGAGAGTCTTGCCGGTTAGAAATTCAAATAGAAACCAAGCTCGCCGAGCGTAGGAGCTGGTCGGTTCCTGCCTTATCCAACCCTCCAATAACTCGCTCTGAAGCACTTTGAAGAGGGCGTGATAGACACTTAGATCAAGGGGTTCATAACGCAAGGCGAATTTGAGATTTCCGATGAGCCCTTGAGGCGCGTAGCCTAGTGGATAGTATTCCTTAATGGCGGCACTGGTGACGCTAGTCTTTCGGGCACCCGATCGACTCCATGACTGAACTGTGGGTAGACGTACGGGCAGGTCTAGCTCCCGAATGAGAGCCATCAGGCCTATGGGCTTGGCAGTTTGGTTATATACGAAACTCTGATCGGACATGTGAAACTCTTATTTTGTATTGCAGGCTATGCGAACTCTTTATCGTCATCCTATGCGAAAAGGTTCAAAAGGACGATCCAGTCTGCGAATATCTTATCATTTCAGCCCGCTCGTGGAAATTTATTAACTAGGAAGCGGATAGGAGTCTTTTCTCTACTAGTGGGGGCTCAGTGGAGGCTCTTAGACAAGAGAAGCGTTAGATAAGCGGAAAGAGGCTGGAACAGGTCTATAGTCCGCGAGCCAAACCCGACCTGGAACTGCGAGAGTTGGTTGGTGTGACTATAACGTCATCAAGTGATCTATCACGTTGGGTTCACCTCTTGGTCCATCAAGTCCCTAGCGTTCGACAGGAGACTCAAGCCTGGCGAGAACAGAATGGGTACCCCCCAAAAAGTCCCCAATGCATTTTCAGCGAAACTGTAAGGCTTTTAGATTAAGCAGTTTGCGTGAGTTGGTCTAACTACTGAGCCAAGCGGGCGTCGGTGTGTCTTGAGTGCAGTGTACACAGCAAATTCTTTCACAGTAAAGTTGGCGAAGACATATTAGTCGCTCCCTGCCTTGAGGTGCCGGCCCGTTCGCTTGCCGCCTTGCGACTGTCTGTGAACCATATCTGCGAAATCCGCGTAATCTCTGGATATGTCCAGACAGACTTCACCACGTCGCATCGGCCGCATTCTCGCACTACTTTCTCTGGCCTTGATAATTACCGGGGTATTCGCCCAAGGCTTCGTCAGTGAACGACTGATTGATTTCAGTAATGCCACGACGACCGCGAACAACATCCTGGCGCACAAAGGCCTGTTCCAATTTGGCTTCACGGTCTATCTCATCGAAATGGCGTGCAATGTCGCGACTACTGCTCTTTGGTATGTCCTGCTGCGGCCGGTGAACCGCAGCATGGCTTTGGTCGCGGCCTTCATCGACCTCGGCGGTTGTGTGATCAAGACCGTTGCCCGCGTCTTCTTTATTGTTTCGCTGTGGCTGCTGCTCCATACCGGCTCTCCGGCGTTGAGCGGCTTCACGTCTGAACAAGTGCAATCGATCTCGCTTATCCTTCTGAGAGTGAATAACTCCGGCGCCGCTACCGCCATGGCGTTCTTTGGTTTCTCGGTGACGCTGAACGGCTACCTGATGTTCCGTTCAACCTTTCTGCCTCGGTGGCTCGGTGTGTTGTCGATGCTTTGC
>Ga0070670_100000939_pt1 | contig 22858 bp, 24 predicted proteins | sample KBSS63metaG_FD_64665 | JGI IMG/M metagenome (GOLD analysis project Ga0070670, IMG submission 64665) | Switchgrass rhizosphere microbial communities from Kellogg Biological Station, Michigan, USA - KBS S6-3 metaG | ecosystem: Host-associated > Plants > Roots > Rhizosphere > Soil ... | reverse complement strand
GATCTCGCCGAAGCCGAGCGTGACGATGGCGAGGTAGTCGCCGCGCAGCTTGAGCGTCGGCGCGCCGAGCAGGACGCCGGCGCCGCCGGCGACGAGCGCGCCCAGCGGGATCACGACCCACCACGGCGTGTGCAGCCCGTTGGGGAAGGCATTGGCGATCGCCGGGAAGGTGTCGGTGAGCTGCGGCGACGCGAGCAGGCCGAGCATGTACGCGCCGACCGCGTAGAAGGCGACATAGCCGAGGTCGAGCAGCCCGGCGTAGCCGACGACGATGTTGAGGCCGAGCGCGAGCAGGACGTAGAGGAGCGCGATGTCGATGATCCGCACCCAGGCGTTGCCGGCCATCTGGACGACGAACGGCAGGATGCAGAGCAGCACGGCGGCGCCGATCAGGACAGCCAGCTTCTGCTGGCGGGTGGCGTCCGAAAAGCGCGTCACGCCGGGTCCTTCACGCTCGATCGGCGACGCGCTCGCCGAGCAGGCCCTGCGGCCTCAGCGTGAGCACGAGGATGAGGACGACGAAGGCGAAGATGTCCTGGTAGTGGCTGCCGAGGACGCCGCCGGTGAGGTCGCCGATGTAGCCGGCGCCGAGCGACTCGATCAGGCCGAGCAGGACGCCGCCGACCATCGCGCCGGCGAGGTTGCCGATGCCGCCGAATACCGCTGCCGTGAATGCCTTCAGGCCGGGCAGAAACCCCATCGTGTGCTGCACCGAGCCGTAGTTGGCGGCGTACATGACGCCGGCGAGCGCGGCGAGCGCGGCGCCGATGACGAAGGTCGCCGAGATCACGGTGTCGGGCTTGACGCCCATCAGCGCGGCGACGCGCGGGTTCTCGGCGGTGGCGCGCATCGCGCGGCCGAGGCGGGTGCGGTTGACGAGGTACATCAGGCCCGTGAGCGTCAGCCCGGTGGCGACCAGGATCAGGATCTGGACGTTGTTGATGACCGCGCCGAAGACCACGTGCGGGTCACCCGGGAGCAGGATCGGGAACGACTTGTAGTTCGGCTTCCAGATGATCATCGCCAGCGTCTGCAGCAGCAGGCTCATCCCCATGGCCGTGATCAGCGGCGCCAGGCGGGGGGCGTTGCGCAGCGGCCGGTAGGCGATCTTCTCGATCGCGAAGTTGAGCAGCGAACAGACGATCACCGCGGCGACCAGGCCGATCAGGAGCAGCGCCCAGCCCGGCAGGCCGAGACCGGCGAGCACGGTGACCACGGTCCAGCTCGTGAGCGCGCCGACCATCAGCACCTCGCCGTGGGCGAAGTTGATCAGGTTGATGATCCCGTAGACCATCGTGTAGCCGAGAGCGACCAGCGCATAGACGCTGCCCAGCACCAGGCCGTTGATGATCTGCTGGACGAAGGTCTCCATGCGCGCCGACTCTATTAGCAATTCCCCTGCCATCGCCTAGGTACTGCCCCGATGGACGGGCAGCGCCCGAGAGTTGACTTTGCCTGCCAACTGGACAACGCTTGGCGCAAACGACAGGGAGACGCGAGTGACCTTCCATGGAAAGACCATCTTCATCTCCGGTGCAAGCCGCGGCATCGGCCTGGCGATCGCCTGCCGGCTGGCGCGCGACGGCGCGCGCATCATCCTCGCCGCCAAGACCGGCGAGCCGCATCCGAAGCTGCCGGGAACGATCTACACCGCCGCCGCCGAAGTCGAGGCCGCGGGCGGCAAGGCGCTGCCGGTGATCTGCGACGTCCGCGACGAGCAGCAGGTCCAGGCGGCGGTCGATCAGGGCGTCGCCGCGTTCGGCGGCATCGATGTCTGCGTCAACAACGCAAGCGCGATCTCGCTCACGCCCACGCTCGCCACCGACATGAAGCGCTACGACCTGATGAGCCAGGTCAACTCGCGCGGCACGTTCCTGTGCTCGAAGCTGACGCTGCCGCACCTGCTGCGGGCGGGCAATCCGCACATCCTCAACCTGGCGCCGCCGCTCGACCTCGACCCGAAGTGGTTCGCGCCGCACGTCGCCTACACGATGGCCAAGTTCGGGATGAGCCTGTGCACGCTCGGCATGTCGGCCGAGTTCAAGGGCAAGGTCGGCGTCAACTCGCTCTGGCCGCTGACCTCGATCGATACCGCGGCGGTCCGCTTCGCGCTCGGCGGCGACGCGATGGCGGCCGATTCACGCAGCGTCGAGATCATGGCCGACGCCGCCTACGCCATCCTGGCAAGGCCGGCGCAGCAGTGCAACGGAAACTTCTTCATCGACGAGGAGGTGCTGCGCGAGGAAGGCGTCACCGACTTTTCGGCCTATGCGCCGGGCGCCGCCGGCAGGCCGCTGCAGACCGACTTCTTCGTTCCCGACGCAGTGCTCAAGCGCACGCCGACGCCGCTCAAGCGGGGCTACTGACCTTTCGCTTCTTGGTTCAGCCGGCGCAGTTCGGCGAGGCGCTCGCCGATCGAGAGCTCGAGGCCGCGGTCGACCGGGCGATAGAAGCTCTGCGCCTCCATGTCGTCGGGCCAGTAGCGCTCGCCGGCAGCGAACGCGCCCGCTTCGTCATGCGCGTAGCGGTAGCCCTGGCCGTAGTCGAGCCCCTTCATCAGCGACGTCGGCGCGTTGCGCAGGCGCAGCGGCACCGGTCGCGTCCGGTCGGCCTTGATGTAGGCGCGCGCCGCGTTGTAGGCGCTGTAGACGGCATTGCTCTTCGGCGCCATCGCCAGGTAGACGACCGCCTCGGCCAATGCCAGCTCGCCCTCGGGCGAGCCGAGCCGCTCGTAAGTCTCGGCGGCATCGAGGGCGATCCGGAGCGCGCGCGGATCGGCCAGGCCGATGTCCTCGCTCGCCATGCGGACCAGGCGGCGCGCGGCGTAACGCGGGTCGACGCCGCCGTCGACCATGCGAACGAACCAGTACAGGGACGCATCTGGATCGCTGCCGCGCACCGCCTTGTGCAGCGCCGAGATGGTGTCGTAGAACTGCTCGCCGCCCTTGTCGTAGCGGCGCAGCTGCTCGCCAAGCGCATGCTCCAGCATCGGTTCGTCGATCAGCGCCGGCTGGGCCGGGCCGACGGTCGCGATCAGGTTTTCGTAGGCGTTGAGGAGGCGCCGGGCATCGCCGTCGGCATAGCCGATCAGCCGCGTCGTCGCCGGCTCTGCGAGCGGCGGCGCGGCGAGCAACGCTCGCGCTCGCCCGAGCAGCGTCTTCAGGTCGTCGTCGTCAAGCGGCTTCAGCACGTGCACCGTCGCGCGCGAGAGCAGCGCCGAGTTGACTTCGAACGACGGGTTCTCGGTGGTCGCGCCGATGAAGGTGAGCAGGCCCGACTCGACGTGCGGCAGGAACGCGTCCTGCTGGCTCTTGTTGAAGCGGTGCACCTCGTCGACGAAGACAACGGTCGCCCGTCCCGTGGTACGCGCCGCCTGGGCGCGCTCGACCGCCTCGCGGATGTCCTTGACCCCGCCGAGCACCGCCGACATGGCGATGAACTGGGCGTCGAAGGCATCGGCCATGAGCCGCGCCAGGGTCGTCTTGCCGGTTCCCGGCGGACCCCAGAGGATCATCGAATGCAGCCGGCCCGATTCGAACGCGGCCCGCAGCGGCTTGCCGGGGCCGAGCAGATGAGGCTGACCGATCACCTCGTCGAGCGTCTTCGGCCGCAACCGTTCGGCGAGCGGCGCGGCGGCAGGGTCGGCGAAGCCGAGCTCGAGCGAGGTCTGGGGCACGGTGGAGAGCGGCACGAAGCACGCCATGGGATTCTGCCGCGTCGCCCCGGCCGCGGCGAAGCGGGACATAAGATGCGTGATCGCTGCCCTCGGTCCGTGCGCTCCATGACTTCGTCGACGTTCGCCGCCCTCTCTTCCGTGCTGGTCGAGCAGTTCCATGTCGACGCCGGCGCGGCCCGTCCGGAAGCGACGCTCGACCAGCTCGGCCTCGATTCGCTGGCGCTGATGGAGTTCGTGTTCGCGGTCGAGGACCGATTCAACGTCCGCATCCCCGAGGACCGGCTCGACCCGCGCCAGGCCGGGGTCACCCTCGCGCATCTGGCGCGGTTGCTCGACGAAGCCGTCGCTGCCAAGCCGCCGCGCGATGCCGCTGCTGCCTAGCGCCCGGGCCGGCACACCGGTAGCCGTGACCGGCGCGGGCGTCGTCAGTCCGCTTGGCAACACGCTCGCGGCGTTCGATGCCGCACTCTTCGCGGGTCGGTCGGCGGTGCGTGCGCAGTCGCTCGACCTGCCCGGAATCGATCTGCCGCCGGTGCCGGTCGCTCCAGCGGAGTTCGATTCCGCCGCAGAGCTCGCGCCGTCGCGGGTTCCGCTCGATCGCGCAACGGCGATGGCACTCGCCGCGGCGCGCTCGGCCGCCGCTGCGGCGGAGCTGGTGCCCGACGGTTTCGATCGCGACCGTCTCGGCATCTTCTGGGGCAGCGGCATGGGCGGCGCGGCGACCTTCGAGGCGACCTGTCGCACCGTCTACGCCGATCGTCGCCGGATGCGGCCGACGAGCGTCTTGACGACGATGCCGAACGCGCCGGTGGCCGAGCTCGCGCTCGTCTTCGGCGCGCGCGGCGCAGCGCTCGGCTACGCGTGTGCATGCGCGTCGTCGGCAGTGGCGATCGGCGAGGCGATGCGCGCGATTCGCGCCGGCTGGATCGACGTTGCCATCGTCGGCGGCAGCGAGTCGATGCTGACCCCGGGCGTGCTCGCGAGCTGGCAGGCGATGCGCGTGCTGGCGCCGATTGCCGCGGCTGGCGACGCGGCGGCGGTGGCGGCATCGTGCCGGCCGTTCGCTGTCGACCGCGCCGGCTTCGCGCTGGGTGAAGCCGCTGCGGCCTTCGTCCTCGAGTCGCCCGAGCATGCGAGCTCACGGGGCGCGACCTTGCAATTCGCTCTCGCCGGGTACGCGACCAACTGCGACGGGGTGCACATCACCAATCCCGACTCTGCGGGCCAGGCGCGAGCCATGCGCGCCGCGCTCGGCGACGCCGGGCTCGACCCGGGAACCATCGGCTACCTCAACGCACACGGCACGGCGACGCTTCCCGGCGACGCCGCCGAGGCAGAGTCGATCGCCGCCGTGTTCGGCGCCCGCGCCGTGCCGGTCAGCTCGACCAAGGCGATCCACGGCCACCTGCTCGGCGCCGGCGGCGCGGTCGAGCTGCTTGCCGCGGCGCGTGCGCTCGCCGGCGAACGCCTGCCGCCGACGGCCCACACCGGCGCGCTCGATCCCTCGTTCGCGATCGATCTCGTGACCGATACGGCACGGCCGGCGCCGGGCCTGCGGCACGTGATGTCGAGCTCGTTCGCGTTCGGCGGTACCAACGCCGTCCTGGTCGCGTCGCGGGCCTGAGCCCGCGCGCGCCGCGACGCTATTGCTCGATCACGTCGGCGCCGGCCGGCACGGTGAAGCGAAACGTCTCGGGTGGAACTGCCGCGTTGGCGGCAAAGCCGTTGAACTGCAGCAGTGACTTCTGGCCGAAGCTGTCGATGATCTCGAGCGCCGCCAGATCCTTGCCGCGAAAGCCGACCCTGACCGCCTGGAACGCGCCGTCACGGGCCTTCGGCTTGGCCTCGGCCCACTCGAGGCCGCCCTGCGCCGGCAGATTCGCAAGGTCGAAATCGCGCTCGAGCGTCCCGCCGGCGAGCAGCGCCGCCGGTGTCGCGCCAAGCGCCTGACCGAGCTTTCGCACGCTCACCTGGTTCAGGTCGGCGTCGTAGATCCAGACTTTCTCGCCGTCGCCGACGATCGTCTGCTCGAACGGCTTGGCATAGGCGAAGCGGAAGCGGTTTGGGCGCGCGAAATCGAAGCTGCCCGATGACGTCTTCTTCTTCGCGCCGTCGGGCGACGTCACGGTTTGGGTGAAGGTGGCGCGGCCGCTCTTCACGTCGCGGACGAAGCCGCGCAGGGTCTCGACCGGATCGGCCGAGGCGAGCGGCGCGGCGAGCGCGGCCGACAAGGCCAAACCGAGCCTGAGGCAACGCTTCATTCGGCGCGCGCCGGGACCAGGATGTCTCGGTTGCCGTTGGTCGCCATGCCCGATACGAGCCCGGATTTCTCCATTTGTTCCAGCAACCGCGCCGCCCGGTTGTAGCCGATGCGCAGGTGCCGCTGCACCAGCGAGATCGACGCGCGCCGGTGCTGCAGGACGATGCCCACTGCCTGGTCGTACATCGGATCGCTCTCGCCGTTGCCGCCACCGGCCATGCCCTCGGCCTCGCCGCCGTCACCGTCGAGGGTTCCGCCTTCGAGGATGCCGTCGATGTAATTCGGCTCGCCCTGGCTCTTCAGGTAGGCGACCACGCGATGCACCTCCTCATCGCTGACGAAGGCGCCGTGAACGCGCACCGGCATGCCGCTGCCGGAAGTGAGGTAGAGCATGTCGCCCATGCCGAGCAGCGCCTCGGCGCCCATCTGGTCGAGGATCGTCCGCGAGTCGATCTTGCTCGAGACCTGAAACGAGAGCCGGGTCGGGATGTTGGCCTTGATCAGGCCGGTGATGACGTCGACGCTCGGCCGCTGCGTCGCCAGGATCAGGTGCACGCCCGAGGCGCGCGCCTTCTGCGCCAGGCGCGCGATCAGCTCCTCGATCTTCTTGCCGACGACCATCATCAGGTCGGCGAGTTCGTCGATGACGATGACGATGAAGGGCAGCCGCTCGAGCGGCTCGGGGGCGTCGGGGGTGAGGCTGAAAGGATTGGTGATCGGCGTGCCGCCCGCGGCCGCCTCGGCGATCTTCTTGTTGTAGCTGGCGAGGTTGCGAACGCCCAGGCTGCTCATCAGCTTGTAGCGCCGCTCCATCTCGCCCACGCCCCAGGTGAGCGCATTGGCGGCCTGCTTCATGTCGGTGACGACCGGGCAGAGCAGGTGCGGAATGCCTTCGTAGACGCTCATCTCGAGCATCTTCGGATCGATCAAGATGAGACGCACATCGCGCGCCTCGGCCTTGTAGAGCAGCGACAGGATCATCGCGTTGATGCCGACCGACTTGCCTGCTCCCGTTGTTCCAGCCACCAGACAATGCGGCATCTTCTGCAGGTCGGCGACGACTGGCAGGCCGACGATGTCCTTGCCGAGGCCGAGGGTGAGTTGCGAGCCCGAGTCGGCGTAGGCCTGCGAGCCGAGCACCTCCGACAGGCGGATCGTCTGCCGCTTGGCGTTCGGCAGCTCGAGCGCCATCGTCGTCTTGCCGGGAATCGTCTCGACGACGCGGATCGAGACCAGACCGAGCGAGCGTGCCAGGTCCTTGGCCAGGCTCACTACCTGCGCACCCTTGACGCCGACCGCGGGCTCGATCTCGTAGCGCGTGATCACGGGGCCGGGCGATGCGGCGACGACGCGGACTTCGACGCCGAAGTCCTTGAGGCGCTTCTCGATCAGGCGCGACGTCATCTCGATCGATTCGGCGCTGACGCTCTCGACCCGCTGCGGCGCCGAGTCGAGCAGGTCGACCTGCGGCAGCTTGGTGTCGACCAGCTCGCTGAAAAGCGGCTTCTGCCGCTCCTTGACGACGCGCGTGCTCTTCGGCACGTCGACCAGCGTCGGTTCGATCACCAGCGGCAGGTGCTGCTCGCTCAGTTCGTGCGCGACTTCGAGCACCTCGTCGCGCTCGCGGACCGCGGCCGCGCCGAGGCGCGCGTCTTCGGCGCGCTCGATCCGCTCGACGCGGCGATTGCGCAACGACTCGATCGCGGCGCCGAGCGCGTCGGCGACGCGCAGCCACGAGAAGCCGAGCGCCATCGATGACGCGGCGACGAGAACGGCGATCCAGAGCACGCCCGAGCCGGCGAAGCCGAGCAGGCTCTGGCTCGACTTGCCGAGCACCGCGCCGAGAACGCCGCCGGCATTGCCGCCCGCGACCTGTGCTTCCCACTGGTAGAGGCGCGTCCATTCGAGCGAGGCGCTCGCGGCGAGCAGGAGCGCGAGGCCGAGCCACATCGGCCACACCGGCGGCTTTGCAGCCACGGCGTCGCCAGCGACGGCGTCGTGCCTGCGCAGGGCATGGGCGAGCGCGCCGAGCCAGGCGCGCGCGCCGACCAGCACCGCCCACCAGATCGAGTAGCCGACGAGGAAGAAGGCGATGTCCGAGAGCCAGGCACCCGCGAGGCCGACGCGGTTCTGGATCGACGCACCGGTTCCTGACGTCGAGAACCCCGGATCGGTGCCGTGGTGGGTAGCCAGGGCGAGGACTGCCAGCAGCCAGGCGACGCCGCCGGCAAGGAGCAGCGCCTGCTCGCGCCAGCTCGGCGCGAAGGCCGCGGAAGAATTGCGCGACGGCATCTGCTCGACGCCTTCGCCGCGAAGCGAACCCAACGGAAAAGTCATCCGCCTATTGTCGGTGCTCGCGCCATCTAGAAAAGCCGGCCCATAGGGCCCCTCCCCTCCCGCCCGGCGGGAGGGGAGCGCAGCGGGGAAGGGTGCAGTCCTGACAGCGAGCGACTGACCGGCATCAGCCGGTCAGTTGCTCCTTGATGATCACCCAGCCGTTTTCCTGCGTCTGGACCATGCCGCGGCCTTCGAGGTCCTTCATGACCCGGCTGACCATCTCGCGCGAGGCACCGACGACCTTGGCCAAGTCCTGGCGCGAAACCTTGTTGCGGATGATCTTGACCTCGCCTTCCATCTCCGACATGTCGAGCAGCGTTCGCGCGACTCGGCCATAGACATCGAGCAGGGCGAGCGATTCGATCTGTCGGTCGGCGCTGCGCAGGCGCTGCACCAGGCCACGCATGATCGCGTACGACAGGCTCGAGTTCTCGGGCAGGCAGCGCGCGAACTCGGCGCGGCCGAGGATGAGCATGTCGGTCTGGACCTCAGCGCGGACCGTCGCCGAGTGCGGCTCGTTGTCGATCAGGCTCATCTCGCCGACGTAGTCGCCAGACTGCAGGACGGCGAGGATGACCTCGCGGCCGCGCGAATCGGCGGTCAGCACACGTGCCCGGCCGGTCAGCAGGATGAACAGGGCGTTCGACTTCTTGCCATGCTCGACGACGATCTCGCCGCGCCTGAAGCGCCGCTTGACGACGCTGTCGGCGATGCCTTGCGCCTGCTCGTTCGTCAGCAACGAAAAGAGCGGAACGCGCCGGATGAGATCGAGGTTCGAGAGCATCGCCATCGTGAGAGCCTTTCTGGTTGCGGGCGCAGTGTCGGCGCGACGTGGAAGAACGCACGCCTCGCGGGACCGGGCTATTGTCACCATTACGAGCGTTGATGCCAGCAGGATTCAACCCCATGTCAGACTTGCGGCGTCGCGGCCACACCGCCCGCTCCTCACGCTCGACATTGCAGCCATGGCCTTGCCCTCTCATCACGCCGGCGTCCTGATCCTCGGTTCCGGTCCCGCCGGCTATACGGCCGCGGTCTACGCCGCGCGCGCCAACCTCAAGCCGATGCTCGTCACCGGCATCGCCCAGGGTGGCCAGCTGATGACGACGACCGACGTCGACAACTGGCCAGCCGACGTCGACGGCGTGATGGGGCCTGACTTGATGCAGCGCTTCCTGAAGCACGCCGAGCGCTTCGACACCAAGGTCGTGTTCGACCACATCAACGAAGTCGAGCTGGGCAAGGCGCCATTCGTTTTGCGCGGCGACTCGGCCGGCTACACCTGCGACGCCCTGATCATTGCCACCGGCGCGTCGGCCAAGTACCTCGGCCTGCCTTCCGAGCAGGCGTTCATGGGCCGCGGGGTCAGCGGCTGCGCCACCTGCGACGGCTTCTTCTACCGCGGCCAGGAGGTGTGCGTCGTCGGCGGCGGCAATACCGCGGTCGAGGAGGCGCTGTATCTGTCGAACATCGCCACCAAGGTCCACGTCATCCATCGCCGCGACAAGTTCCGCGCCGAGGCGATCCTGGTTGACAAGATGATGGCCAAGGTCACCGACGGCAAGATGCAGCTGCACCTGTGGTCGACGCTCGACGAGGTGCTCGGTGACGAGCGCGGCGTCAACGCGGTCCGCATCCGCAGCACACGCGACGGCGCGACGTCGGAGCTGGCCGTCACGGGCTGCTTCATCGCCATCGGCCATTCGCCCAACACCGACATCTTCAAGGGCCAGCTTGAGATGCGAGACGGCTACATTCTGACCAAGAGTGGCCTCGATGGCTTCGCGACCATGACCAGCGTTCCCGGCGTCTTCGCCGCCGGCGATGTCCAGGATCACGTCTATCGGCAGGCGGTCACTAGCGCCGGAACCGGTTGCATGGCGGCCCTCGACGCCCAGCGTTTCCTCGAGCAGGCGAGCTAGGCGGCTGCGCTTCGTCGCCTCGCCGGCTATAATGCCGGGCTTTGCCGCGCCGAGCCTCGCGCCGCGCAGGCACCCTCTCACCCAGCTAGTCACGGAGAAGCGTCATGGCACGCGTCTGTCAGGTAACGGGCAAGCGCCCGATGGTCGGAAACAACGTTTCCCACGCCAACAACAAAACGAAGCGCCGCTTCCTGCCGAACCTGCACTACCGCCGGTTCTGGGTCGAAGGCGAGAACCGCTGGGTGCGTCTGCGCATCAGCAACGCCGCGCTCAGGCTGATCGACAAGGTCGGCATCGAGCAGGTCGTCGCCGACCTGCGCGCGCGCGGCGAAATCTAAGGAGCAACGGCCATGGCCAAGGGTGGACGCGAAAAGATCAAGCTCGAATCGAGCGCCGGGACCGGTCACTTCTACACGACCGACAAGAACAAGAAGACGACCCCGGAAAAGATCGAGCTGATGAAGTTCGATCCCGTGGCGCGCAAGCACGTCAGCTACAAGGAAACGAAGCTGAAGTAGAACGCTTCGCTGAATTCAAGCGGGGCCGCAGTGCGGCCCCTCCTGTTTCAGCCGAATGCAAAAAGGGTCGCCGAGGCGACCCTTTTTGTTGGGTTCGGCGTTGCGCCTACGCGTGCGCAGCTCGCAGACGCAGGGCGAATTCCTGCAGGGCGGCGATGCCACTCTCCTCGGCCTTGCGCAACCAAGCCTGCAGGTCGGCGACCAGTTGCTCCGCCGAGACGTTGGTGCGTGTCCAGAGGAGGCGCAGTTCCTCGCGCATCGCGACCAGCTTGGCGAGGTACGGGCTCGACGCCAACGCGCCGGCGATCTGCGCCTTAACGCTGTGCGGGATCTTGTCGTCGTCGCGATGCAGCCAGCGGCGGGCGATGCGCATCTCGGCCAAGCGGCCGGCGGCTTCGCCTTCACCCTTGAGTCGCTGCACCTCGGCGTGGCTGGCCCGGCGCAGACTGCGCGCATAGGTGGCCATGACCTCGTAGCGGTTGGCGATCAGCGCCTCGAGCGTCTTGTCGTCGGCGACCGGTCGAACGGCACCGAGCTTCAGCTGAGGCGCGGTCTTGCGGACCGTCGCCAGGCCGAGCGTCTCGAGACCGCGGATGTAGGCCCAACCGATGTCGAACTCGTACGGCTTGACCGACAGCTTGGCCGACGTCGGATAGGTATGGTGGTTGTTGTGCAGCTCCTCGCCACCGATGATCACGCCCCAGGGCACGACGTTGCGGCTGGCGTCGGGCGCCTCGAAGTTACGATAACCCCACCAGTGGCCGATGCCGTTGACGATGCCGGCGGCCGTGATCGGGATCCAGAGCATCTGCACCGCCCAGACGGTGGCGCCGATCGCGCCGAACAGCGCCACGTCGAGAATCAGCATCAGGCCGACGCCCTGCCAGCTGTAGCGCGAATAGAGGTTCCTCTCCAACCAGTCGTCGGGCGTGCCATGGCCGAACTTGGCGAGCGTTTCCTGGTTCTTCGCTTCCGTGCGATAGAGCTCGCTGCCGGTCAGCAAAACCGTCTTGATGCCGCGCGTCTGCGGGCTGTGCGGGTCGTCTTCGGTCTCGCACTTCGCATGATGCTTGCGGTGGATCGCGACCCATTCCTTGGTCACCATGCCCGAGCCGAGCCAGAGCCAGAAACGGAAGAAGTGGGCCGGAATGCCGTGCAGGTCGAGGGCACGGTGCGCCTGGGCGCGATGCAGGAAGATCGTGACCGCGGCAATCGTGATGTGCGTCGTGACCAGGGTATAGGCGACGATCTCCCAACCGCTGAACCCGGAAAGGCCGTGGCCCAGCCAGTCGAGCAGCGCATTGAAAACTGAGGTCAGCACGTCCATCCAGGGCCCTTTAGTACTCGCGAAGAGAAGCCATCGATTCTATTCGACCAGGCCCCGGGGATACCCTTTGGATTCGACGGATATCACACCAATCGATATCTGGGGGTGACAAGTTGCAACTCAACGACGTTCCCAGATCGCGGCGTAGAAGCCGTCCGTTCCATGCCGATGGCTCCAAAGTTGCAGGTCGTTGCCGTCGACGAGGGTGTCGGCGGACGCGACCTGGGCGCGCTGCAAAGCGGCGAAAGCGGGCACTCGAACGAAGGCCTCGCCATGGCCGGCGTCGAACTCGTTCGTCACGGCGCCGTTCTCCGCGTCGAGGACACTGCAGGTGGCGTAGACAAGCCGTCCGCCGGGCTTCACCAGCCGCGCCGCCGCGGCCAGGATGGCGCGCTGGATCGGCCCCAAGGCGGCGACAGTCTCGGCCGATTGGCGCCACTTGAGGTCGGGATGACGGCGTAGCGTCCCCGAACCGCTGCAGGGCGCGTCGACGAGTACTCGGTCGACCTTTCCGGCGAGGCGTTTGACGCGGTCGTCGCGCTCGTGGGCAATCTGCGCCGGATGGACGTTGCCGAGACCGCTGCGCGCGAGCCGCGGCCTGAGCGCAGCCAGGCGGTGCCCCGAGACGTCGAACGCATACAGGCGGCCGGTGTTCCTCATCTGGGCGCCGAGGGCGAGCGTCTTGCCACCGGCGCCGGCGCAGAAGTCGACCACCATCTCGCCACGCTTGGCGCCGGTGAGCAGGGCGAGCAGCTGGCTGCCCTCGTCCTGGGCCTCGACCAGACCCTGCTCGAAGACATCGAGCTTTTGCAGCGCCGGCTTGCCGACGACGCGCAGGCCGAGCGGCGAATGAGGCGTCGCCGCAGCTTCGATTCCCGCGTCGCGCAGGCGCGCGAGGACCTCGTCGCGGTCGCCCTTGAGCGCGTTGACGCGCAGATCGAGCGGCGCCGGCGAATCGATCGCCGCGACCCAGGGCCAGAACTCGCCGCCGAGTCGCGCCTGGGTCGGCACCGCGAGCCAGTCGGGCAGGTTGTGGCGCAGGCGGTCGGGCAAGGCATCGAGATCGAACGCGCGGCAACGCTCGTTCCATTCGCGCTCACGCTCGTCGAGCGCTGCGCGCAGGACGCCGGAGTTGCCCTGCCAGGCGAGGATCGCGAGGCGCCGGTCGATCTCGCCGCGACCGCCGTTCGCGGCATCGGCCAGGTGACGCCAGAGCGGCAGGCGCCGAACGAGCGCGAAGGCGCCGTCGGCAAGGACATGCCGATCGCGGACGCCGAGCGCTCGCTGCTCGCGAAAGAAGTCGGCGACGACGCGATCGGCCGGCTGCTCGAAGCGCAGCACGCGATGCACGAGCTCGGTCTGTGCCTCGAGCAACGCGGTCGGGTGCATCGGCGGATTATCCTTGGCGGCCTGCGCCCGCATTCGCGCGGCGCAGCCGTGACAAAACCCCCGTCCTCCCGCAAAGCTCCGCCAAGCCACCTGCTCGCCCACCGGCGCCTGCTCGTCAGCACCGCAGTCGGCGTCGCCGCAGCGTTGCTCTGGCCGAATCTCTCCTCGCCGGTCGCACAAGCGCTGGTCGGCTGGAACGTGCTGAGCTGGCTCTACCTCGCCTCGCTGGCGCTGACGCTGTTCGGCGCCGACTCGGGGCACATCAAGCGCATCGCCCTGGCCCAGGCAGAGAGCGCGGCGATCGTGCTCGGCATCGTCGTCATTGCCTCGGTGATGAGTCTGGTGGCCGTGACCTTCGAGCTGATCGAGGCGAAGGCGGCCGGCCCGCAGCACATGCTGGCGCCGTTCGGGTTCGCCTTCATCACCGTGATCGGCTCGTGGCTGCTGCTGCCGACGCTGTTCGCCCTGACCTATGCCAGCGCGTACTACGGCGAGGAGCCCGACGCAGGCCTGGCCTTCCCCGGCGCGACGTCCGGATTCGAGCCGGACCACACCGACTTCCTCTATTTCTCGTTCACGATCGCCGTCACCGCCCAGACGTCCGACGTCAGCGTCACGACGCGCAAGATGCGGAGGCTGGTGCTGGTCCAGTCGGTGCTGTCGTTCGTCTTCAATACGACGATTTTGGCGTTCGCGATCAACGCCGCGGCGGGGTTCTTCAACAGCTGAGCGTGCCGGCGACGCCGATCGCCTGCGCTTCGCCGTCGAGGTGACGAACGACGCCTTCGCTGCACAGCAGCAGCTCGTCGACCAGCCAGCGGATCGCCAGCGGATAGAGCCGATGCTCTTCGGCCAGCACGCGCTCGGCGAGCGTCCCTTCGCTGTCGTCGGCAAGCACCGGGACGACGGCCTGGCCGATGATCGGGCCGTGGTCGAGGTCGGTGGTCACGAAGTGGACGCTCGCGCCGGCGACCTTGCAGCCGGCGACGAGCGCGCGCCGGTGCGTCTCGAGGCCGGGGAATGCCGGCAGCAGCGACGGGTGGATGTTGACCAGCCGGCCCTCGAATCGGCGCACGAAGTCGGCGCCGAGGATGCGCATGAAGCCGGCGAGGGCAACGATGTCGGCCGAATGGGCTTCGATCCGCCGCGCCAGCTCGGCGTCGAACGCGTCGCGGGTCGCGAAGGCGCGGTGCTCGACGACCTCGGTGGCGATGCCCTGGTCGTGCGCAAACGCCAGCCCGGCGGCGTCGGCGCGATTGCTCAGCACCGCGACGATGCGGGCGTTCCAGCGCTCGCTCATGCAAGCGCGAACAATCGCTTCCATGTTCGAACCGCGGCCCGAGATGAGGATGACGATGTTCTTCATGAGCGGCCGCAGTGTATCGGCCGTGATCGGGTGCAAACCTACAATCAGCGCCTTTTGCCGGCCCTGCGCAGATGAGCGATCTCCCCGTCCCGCCGAGCGAAGGCCTCGCGCCTGAGCGCCCAGGAGCTGCCGCGCCGTCGACCCGCCCCCGGGTCCTGTCCGGCATGCGCCCGACCGGCGCGATGCACATCGGTCATTACCACGGCGCGCTCAAGAACTGGGTCCGCCTGCAGGATCAGTACGAGTGCTTCTATTTCGCCGCCGACTGGCACGCCCTGACGACCCACTACGAAGAGCGCGAGGTGATCGAGACCTCGGTCTACGAGATGGTCACCGACTGGCTCGCCGCCGGCATCGACCCGGACAAGGTCACGCTCTTCATCCAGAGCCGGCTGCCCGAGCACGCCGAGCTGTTCACGCTGCTGGCGATGGGAACGCCGCTGAGCTGGCTCGAGCGCATGCCGACCTACAAGGACCAGATCGAGAAGCTCAAGGAGCGCGACCTCGCGACCTACGGCTTCCTCGGCTACCCGCTGCTGCAGGCCGCCGACATCCTGATCTACCGCGCGGCGTTCGTGCCGGTCGGCGTCGACCAGGCGCCCCACGTCGAGATCACGCGCGAGGTCGCGCGCCGCTTCAACCACCTCTACGGGCGCGAGCCCGACTTCGAGGAGCACGCGCGCGCCGCGGCGAAGAAGCTGGGCAAGGACCGGGCGCGCGAGTTCGAGGCGGCGCGCCGCGCCTTCCAGGAAGGCGGCGACGCGACGGCGCTCGAGCGCGGCCGGGCGATCGTCGCTGCCAGCGGCGCGCTCAGCGCCAGCGATCGCGAGCACCTCGAAGGCTTCCTGCGCGGCAGCGGCAAGACAATCCTGGTCGAGCCCGAGGTCCTCCTCACCGAAACGTCGAAGCTGGTCGGCCTCGACGGCGAGAAGATGAGCAAGAGCTACGGCAACGCGATCGCGATGCGCGAGGAGCCGGCCGAGGTGACCAAGAAGATCCGGCGCATGCCCACCGACCCCGCCCGCGTTCACCGTAGCGATCCCGGCGATCCCGAGAAGTGCCCCGTGTGGCAGTTCCACCAGGTCTATTCGAACGACGAGACCAAGGCCTGGGTCGTGCACGGCTGCACGACGGCGGCGATCGGCTGCCTCGACTGCAAGCAACCGGTGATCGAGGCGATCCTCAAGGAGCAGGCGCCGTGGCGCGAGCGCGCCGAGCCGTACCTGACCAACCCGAAGCGCGTGCATTGGATCGTCGAGGTCGGCACCGAGCGGGCACGGACGGTCGCGCGCGAGACGATGAAGGACGTGCGCGCGGCGATGGGCCTCAGCTACTGAGCGGCGCTGCCCGCCGGCGCCTCAGTGGCGCGCGGCGCGGCGCTTCTTCGCGCCAGGCGGCGCGGCGACGGGCTTCGGGCCGAGCCGGCTCTCGGTGCCGGCGAAGAGGCGCTTGATGTTGGCGCTGTGGCGCCAGACCAGGAGCGCGCCCATCACGAACACGGCGATCGCGATCGCGTCGGGGCCCGTGGTCAGCAGGTACCAGAACGGCGCGAACAGCGCAGCGACGATCGAGGCCAGCGACGAGTAGCGGAAGAACGCGGCGATGATGAGCCAGGTCGCGAGCGTTGCAGCGCCGAGGAGCGGATCGATGCCAAACAGCGCACCGGCCGCAGTGGCGACGCCCTTGCCGCCCTTGAACTTGAAGAACACCGGCCAGAGGTGGCCGAGGAAAGCGGCGAGAGCGACGCCGGCGATGGTCCACTCGCCGAGGCCATAGGACGGACCGAAGCGAACCACGAGCGCGACCGGCAGAAAGCCCTTGAGCGCGTCGAGCACCAACGTCAGGATCGCCGCCGCCTTGCTGCCCGAGCGCAGCACGTTGGTCGCGCCTGGATTGCCCGATCCATAGGTGCGCGGATCGCTCAGCCCCATCAGGCGGCTGACGATGACCGCGAACGAGAGCGAGCCGACGAGATAGCTCGCCACGACGGCGACGAGCGGCAGAAGGAATTTCATCGTCAACGCGCGTAGGTCGAGACGAGCGATTCTGCGCCGGTCACAGTGCGCACGCCACCGGCGTCGCCCCGAGCAGCTCGCTCAGCACCCGCGGCGCGATGCCGACGAGATAGCCGCGTCGCCCGCCGTTGATGAAGATCCGGTCGAGCTCGAGGATCGTCGCCTCGACATACACCGACATCCGCTTGCGAGTCGCGAACGGCGAGGTGCCGCCGACCTGATAGCCACTCGCTCGCTCGGCCGCCTCGGGCGTGCACGGCTCGACGCTCTTGGTGCCGATCGCTCGCGCCAGCTGCTTGGTGCTGACCTGCCTGTCGCCGTGCATCAGGACGATCAGCGGCTCGCCCTTGTCGCTCTGCATCACCAGCGTCTTGACGACGGCGTGCTCGTCGACGCCGAGCTGGCGCGCGGACTCTGCGGTGCCGCCGTGCTCGAGGTAGTCGTAGACGTGCTCGCCGAAGGCGACTCCGGCGCGCCGAAGCGCCTGGGTCGCCGGGGTTTCGCTGACATGCGCCTGCCTTCTTGCCACTGCCTCGCCTCCGGCGTGCAGCATATCGACGTCAGAACGTCGGCGTCGTCTCCTCGGCCGCGCTGTCCGCGCCGGTCAGCGCTTCGCTCGCCGCGGGCAGCAACGAGTCGCCAGGGGCTGGATGAAGCGCCAGGCCAGGCAGCGTCGTCGCCGTTTCCGACAGGGGCGCGTGCCGAGGCGGTGCCGGCATCGCGGGCGCGACCATCGCCCCGGCGCTCTGGACACCCGCCTCGCCTGAGCGGCGGTCGGTCAGTGCCACGCCGGCAGCGACGGCCGCGGTCGCCGACGCGATGGCGAGCGTGACAAGCAGCAACCGGGCGCGGCCGGTCTGGCAGAAAGGTGAGGATGCGTCCATGCGGCTGTCTCCAGTCTCAAAGCGCCTTGCAAGGGCTTGAGGAAAGCGACGAGATCGACCCGTTCTTGGTCGGCCAAGCCAATGCGGCAGCGGTCGTCGAAGATCAGCGGCGGGGCGCAACTCGCCGTCGTCGTCCGCCCGGGCCGGGGGACAGGCAGCAGCGCACCACGATTTGCCTGGCGCGCTGCGCCGAGCTAGAACGTCGACGCGGGAGGGTCGGAGTCGCTGGTCGTGCTGCCGACGGCGTCGGTCGCCGCCGGGACCGATGGATCGCCTGAAGCCGCGGCGGGCAATGTCGGCGCCGCAGAGGATGGCGCTCTGCCCGAGCCATCTTCGGAAGCCGGGCGATGGCCGAGCACCAGTCCGGCGCTGAGGACGGTGGTAGCGACGGTAACGGCGATGATCAGGGGTACGCGGTGGGAATGGAAGTCACCGCGGCGTTTCGATGGGGTGCGCATGACGGTCTCCTTCGATCGTGTCGAGCACGCACCCATGAGACGCTTCACGGCCGCTGTGGTCACCCCCAACGTTGAGGAAGTGGCCCTGCCCTCCCCCTTCAGGACGATCGGCTGCGCGCGAACGATCCCGGCGACGCCGCGCTCGCCGCGCCGTCGATCGGCAGCGGCAAGCTGTGGCACTCCTCGAAGACGCGGATCGTGCAGTGGGCGCAGATGCCGCGGTCGAGCCGATCGAAGATGGTCGCGATCGCGATCCGCTTGGCCGGGAAGATGTGGTCGGTGCCGAGCTCGGCCAGAAAACCGGTCTTCTGCCACAGCTCGAGCACCGGCGCGCGCGGTCGATGGAAGTAGAGATCGCCGCCGGCGCTGCGTCGCGTCACCATTTCGGCGCGCCACATGTCGGCTGCGGCGAGGTCGATGAAGTTCATGCTTTTCGACATCACGAGCAGGTGCCTGGGCGAGTTCGCCGGTGCCCGAAGGTCGCGCAGCAGGTCGCTGACATGCGAGACCGCGCCGAAGTAGACCTCGCCTTCCATGCGGATCATCTTCACCTGCGGGCATTCGGGAAGCGGCTCGGGGACGTCGCTGCGAACGACGAACGGGCGCGCCGGCGCGACACCGTCGAAGCCCATGATGCGAACCGCCGGCTTCGACGTGCGATAGACGAACGTGACGAGCGACAGGATGGTGCCGAGCAGGATCGCGACCTCGAGGCGAATCGACACCGTCGCGGCGAAGGTCGCGGCGGCGACCGCGAAGTCCTGGCGGCTGAGTCGCCACAGCTGGCGCCAGGCGGCGAGGTCGAACAGCGACCAGGCGATCAGAAGCAGCAGGGCGGCGATCGCCGCCATCGGGATCAGAGCCAGCAGCGGCGCACTGACCGCGGCGAGCAGCAACAGCCAGAGCGAGGCGAACACCGCGGCGAGCGGCGTTCGCGCTCCGGCGTCAAGGTTGGGCAGCGACCGGTTCAGCGAGCCGCACGAGACGTACGACGAGAACAGCCCGCCGACGATGTTCGACAGCCCCTGGCCGCGGAACTCGCGGTTGGCGTCGATGTGCTGACCCGACCGCGCCGCGACCGCCTTGGCGATCGAGATCGACTGGCCGAGGGCGACGATCGTCAGCGCGAAGGCGATGCCGATGAGGTCGGGCAGGACGTGAAGATCGACCGCGGGCAGGCTCAGGTGCGGCCAGATCGCCGGGATCGGCCCGACGACGGCGACCCGCTGCGCGCCGCCCGAAGCACGGTCGATCGCGAACGCGAGGGCGGTCGCGGCGAGCAGGGCGAGCAGCATGTACGGCGAGCGCCGCAGCCAGCGCCTGAGCGCCAGCGATGCGACGATCGTGAAGACGCCGACGCCGAGCGCGGCCGGCGCGACGCGATCGAGGCTCGCCCAGACGTGCTGCGCCAGATCGCCGAGGCGATGCGCGCTGGCTGGCGGAATGCCGAGCAGGTCAGGCAGCGCGTAGAGCGCGATCAGCGCTGCCGCGCCGCCGGTGAACCCGCGCAGCGCCGCGGGCGAGATGAAGTTGGCGATCGTGCCGAGCCGCAGCGCGCCGATCAGGAACTGCATGGCGCCGACCAGAACGGTGACGGCGAGCGCGAGCCTGATGTAGTCGGGCGATCCGACGACAGCGAGCGGCGCCAGCGTCGCGAACAGGGCCAGCGAGTTGGCATTGGTCGGCCCCGAGACGACATGCCAGCTCGAGCCGAACAAGGCCGCGATGATGCAGGGGACGACGGCGGTGTAGAGCCCGTACTCGGGCGGCAGGCCGGCCAGGGTCGCGAAGGCGATCCCTTGCGGCAGGACGAGCAAGGCGCCGAGAACGCCGGCGACGAGATCGGCGCGCAGGCTCACCGGGTCGACGCGGTGAACCCACGACCCGAAGACACTCGCAGCGAGTTCGTTCACTGCGATCGATTATCGGGCGCAGCCGACGAGCGCCGCGCCCTCCGCGGAGGGCGCGCAGGCCCTGGCAGCGCGATCAGCGCGCGCCGCCGCTCGCCTTCGCGACGTAGCGCGCGAGGGCGCGCATCTGCGCTTCGCTCAGGCTTGCGCTGTACGACGGCATGGCGCCGATCCCGCTCTTGAGCGCGGCGACGACGCGATCGGCAGCCGGCTGCAGGTCGTCGAACGACGGCCCGATGGCGCCGGTCGCGCCTGCATCCTTGAGGGTATGGCAGGTCGCGCACGGCGGCACGGCACCGACGGTGAAGAGCGTCTTGCCGAGCGCCATCTGGGCGGCGTCGTCGTCTGCGCCGAAAGCCGTTGCCAGCGCCATCGCCAGCGCCGCGCCGACGACGATCCGAGCCAGTGCGAAGCGAAGCTGCATGTGCCGACTCAGGCGACGCTCAGCATCACTGCCGGATCCTTCCAGCTGTTGTTGCTGTAGCCGTGCGCGTTCTCGAGCCGCTGCTCGGGCTGGACGCTGCCGGCGGCATCGGTGGCGCGGCTGACGAGAACGTAGTTGCCGGGCGTCATGCGCAGCGGCAGGGAGAACTGGCGCCAGGCGAAGCGGCCGAGATCGGGGCCGATGAACGGCGCGTCGATCCAGGTCTTGCCACCGTCGCTGGAGACCTCGACGCGACGGATCGGCGAGCCGCCGCTGAACGCGACGCCGTTGATGTAGACGACCCCGGCCTTGACCGGCCTGTCGCCGGCCGGCGAAGTGACGAACGACTTGACGTTGAGCTCCTGGATCGAGGGCTCGCTCGCCTTCGACTGCTCGCCGAGCGGCGTCATCCGGTAGCCGGTGTTCATGATCTTCGCCTGCGACTCGACCGGCGTGAAGGCGACGCGCTTGACGTACTTGATGTTGTTGACGCCGTTGTAGCCGGGGACGACCAGGCGCAGCGGCCCGCCATGGGCCAGCGACAGGGGCGCGCCGTTCATCTCCCAGGCCAGGATGGCGTCGTTCATCGCCTTCAGCGCGACCGAGCGCTCGACGATGACCGAGAGCGGATCGACGTTGTCGGGCAGCTTCTCGCCGCCGGTGCCGGTGAGATAGAGCATGCCGGGAACGACGCCGCCGAGCGCCTCGATGACATAGCGCAGCGGAACGCCGCTCCAGAGGACGCAGCCGGCAGCGCCGACGGTCCACGGTGTTCCGCTCGGCTTGCTCGGAAAGTAGCCGCGGCCGTTGCCCGAGCACTGCAGCACCGTCGCGACGGTCTCAACGCCCATCGCCTTGAGCTCCCCGACCGTCAGCACGCGCGGGTTCTTGACGCCTTCGATCGACACCTGCCAGGCATCTCGGTTGGTGACGATCGATGCGTCGGGCGCCGGCAGGTTGTTGCGGATGTAGAGCGATTCGGCGGGGGTGATGCCGCTCGTGCCGAAGGCGTTGCGTTTGGTCTCGATCGTCGTCGCGCTATGGACGATGACCGCGTTTGGATCCTTCCACGCGACGTACGCAGGCAGTGGCCGCGGCGCGGCCGGCGCGCTCGCAGCAGCTGCCGATGCCTGCGCTGCGGCCTCGCCGGCCAAGCTGATCAGACCGGTACCGGCCAGGGCGCCGGCACCGCCGGCGAGAAGTTGGCGTCTGCGAAGCGAGGTCAGCAGTTCTGTCATCGGGATAGCTCCAGGTTCGAAGGTCAGGAAGCGCGGCTGGAAGACGCGGATCACGCCGGCGGAGTATCCCATCGGGCGCGGCGCCGCGGCCGCGCGTCGCGGCTAGGATTGCACGCCTCCCACGACACTTACTCGCATGAAGCACCTCTTGGCGGCGGCGCTCTGGCTCGTCGCGGCCGTGCCAGCACCCGCGCTGGCGCAGGCGTCGGTGGCGGCCGCAGGCAGCCGCTTCGACGGCGACTGGCTAGTGACGATGACATGTCCAACCAACACCGAAGACAGCGCCGCGCGTGGCTACAAGCGCCAGTTTCCGGCACAGGTGAAAGAGGGTGTCCTGACCGGCGAGGACGGCACGCAGGGCGCGCCCGGGTCGCTGCGCATCGGCGGCACGATCGGCGCCGACGGCAGCGCCGTTCTCGCCGCGCGCGGCCGCACCGGCAACCCAGAGTACGCGGTCGACCATCCGCCGTCGTCGTCGCCGTATTCGTTTCGCATCGAGGCTCGCTTCGAGGCCGGGCACGGCAGCGGCAGGCGCATCGAGGCGCGTGTCTGCGCCTTCGCCTTCGACCGCAAGTGACGCGCGGCCGGCGCCGCCACGAGCCTCACGAGACGACCTGGTAGTACAGGTTCTGCGGGTGCTTCGCTTGCGCGAAGAAGTACCAACGGTCGGCAAGCAGCCCGGGCGCCTGCAGCAGCGCGGCGACGACCCAGAGCGGCGCCGCCGCCGTCGCCCACGCGAGCAGCATCGCGACCAGAGGGGCGGCGAACGCGAGCACGATCACCGCCAGCCTGATGCGCCGCATCGCGAGCTGCGACGCGCGGTGGAAGAACTCGCGCGTGTTGAACGACCCGGCCGACATGCCCATCGAGGTCTGCACCAGGCGCGCGGCGCGGATGCCGGTCGCGCTCTGCAAGGTCGAACGGTGGCGGATCGCCGCGTTGCGGCGCAGCGCCGCCATCCGTGTCGCCCAGGCGACGAGCGTCGCGACGATCGCGACCGGGCCGCTCGCGGCGAGGAATTGGCGTTCGCCGGCGAGCGCAGCGAGCGCGCTGGCGAGAACGAATCCCGAGGCGATTCCTAGCAAGACGAAATTGACGAGCGTGAGCGGCTGCGCCCACTCCTCGATGAAGCGC
>Ga0070670_100000935_pt1 | contig 22923 bp, 16 predicted proteins | sample KBSS63metaG_FD_64665 | JGI IMG/M metagenome (GOLD analysis project Ga0070670, IMG submission 64665) | Switchgrass rhizosphere microbial communities from Kellogg Biological Station, Michigan, USA - KBS S6-3 metaG | ecosystem: Host-associated > Plants > Roots > Rhizosphere > Soil ... | reverse complement strand
CGGTGCCGAGTAGCGCACCGCCAGCGTCTTGCCGTTGATGACTCCCGTGGCCGTCGCCGCCGGGCTCTGCGCCCGGACGATCGACGCCGTCGCGGCCATCAGCACGACTGCCGCGAGAATCCGTTTCGAGTTCACACCCACCATGCCGGCCTCCACTGCTCATTACGGAGCAAACCGCTGCGTTCTTTACCTCCTCCGCCCACTCAGCCCACTCTGCCCACTCCGCCCCTATAATCGCGGCGGCATGGTCATACCCCGCCTCATCCGCGCATCCGTCCTCTGCTCCGCCGTCGTGTGCGCCGTGAGCACCGCGGGAGCGGCCGGCTACTCCGCCGTCTCCGACTGGCTGAAGCTGCCGGCGGGCCGCCCACAGCTCGGCAACATGCACGGCGACGTCGCCGTGAGCTCCAAAGGCGAGGTGTTCGTGAGCGTGCAGGACCCCGCTGCGGGCCTGCAGGTCTACGCGCCCGACGGAACGTTTCTCCGCAACGTCACCGGCGCGCCGAGCGATTTCCACGGCTTCGTCATCAAGCAGCAGCCCGAGGGCGAGTTCCTCTACGGGGCCACGCTGCGCGGCCAGACCGTCGTCAAAATGAAGCTGGACGGAACCATCCTGATGACGATCGGGTCGGCGGCTATCCCCGACGAGTTCAAGGTGCGCAACGCGCGCAGCAACGAGCTGCAGCTGCTGCTCACCGGTCTCGACGTGGCGCCGAACGGCGACATCTACGTGGCCGACGGCTACGCCAGCGACTACATCCATCGGTTCGACAGGACCGGCAAGTACCTCGCCTCGTTCGGCGGCCGGAAAGCGCCCTATAACTTCAACACGCTGCACAAGCTCGCCATCGACACGCGCTTTCAGCCCACGCGCATCATCGCGGTGGACCGCGCCAACAACCGCGTGGTGCATCTGTCGTTGAGCGGCGAGTTCCTCGGCGTCGTGGCCGCGGACCTGCTGCTGCCGGCCGCGATCACGCTGAGCGGCGACAACGTCGTCGTCGGCGAGCTGCGGGGGCGCGTCACCATCCTCGACAAGGCCGGCAAGGTGGTCGAGCGGATCGGGGAGAACAGCGGCGAGGGCGTAGGCAGCAACCAGGCCAAGCCCGAGTCGTGGCGACCCGGGTTGCTGCTCTCGCCGCACGGCGTGGCGCTCAACGCCCAGGGCGACCTGTTCGTCTCGGAGTTCAATCAGTACGGGCGCGTGCACCGCTTCAATCGACAGTAGTTCACCGGGCAGGCCTGAAGGCCTGCAGCCACGTGAAAGAGGTCCGCGATGCTCAGTCTGGTGCTCGCCGCTGCCGCCGCTGCCGTCGCTACGCCTGCGACATCCTGCGAATCGCTGCAGTCGATGTCCACTCCGCAGGTCGCCATCACCGCGCAGGCGATGCCCGCCGGCCCCTTCGTCCCGCCGGGTGCCGCACCAGCGGCGCCGGCCGCGCCACGAGCGGGCGGCGCCGGCCGGGCGGGTGGGGCGCCGGGAGCGGCCGCGGCCGCCGCGCTGCCACCGCACTGCCGCGTGAAGCTGGTGCTCAAACCGACGGACGACTCGAAAATCAACGCCGAGCTGTGGCTGCCGACGGAAATCTGGAACGGCCGCTACATGGCGATGGGCAATGGCGGCTTCGGCGGATCGATTCAGGGTTTCGGCGAAATGCAGAACGCCCTGCGCCTCGGCTACGCCACCGCGGGCGGCGACACGGGACACGACGAGGCCACTGAGGGGCCGGGCGGAATGTTCGCGCTCGGCCATCCCGAAAAGATCGTGGACTTCGCGTATCGCGCCGTCCATGAGATGACGGCCACGTCGAAGAAGATCATCGACCGCTACTACAGCCGGCCGCCGCAGTTCTCGTATTTCAAGGGGTGCTCCACCGGCGGCCGCCAGGCGGCCATGGCGGCCCAGCACGACCCCGACGACTACGACGGCATCATCGCCGGCGCGCTGGCCAACCGGCACATCCAGATGCACACCTCGGGCGTCTACCGCAGCATCGAGATGACGCGGCATCCGGAGGCCAACATCTCGCCGGCCAAGGCCGCGATGGTCACCAAGGCGGTACTCGACGCCTGCGACACGATGAAGGAAGGCTTCCTCAACAACCCGCGCGCCTGCGCCTTCGACTTCTCGAAGCTGGCGTGCAAGGGCGGGGACAGCGACAGCTGCCTCACCGCGGCCCAGCTCAAGACGGTCGAGACGTTCTACGGCGGCACGAAGAACCGCAAGGGCGAGCTGATCTTTTCCGGCCAGGCGCTCGGCAACCCCCTGCCGCCGCTACGCGGCATTCAGTCGGGCGCCCAGCCGGGCGGCGGCTTCGACACCGTGCGCATCTGGGCCTTCCAGGACGCCAACTACGACTGGAACACGTTCGATCTCGATCGCGACATGCCGATCATCAACAGCAAGGTCGGCTTCGTGGACGCCGTCGATCCGGACCTGTCGAAGTTCAAGGCGCACGGCGGGAAGCTCCTGCTCTACGCCGGTTGGGGCGACACCACGATCACGCCCGAGAACACCGTGCTCTATTACGAGAACGTCCTGAAGAAGATGGGCCCGAACCAAGCGGACTTCGTCCGTCTGTTCATGGTGCCGGGCATGCAGCACTGCCGCGGCGGCGACGGGCCGAACACGTTCGATTCGATCGGCACGATGGAAGCGTGGCGGGAGAAGAGCGCGACACCGGCGCAGATGATCGGATTCAACCCGCAGTCCAGCCTGTCCCGTCCGCTCTGCGCCTATCCGCAGGTCGCAAAGTACAAGGGCTCGGGCAACATCAAGGACGCCTCGAACTGGTCGTGCGCGGCACAACAAACATCGACACGCTGACGCGGGTCGCGTGCGGCTGAGGTTCGGCGTAGACTGTTCGAATCGATGCTGTCGCGATGTGCGGCCGCCTTCGCCTGCCTCTGCCTCCTGCCCACCTTCGCGGCAGCGCAGGAGCGTCCGTTGCGCATCGGCAACGTCACCGCCCAGTTCGGGGCGCCGCCGCCGGGCTTCGCTCCGCTCACCGACTACCTCTCGACGTTTCTCGCCGGCCGCCGCGTCGAAGTGGTGCCGCTCGAGAGCATCGAGCAGATGGTGGACGCCGTAGACAAGGGGCGGCTCGATTTCGTCATCGTGTCGCCGGTCGCGCTCGTCACCCTGACCACCCGACACCGGGTGCGGCCGATTGCCACCGTCACGCAGCAGGCCGGCGACCGCGTGTCGCCGTTCCTGGCGGGCGCGGTGTTCGTCAAGAGCGGCCGCCAGGATCTGCAGCTGCTCGAGGACGCGCGCGGGAAGCGGGTGCTGGCCTTGTCGCGGCTGGCGCTCGGCGGCTGGCTGGCCCCAATGCGCGAGTGGCGCCGGCGCGGGCTGACGGAGGCTGACTTCGGCAGCCTGCAGTTCGACTTCTCGTACCAGGCGCTGGCGGCCAAGGTGTGCGCCGGCGAGGCCGACATCGGCGTCCTGCCCGCCAACCGGTTCGACGTGCTGCGCGACTCGTGTCCCGGCGGCTTCCGGGTGCTGAACAGCCCGCAGGGGCGCGAGGGGCGGTACCCGATCACCGTCAGCACCCCGCTCTATCCGGAAGCCGCGTTCGCCGCGGTGGGCGACCTCGACGAAGACGTGGTGACGCACGTCGCCGTCGCGCTCCTCGCCATCGACGCCGGGAGTCCGGCCGCACGCGTGGTCGGCGTGTCCGGCTTCACGGCGCCCCTCAGCTACACCCCCGTGCAGCAGTTGATGCAGGAGCTGCGGGTGGGCCCTTACGAGTCGTTCGGCCGACTCACGTTCACCGAGGCCGTCCGCCAGCACGCCGGCAAGGTCCTGATCGGCATGCTCGGCTTTCTGTCGGTGCTGATGCTGGCGTTCGTGCGGTCGCAGCGCCTCAACGCTCGATTGGCCCACTCGATCGAGCAGCAGCGCCAGGCCGAGCAGGCGCGGGTGCACCTCGAGTCGCAGCTCCAGCAGTCGCGGCGCCTCGAGTCGATCGGACGCGTCGCTGGCGGCGTGGCGCACGACTTCAACAACCTGCTCACGGTGATCAACGGCTACAGCCAGATCCTGCTGATGGGCCCGCTCTCGTCCGGCACGCGCGACGAGGTCGAGCAGATCAACAAGGCGGGCCGCCGCGCGGCGGAGCTGACGAACCAGCTGCTCACCTTCAGCCGGCGGCAGATCACCGACGTGGTCCCGCTCGATCTGAACAACGTCATCCATGATGCCGAACCGCTGCTGCGGCGGCTGGCCGGCGAGGACGTCCAGCTGGTGATCTCACCGGCCGCGCAGCTGGAACGTACCGAGGGCGACGTCAGCCAGACGAATCAGGTCCTGATGAACCTGGTGGTGAACGCCCGCGACGCCATGCCTGGGGGCGGCCGCGTCGATATCGCCACCGAGAACGTCACCGTGCGCGGACCGGACGGCCATCCCCCCGAACTGGCGCGGGGCGACTACGTGGTGCTGATGGTGAGCGACACCGGCTGCGGCATGAGCGCGGAGACACGGCAGCAGATCTTCGAGCCGTTCTACTCGACCAAGGGCGAGGCCGGCACCGGCCTCGGGCTGTCCACCGTCTACGGCATCGTGCGCCAGCGGCAGGGGGCGATCGACGTGTGGAGCGAGCCCGGCGAGGGCTCGCGGTTCCGGATCTATCTGCCGCGGGCGCGGCAGCGGCCCGAGCCCGAGCCCGTGGCGGCGCCCGTCGCGCCGCCCATGCAGACACCGGCCGGCGCCCGGCGCATTCTGGTGGTGGAGGATCAGGACGAGGTGCGCGGGTTCGCCACCGAGGTGCTGCGCTCTGCCGGCTATCAGGTGATGGAGGCGTCATCGGGCGACGAGGCCATGCGGCTCTTCGGCGGAGCCGAGCCGATCGACCTGCTGCTCACCGACGTCGTGCTGCGGGGCATGAACGGCCGCGAGCTGGCCGAGCACTTCGTGCGCGCGTATCCAACAGCAAGCGTGCTCTTCACATCGGGCTACCCCGACGACGTCACCGCCCGCAAGGGCGTGCCACGCGGCTCGGTGGCGTTCCTGCCCAAACCGTACTCTCCGGAAGCGCTCACGTCGCGGGTGGCCGAGCTCCTGAACTCCGCCATCGTCTGACGGTTCACGTCGCGGCGCGCTCGATCCACTTTTCGACGGCGGGCTCTGTCCTTGGATGGCCGTCGAAATGATGAGCTTCGAAGGAAGATCGCACCGGTTGCTAACTGATCCGCTCAACAATTCGCCATAATTTCTGGAGTTGCTCTTGTGGCTGCGGACGATTGCGTCACGGTTGAGAGGAGAGAGAGAACGTGAAGCGTCTTGCCAGCCGACTTTTCGGAAGCCTCGTTCGCTCCTGCGTCGATGAGCTTGAACTGCTCGGAACGAGCCTACGGCCAGGCCAGGCCGTGGCGCAGAAACTTCTCATGCAGCAGTACCGCATGCTGGCTGCGCGTGGCAAAGAACAGCGGCCATCGCTGGAAGAAGTCGGGTTTCGGATTTACTCGCAGTTCGAGGAAGACGGGATCCTTCTCTACTTGTTTTCCTTGGTCCCGCCCGTCAACCGGCGTTGCGTTGAAATCTGCGCTGGTGACGGCCGTGAATGCATGACCGCCAACCTGATCGTCAATCATGGCTGGTGGGGTTACCTGTTCGATGGCAATGAAAAGAACGTCCGGAACGGGCAACGATTCTTCGCGAACCAGCAGGACACGTTCCTCCACCCGCCGCTCTTCGCCCACGCCTGGATTACCGCTGAAAACGTCAACGAGCAACTCAGCGCGGCGGGCGCCACCGGTGTCGTGGACCTGCTCAGCCTCGACATGGACGGCATGGACTACTGGGTGTGGAAAGCCGTCACGATGATCCAACCGCGGGTCGTTGTCTGCGAGACGAACAATCTCATTCCCGCCGGCCGCGCGCTCACCGTGCCGTACTCGCGGGATTTCGTGTGGGCGGCGGACGGCTATTGCGGGGCGTCACTCGAGGCAATGTGCCGGCTCGGTAAAAGCAAGGGCTACCGCCTCATCGGAACGCATCGCTTTGGTTTCAATGCGTTCTTCATGGCAAGTGGCGTCGGCGAGGACTTTTTTCCGGAGGTCGATCCGAATACGTGCCTCAGCGACCCTTACACGGAAAAGCGCCGTCGCAATTGGGCCGCAATCGCATCGAAGCCGTGGCAGGACGTGGGCTGAAGGCTCACCCCGGCGATCACGAACCCAGCCGTTCGCCGCGTCGCTGCCGAGCTGAAGCTGGCTCCTGCGGCCGACGGCTTGAATATTGCGGCGCCATGCCGAGGTCCTGAATGCCCCCGGGGAAAGTGCCAATGGACGGAGAGCGGCGGTCTTCCGATAAACCCGGTGGCGATCTCCTTCCCGCTTGGGTGCGTAAGATGTTGTCACTCCGTGCAGCGCTGGCGCTGGTGGTCGTCTGCGTAGTCGAAACCTTGCCCACGGCTGAGGCGCCAACCCCTGCATTCGCGGATCGATTCGCGGACAGCGTGGGCGTCAACGTGCACCTGCACTATGCCGGGACGCTCTATACCGACTTCGAGCTGGTTCGCACCAAGCTCGCCGAGTTGGGCCTGCGGCACCTGCGCGACGGGTTGTACGACACCGGCACCACTTGGCAGGCGTACTACGATCGCCACAACGCGCTCGGCGCCATGGGCATCAAGGGCCTGTTCACCGTCGCCGCTCCCAACGTGCCGGAAGAGACGCTTCGCACCTACCCGTCGCGCATGAGCAGTTCGTTCGAGGCGTACGAAGCGACGAACGAATACGACCTCAGCGGCGTCGCGGCGTGGCCGTCGCTCCTGCGGCAATCGCTGGTGCAGCTGTACGGTCTCAGGCAGGAATCGAGTCTGTCGAAGTTCCCCCTCTACGGTCCCGCGTTGTCGATGTCGGCCGCCGCCTTCGCCGCGCTCGGCAACGTCAGCGCCTACTTCGACGTGGCCAACCTGCACTACTACATGGCAGGCCGTCATCCCGGCACGCCGGGCTGGGGCGACGGCGGCTACGGCAGCATCGACTGGAACCTCGCATTCGCCAAGCGCTACGCCACCGGCAAACCGATCGCTGTAACCGAAACCGGGTACTACGACGACCTCGCGATAGGGGATTCGGCCCCGGCGGCGATAGTCGGTCGCTACATGCCCCGGCTCCTGCTCGAACAGTTCCGGAAGGGCGTTCAGCGCACCTACATCTACGAGTTGATCGACGATCCCACCCCGGGCGTCCCGGCGCGCAGCGGCTTCGGATTGATTCGCGCGGACGGCTCGTCGAAGCCGGCCTTCCGGGCGGTGGCCGGTCTCATTCGCGTATTCTCGGATCGGGGCGCGGACGTGACGCCGCAATCGTTCACGTACACCCTGGAAGGCGGGGACGCCAACGTGCGGCAAATGGCGTTCCAAAAGCGCGACGGCACCATGCTGCTGGCGATATGGATCGAGGCCGCCGGTTTCGATGTCGGTACCAGGCAGATGATTGCGGTGCCGCCACAGACGGTGCGCATTACAGCGCCGGCGGCGTTACCGCTCGCCCGGTCGTACCGCTGGCTCGAGGATGGCAACGTGCTCGAGGACACGACCGGGGCGGGCCAGGCGAACGTCAGCCTCGCAATCAACGACGCGCTCACCGTGCTGCAGTTCGGCTCGCCGCGACGAGCGGTGCCACGCCAGGTGCGGAACCTGCGGATCGTGAATTAAGAGGCGAGCCCCGGACTCAGGCGGCCTCCTTGCGAATGGCTGCTTCGATGTGCGAGGTCTTACGATCCACCATCGCCTCGACGGTAAAGTGGGTGGTGGCACGCAGGCGGCCCTTGCGTGCTACGTCGTCGGCGAACATCGGGTCGGACAGCAGCCGGGTGAATGCCGAGGCCAAAGCTTGAGCATCACCGGGCGGCACGAGTAGGCCGGTGCCATCGGTCACGATCTCGGGCACGCCGCCGACCCCGGTTGCAATGACCGGCCGGCGGGCGAGCATCCCTTCGACGACGACGCGACCGAACGCCTCCGGGACCGACGACGTGAGCGCCACGATGTCCACGGTGCGCATCAGCCGCGGAACGTCGCTGCGGAACCCAAGGAAGTGCACGCGGTCGGTCAGGCCGAGGCGCGCGGCCTGCGTGCGCAGTGATGCTTTGTAGGCCTCTTCGCCGAAGAGCGCGTCGCCGACCAACAGCAGGTGCGCACGCGGCACGCGCGCGAGAGCATCGAGCGCCACGTCCTGGCCTTTCCCATCGCCCAGCCGGCTGAAGACGCCAACGAGCGGCGCGTCGCCCACGTTGAGGTCGCGCCGGGCCTCGGCAATCTCCTCGTCGGTCACCGCATCGAAAGGCGCGGCGGCGATGCCGTTGTGGACGACGCGCACCAGCTCCGGCCGGCCACCCTCCTCGACGAACGCGGCAGCCGAAGCGCGCGAGTTGGCAATCACGCGCACGGTGCAATAGTTCGCCAGCGCGACGTCGAGGCGGATGTGGGCGCGACTGAAGCGGTCGGTCGCCAGCAGGTCGTGCAGCTCCCAGATCACCGGACGCCGCGCCAGCGCGCCCGCGACGCAGGCAGTGACGAACGCCTTCTGCGTATTGGCGTGGAGGCAGTCGTACTGCCGTGCCATTGGCACCAGTCGCTGCACCAGCGATGCCAGCCCCCCCACCGCGCCGAGCGATGGCAAGCGCGTTTCACGCCGAACGGCGTGCAGGGCGCGGCTGCCCTGGAGCACCTGGACCCGGATCCCCTGGCTGGCGAGTCGACCACGGAACGGCCCGTCGGCAAAGAGCACGACCGTGGAGGTGTCGCGGTAGGCGCGTGCGACGTCGAGCATGGCCAGCTCGGCGCCGCCGAGGACGCCCACGTGGTCGAGGAACAGCACGCGCGATCTCACGAGACGGCCTCCAGGTATGTGTCACGGACTCGACCCGTGACCACCGACCAGTCGAAGTGGGCCTGCGCGTGCTGTATGCAATCGGCGAGCGGCGGCAGCGGCAGCGTGCCTCGCAGCGCGTCCACGAGCATGGCCGCGAGTGGCCTGACCCCGGCCTCGTGCACGATGCATTGCGGCGCCAGGTGTTCGATCGTCTCGGGCAGGCCACCAACGTTGGTGACGAGGGCCGGCGTGCCGGCAGCCAGCGACTCCGCGACGATCAGGCCGAAGCCCTCGAGGGCCACCGATGGCACCACCGACAGGTCGGCGGCCCGGTAGGCGGACGGCAAATCATCCTCCGGCAGAAAGCCGGTAAACCGCACGTTCGACGACAGCCCTTGGGATTGGGCGTGCTGCTTCAGCTCGTCGCTCAGCGGCCCGGACCCGGCGATCATCACCAGCAGATCGGGCACGGAGCCCTTGGCGAGGCGGACGGCCGCGAGCAGGTTCTCGAGGCCCATACGGCGCACCAGGCGCCGCACGACCAGCACGATCGGCCGGTCGGTGGGCCAGCCGAGCGCACGGCGGGCGTCGCCGCGCGAGCGGGTCGGCAGGAACCGGCGGGTGTTGACGGCGCCGGGAATGACACGGATCCGTTCCGCCGGCACGTCGTAATGCTCTTCGAGCAGGCGCGCGAACGCGCGCGACAGAACGATCAGTCGCGCGGCTCGCTTGTAGACCTGTGATTCGGTCCAGTGCTTCGCGCGCCTGACCAGGAGTCCGTCACCCTCGATCCCGCTTTCGGCAGACCAAGGTCCCTGGAAGTGAACGACCAGCCGGCGGCCACGTTGCAGGTCGAGGCAGGGCGCGGCATACAGTGGAAAGTGCGAGACGAAGAGCGCGTCGGGACATTCCGCGAACGCGCGCCGCACCGAAGCCCGCACTCCCGTGAGCCGCGTGGGCAGGCTGGAGCCGAGGGGGGCGAAAGAATGCACCGCGCCTCCCGTCTCGGTCGCCACCCGTCTCGATCCGACCACCAGTCCGCGGACGCCGATGCCAACCCTCGGCAGCTCCTGAACGAGCCCCGAGTAATAGCGGTTGAGCCCGCCCGAGGCCTCGGAGATCCATTCGCTCCCGACCTGAATCGTATCGATGTCGGTCGGTCGCGGCGTCGCGGGGACGCCAAGGGGCGCCGCTGCTGCTTCGACGTTCATCTGACCGCCCTGACTACCAGGTTCTGGGAGAGGATCGAGCCCCACGTGCCGGTTTCGGCCGCCAGCAGCACGCGATGCGGGAGCGTGCCCGCTTCCCATAGCGCACGCCGCACCAGGCTGCGCACGCCGTGCACCACCGGCCGATCCTCGAACGCGGCGATCGACTGGAAGCCGACGGTCGCAAACGCCTGCGACATCGATCTGGCTGTGAAGGCCTGCTCGTGGGTGAGGTCGCCGTATCGGATGCGCATGCCGTAGAGCCCTTCCGCATTGGGCACATGGGCAATGCACACGCCGCCGGGACGCAGCACCCGGGCGAGGTGATCGAGCATGGCGAAGAGCTCCTCACGGGTCAAGTGTTCGAGCACGTCGATCAACAGCACGACGTCGAGCGACTGGTCTCCGGCGTTGGCGAGAAACGTGTCGAGGGCGCCGCGCTCGGCCTCGAAGAGGCCCAGGGCGTGCGCACGAGCGATCTGTTCGCTCGAGACGTCGACGCCGGACACGTGCCGATAGCCAGCCTCGAGGAGGAAGTGCAGCAGCAGGCCGTCGCCGCAGCCGAGGTCGACGATGCGGGCGTCGCGGTCGGACGGCACGTAGGTGGCGATGAAATGGCGGGTCTGCGGCGCAAACGGTGCGAATACCGTCGCCGGCGAGCGATCGCGATCGGTCGGGATCGAGGGGCGAGATGCCGCCTGCCCGCTCGACACGTAGGCGTCGTAGAGTCGGGTCTTCCATGTCTTGCTGATCGTGCCGCGCGGCGTGGTCGCAATCATGTCGTTCCCCTGGTGCCCGCCGACTCGACGCCGCCCGCGGCAACAGCCGGGCGAAGCGCGATGATCGTGGACGGGCGCGATCCGGCCCGGGCGTCGCCTGTCGCGAGCATCCGCGCGCGCACGCGTACCGTGGCGAGCCCCGCGGACATCCAGACGTAGGTTCCGATCGGGCCCGCGGTGTAGGTCCCCAACAATGCCACGCACAAGGCCCCGATCCCGAGGCAGGCCAGCGCCAGTGCCTCGCCAGTGACGGCCTCGCGATAGTAGACGACGAAACGCAGCAGCAGTGCGACCATCGCCAGCAGATAAAGCGTCGCCCCGATGATTCCGAACTGGACGAACGTCGTGACGACCATGCTGTCACGAGGGCCGATCGACTGCGCCAGGTCCGGGTCGTCGACGCCCATGCCGAGGCCGAGCGGATGCGCGCGGACCACATCGAACATCTCCACATGGCCGCGGGCTCGCGACACGGCGCTGGTGTCTTCCGACGGGGTCAGCAGCGTCATGAATCGCGATAAGGTGACATCCGACACTTCGGTCGGCACCAGGAATGGGGCGACACATAGACCGGCGAACAGTACACAAGCGAGGACTGTGCGCCGCTCCCGGGCGCCGATCCGCCACAGCACGAGGAGAGCGGCGACGACGAGTGCGATCCAGCCCGCGCGCGATTGTGAAAGGGCAAGCGCCAGCGTGGCACTGGCCATGGCCGCGAAGTCCCGTAGCCGCGGCCGCGCCACCCACAGGATGATCGCCGGCAGCATCGCGAAGCCGAGCACGCCAGGCGAGTGCACGGTGCTGAACACCCGCACTTCGAACTCCCGTGCATTGCCGATGCTCCCCATCGCGACGTTGTTCATCCACTCGGTGTCCCACACCGGCGCGAACTCGAACTGGTAGAGGGCGTAGGCGCCCACGACGAGGGCCGCGTACATGAGTGTCCGCGCCAGCGCCCGTTCGACCGCCTCCGGATCGGTCGCGCGGACACCGATATAGGCTCCGAGGCCTATCGGGACCCACCAGTTGAGCGTTTCGACGATGGCGGTCGTCGGCGACATGAGCAGGCCGAGCGGAATTCCCAACCCCGCCCCGATGCCGGCGATGACAAACAGACCCAGACCCTCGAGCCGTGGCCACACGCGAATCGACCGCACCACCGCCGCCATCGCCTCTCTCGCTGCGGGGTACGCTGTGGCGCCGTAGGGTGCCAGCAGGATCAGGCTGGGTTCGTGCCATCCGCTCTGCAGGTCGGCCACCCGGCGCACGAGCGGGGTCAACATCCACAGCCAGACGACGAAGCTGAGATATCCGGTCAGCGAGCGCCGCTCGATCAACACCGCGGTCAACAGCGCCGCGATCGGAAACAGGTATTGCAGCACCCCGCCCAGACGCGCGGCCAGCGCGACACCGATCGCTGCGGCAAAACCGACCTGCAGCAGTCCGGAGGTCAGCACACTGCTTCCTCCTGCGAGGCAAATTTTCGCACTCCAGACGCCGCGGAGAGGGTCGCGTCATACACGGCCTCGAGGCGATCCACGGCCTTCTCGATATCGAACACTTCCTCGAGACGTGCGCGGTTCCGAGTGCCCATCACGCACTGCAGCTGCGTCGACCTGAGGATTTCGACCAGTGCCGCGGCAAGCGCCGCCGGGTCGCGCGTGGGAACGAGCCGGCCACCATCAGCCGACACCAGATCGGGGATGCCGCCGGCACGCGTGGCGACGATCGGGACGCCGCACGCCATGGCCTCCAGAATCGTCATGCCGAACGGCTCGCCAATCGACGGGAGGCAGTAGACCGAATGAGCGCGCAGCATGTCGCCGACGTGCTCTCGCGCGACGCGACCGGTGAACCGGATCGTACAGCCGCGCATGGCCTGGGCACGTCGCTGCACCTCGCCGAGATCGGGCCCGCTCCCCGCGACCACCAGCTCGACGCCCGGCACCGCCCGGGCGACATCGGGGAAGGCGTCGAGCAGCGTGAAGATGCCCTTGCGGTACTGCACACTGCTGAGGAACAGCACCGATGGTCGTGACGGCGGCGCCGCCCGCGGCGGGAAGTGCGCCGGATCGATGCCGTGCGGGACCTCGAAGATGCGGCCGCGATGCCGTTCGGGCTCGTGGATGCGGCTGCGCGCCGCGGCCGAGGCGACGAGCAGAGCGGTGGCGCGCTTCTGCTGCATGCGCCCCACCACGCGTTCTCCGCGCTCCACGAGGCGAGCTCGCAGCGAGAGCCTCGCGGGGTCGTCGGTGGTTTGCCACCGCGGAACGAACGCGCCGAGGACGAGCGGCGTCTCCACGCCCACCAGCGCCAGGCTCAGTCCGGTGAAGACCGGATTCATCTGGTGGATCACGTCGAAGGGCACCTGACGGTGCAGCCGAGCGAAGAGCTGCCGCATCCGCGTCATGAACACCAGCCGGTGGAGCGGGGACGTGCCCGCTCGCGAAAGGCGGTGAATGGTGAGCGTCGACGGCACCGGGTCGCGGAGCTCCACTCCCTGCGCCGCCACGTGCAGCTCGTGGCCGCGCACGGCCAGCCGGGAGAGGTAGCTGAACGCCACCAGCCCGTCGCCGTGCGGCAGGTAGTCGGTCAGCATCTCCGACGGGTGGGCGACGAAAATACGGAGCCGGCGTCTCATTCGGCTGCTCCGGTGCGAAGCCAGGCTGCCGGACTCGTGCGCAGCAGAGAGGACGCACGTCCGACGAGGTCGGCGAGATCTGTCCGGTCGATCCAGATGCGAGGCAGCGGCGCGCGCAGCCACAGCGGGTAGCACGCCATCACCAGCGCCAGACGGATGGTCGCGGATGCGAGCAGAGCCATCGCGGCGCCCCGCGGACCCCAGGCGGGCACCAGAACGAGGAAGAACGGAATGCAGAGCGCCAAGCCCACGAACTGGGTAACCGTGACGATGCCGGGACGCCCGGCAGCGAGCAGGCCCTGCATCAACACGTAGGTGGTGCCGCTAACGATCATCGCCAGGACGAGAATTGGCAGCAGCGCGCCCGCCGACGCATAGGCGCTGCCGTACAGGAGTCCCACCAACAGAGGGCCGGCGACGACAATGGCAAGGCCGATCCCTGCTGTCACGACAGCTGCCAGACGAGCCGAACGTGCGATTGCGGCTGTCAGCGCGTCGGTGGAATAGCCTACGACCGCCGGCAATATCAGCGTGGCCACGCCGACGTGAACGGCGCTGATGATGCGCGCGAGACTGATCGCGACGGCGTAAATGCCCATCGCGACCGGCGCGAGCATACCGATCACGAGCGCCTGATCGAGATAGACCGAGAGCACGCCGAAGAGATCCACGCCGTACGAGCGCGCGCCGTAGTGCAGCAACTGGCCCCACTCGGCGCGCATTCCCTGCAGTGTGAGCGGATGGTGGGACCGCAGCGTCGCTAGTATCCAGATGAGCACCGGCACGGACACGATCACGTAGGCGATCGCGGCGGTGACCGACGTGAGGTGTCCGGTCGCGGCGAGGCCAACCAGGCCGACGATGGTCATCGCTGGTGCCGCCACCTGAGTGAGATTCGAGGATCGGAAATCGCCGCGCGCCTCCCACGCCGCGCGACCGACGAGGGTCATAGAGTTGAGGACCGTGCTCAACAGGCAGAATCGCGCCGCCACGACGACGCCGGGTGGGTGCTGTCGCAGCCATAGCGGGATGAGCGCCCACGCGATGGCCGTGCCGACCAGGCCGGCCACGGCCGCGAGCGCGAGGGCTGCCGCCGTCAGTTCGCCGAGTCTGGCCGGGTCGCGTCGGCCGTGATAGACGAGGGCGGTCGGCAGCCCGAGCGTCGTGAGGCCAGCGACCAGCACCGGCCAGATGGAGATCGCCGCCAGCTCGCCACGGCCTTCAGGAGCCAGGAGCCGGGCCGTCAGGATCCCGGTCGCCGCGTTGAGCCCGATGATCGCGAATCGCGATGCGATCGTCTGAACCACTGTGGCGGCACTCGCCTTGCGCGGAAACCCGTCAGCCATACATCGCCTCGAGAGCGCGTTGCGCCGGGCGCGACGAGGCCGTACGGCGCAGAAAGGCGCGGATCTGGTCGATGAAGAGCTGCCGATCGAACCTTTCAGCGTGACGGCGAAGGCACGCGGGATCCCACGAGCGCTGTTCGAGGGCGACGATGGCGTCGGCCATCGATTCGGCCGTTGGCTGGTTGAAGAACATACCGGTCTCGCCCTCGCGCACGGTTTCGAGCGCCCCGCCGCCCCGCCAGGCCACCACCGGGCGGCCGGCCGCATTGGCCTCGAGCGGCACCATGCCGAAGTCCTCCTCGCCGGGGAACAGCAGCGCGCGGCATCCAGCCGTCATGCGGCTCACGATCTCGTCGGACGCACGGCCGAGAAATTCCACGGTCGGTCCAGCCATCCGTTCCAGCCGGGCGCGGTCGGCCCCGTCACCGATCACCACCAGGCGCCGCCCGAGTCGCGTACAGGCGCCAATGGCGAGGTCGATGCGCTTATAGGCGATGAGGCGCGACACGACCAGGTAGTAGTCGCCCGGCATGCCGCCGACGGTGAACCGGTCGACATCGATCGGCGGATGGATCACCTGCGACTCGCGGCCGTACAGGGCGCGAATCCGCAACGCCGTCGTGTCCGAGTTGGCGATGAAGAAATCGGGGCGCCGGGCCGCCCGGAGATCCCACTTCCGGAGCGGCTGAATCAGCCATGGCAGCACGAGCCGCTTCAGCGGGCTCATGTCCTCGCGTGCCACGTAGTCGTCGTAGCGCCAGGCCCAGCGCGGCGGCGTGTGGCAGTAGCACACGTGTAGCGCGTCGGGTCGGGTGCGGACGCCCTTCGCGTAGCCCCAGCAGCTGCTCACGACGACGTCGTACTCCCGCAGGTCAGCGGTCTCGACCGCCAGCGGATACAGCATGAAGTAGTGGCGATACAAGCGGTCCGGCGCGGGCAGATGCCGCATCCACGTCGCGCGGGGGCGCATGTTTCGCAACTCCGCCGAGAGCTTCCACGGCGCCGCGATGGTGGTGTGCAGCGCCGCGCCCGGCAAGGCGGACGCCAAGGCCTGCGTCACGCGCTCCGCACCGCCCATCTGGACGAGGTTGTCGTGAAAGATTGCGACCCCGCTCACACCCGTCTCCGCGGGACGCGCCTCAATGCGCCCACGCCCACGCGAACGGACTGAGCAGGAGCAGACTGGCAATCGGCACGTAGGGCTCGACGTAACTCAGCTTGTTGCGTGGCACCAGGATCATGTCGCCGGGCTTCAGCCTGATGTCGTGCTCGGGGTCTTGCATCTTCTGCAGCTCCTTGGCGTTGATCAGCCGCGCCGTCGCGCGTTCCTTGTCGAACCGCTGGAGCAGCACCAACTGGGAAGGCTTCGCACTGCGCTTGAAGCCGCCGGCGATCGCCACCGCTTCGAGTACGCCGACGCGGCCCCGCAGCTCGAACTGACCCGGCTTTTCCACTTCGCCGCCCACGGTGAACATCGGTTTGACGAAATCCTTCAGCACGAACGACATCTCCGGATCGCGCAGGCGCTGCCGCGCGACCCTGAGCAGAATCTCCCGCGCCTGACTGATGGTGTAGCCGGCGACCAGGACGTCGCCGATGATCGGAGCGCTGATGAACCCATCCGGCTGGATGCGCCCACTGAAGTTGAACTCCGGCGTGTAGCGATAGGTGAGCTCGACTTCGTCGCTCACCTGGAGCACATAGCGCTCGCGATCGTCGACGACCAGCGCTCCCCCGGCAGGGGCAGCCGGGGCGGATGACGGATCACCCGCGGCTGGCGGTTCCTGCGGCGATGCGGGCGGGAACGTCGCTGGCGGTCCTTGCTGTCCGCGCGCGGGGGCCACGAGCGACAGCAGCAGGCACAACAGCAGGATGGCTCGCTTAGAGATCATGGCTCGCTCCTCGTTCAGGCTTCGCCGTCCACGGCTGGCGTGGCCGCGCGAGCGAATGCGGCCCGCATGCGCCGGTTCGGGAATAGGCCATCACCCAGCCAGTCAGTGAGCAGGGCTGCGACCAGGCCGAAGAACAGACCGGCGATACCGCCGACGATCAGCACGAGCACCAGGGGCGGCCGTGTCGAGGCCAAAGCGGGCACTGGCGCCTCGGCCAGCACGACGTTGGAAATCTTCTGCTGGTCGAGTGCGTCGGCCAGCCGTGCCTCTTCGGCCTTCCGCGCGTAGGTCATGTACTGTTCGCGCGCATCGCTCACCCGGCGTGCGAGGGTTTCATAGCCCGGTGCTGCCTCGGCGAGCGAGACGGCTCGCAAACGGTATGCGTCGATCTGCGTCCGCAGCCGCTCGGCGCGACTGCGCAGACCAGCGAGCTGGAGCGCGGCGTCCGCGCGCTGGATTTGCAGCTTCTGCCATGTCGGGTTGATGTCGGTTGCTTCCTCGGTCGCGACGATGACCGTCGCGTTGGTGAGCGCGGCCTGCGTGTTGGCGATCTGCTCGTCGACTTCCTTGACCAGGCGGTCGTCGGCGTTGAACTTGGTGAGGAGCTCCGTGCGCTTGTTCTGCAGCTCCGCAATCATCGTGTGCGCGCTCTGGACCGAACCCTGGTTCGGCAGCCGTCGCTTCGTGGTCGTCACCCGCGGATCGGTGGCCTGCAGCGCCCGCTCCGCGGCGATCTCGCGCGTCGTCTGTTCGCGAATTTCCGCCTCGACCGCCACGAGATCACGCTCGATCGTGGTGCCCGATTCGAGCGCTTCCTTGCGTTGATCGGCTGGCGCAATCAGGTTCTGATGGCCGGCAAGCGCCGCCAACTCTTTCTCGGCCTCTTCGAGCTCGACTTTCAGGTGGTCGGTCTGCTGCTGGAAGAACGCGTACGTGCCCGGAGTGCTGTGCATCGTCAGATGCATCGCCAGATACTCGTCGCTCAACCGACGCAGTACCGCCGCCGCCTGTCCTGGATCGCGCGCGCGATAGGCTACGCGGATGAGATTCGTCTTTCGAATCACCCCGACATTGAGATCGCGCGCGAGCCGGGCAATCGCCTCCTCGCGGGCCACCCGGGGGTTCACGTCCGGGTCGGTGGACTCGAGCTGCGCTTTCTGAACCACCCGGTCGAGGATGTCGCGGCCGCGGATCAGCTCGATCTCCGAGTTGATGACTTCTTCCGGGATGCCTTCTCGATAGGCGCCCTGGTTCTTGTCGTTGGGATCGACGACGAGATCAAGCCGAGCGTTGCGAACCAGGAACTTGGCGACCGATTCGTACTTCCAGGGCCAGGCCGCCGCGCAGATGACCGCCGAGAGAACGACGAGCGCGAACGTCGCCGCGAACACGAGCCATCGGCGCCGCAGCATTGCCACCCAGAGGCCCAGATCGTTGATGAGGGGATCACGCTGCCAAGCTGCTTGAGGAGGGGTCATCACATGGCTCCGGAGCCGGAAAGCACCACCGGCACGGTCTTGAGCAGAATCCGCATGTCGAGTGCGAGCGACCAGTTGTCGATGTAGTCGAGGTCGAGCCTCACCCATTCGTCGAAGCTGGTATGGCTGCGGCCGTTCACCTGCCAGAGGCAGGTCAGGCCAGGCCGCACGCTGAAGCGGCGCATCAGCCACGCGGCCTCGAACCGGCGCACGTCGCGCACCGCGAGTGGGCGCGGCCCCACGAGGGACATATCGCCGCGCAGCACGTTGATGAGCTGCGGCAGCTCGTCGAGCGAGGTGCGGCGCAGGAAGCGACCGACCGGCGTGATGCGTGGGTCCGCTTTGATCTTGAACACGGGGCCCTGCGCCTCGTTGCGATCCTCAAGCCCCGCCTGCAGTGCCTCGGCGTCTTCCACCATGGTGCGGAACTTGAACAACCGGAAGCGCCGCCGGTTGTACCCGTAGCGCTCCTGCGTAAAGATCACAGGTCCGTTGCTAGTGACTTTGACCGCGATCGCGCAGGCGAGGAGGACTGGCGACAGGACCAGCAGCCCGCCGGCCGCGCCGACGATGTCGAGTGCGCGCTTGATGAGCATCCGATGATCGTCGGGGACGTGCCGGACCCGCATAGAGGGCACGTCGTCATCGGCGTCGAGCGCGCGCCTGGCGCGTGAGGTGGTGAAGATGTCGGGGAAATACTTGGCCTCGACGCCGACGCGCTCGCAGACTTCCAGCGCGTGTTCGATCGCGACGTACTGCGACTTGACGGGCAGCGCGATGAGCAGTTGATCGACCGCCTCGCGCGACAGCAAATCCTCGAGATTGCTCAGCGATCCCAGCAGTCTCGGCCTGATTTCAGGCTCCATTTCCGCGTAATCGTGCTCGTCCACGAAGCCGGCCACATGCCAGTCCTGGAACTCGCGAGCTTCGATCGAACGCCAGAGCTTGAGGGCGCGCTGGCCGCTGCCGACGATCACCGCCACGCGGACGTCTCTTGCCTTGCGCTCGGCGTACCGGGCGGCGGCCGCGAGGGCGTTGCGGCCGGCGAGCTCGACGACGACGGAGACCAGCCAGAACAGCAGCACGACGCGGATGTTGAATGCGCCTGTCGGGCTTGCGGTGATGAACAGCGAGACGAACACTGATGCAAGCGAACAGGCGAGCACGATTCGGGTTGCGGCCGACTGGAACGACCGTACGCGCGTGGCCTGATAGAGGCCTAAGGCAGCAAAGGACGTGTGCCAGATGAACAGCAGCAGCAGCGCCACCATGAAGTTCTTGACCGTCAGCCGCAGCGTCAGGAATTCCGTGACGGTACCCGGCATCCCGCCAACGTTGAGGACGACGAACGTGGCCAACATGACGGTGAGGGCGCACAACGCATCGAATGCGCGCGTCATCGTGATGGCTGTGGTGCGGACAGCGTGGATCGGTCGGAACGACTGCCGAGCCGTCGAATAGAGAGAGGTGTCCTGTGTTATGGCCGATGCCATGAGCGGCAACCATGCGAGGGCGATGCCACGTCCCGCCGAGTTGGCTCGTGTTACATCGCGGGTTCGAGAAGAATTGAGCGTTCACACGCGTTCGAGTAACGAGTGCATCGCGACCGCGTAAAGAGTGCACCACGACACTGCTAAGCGCGCAGGTCGGCGTCCATCTCCACATGTAGTTATTTCCGACCATGAACGACGCGAGTACACACATCCCCCTCCGCCGATTGCTCTCGTCGATGCGATGCAATCGTCGGGGCGCCACTCGCGCGTGTTGAGAGCGACAGGAATGCGCTTCGCGATATCAAAGACACACAAAAGAGTTGCCACAAGCGATCGCGCGATCGGCGGGCCTATCGCTTCAGCCTGTCCGGCCTCACCGCCCGCCGTAACACATCACCAAGCGGCAATCCGGCACGGCTACGCACGTCCTCACAATGGAGGGGCACGTGCTTGTCGATCGAGTGATGCGACTCCTACGGGAATGTGCGGTGCGACTGTAGGGCTAGCGGGCCGTCACGCCGACGATCATCCAGCGATCGCCATCGCGGCGGAAGTCCATGTTCCAGGTCATGCGGCGCCGCTGCGCGCTGCTGTCGCCGAACTTGGGCACGTAGCTCAGGACGCCGTCGCAGCGCGCGACCGCGCGATTCGCGGCCGGCACCCGCACATCGCAACGTTCGAACGCCAGGTTCTGGTGGCTGAGGCCCGAGAACGCGCGGCGCAGCGCCCGCTCGTCCGCGCCTTCCCAGATCGCCGAGGCGGATGCCGCGTCGAGGTTGTTGTACGACTTCCGGTAGGCCGCCAGCACCTCCTTCACTGCGGATCGATCCGCAGCGAGCGGATCGACGGCCGTCACCGCGGACGGGGGCTCGATCACCACACGCGTCTCGCCCGCGACGACGCTGGCAGGCGGCGCAGGAACGGCTGCGACCGCGGCACTCGGCTTATCACGCTCCGGCTCAGAACGGCCGCCGCCGGCTAGTAACGGCGTGCGGCTCGGCGACGGCAGCGCCGCCGGGGGACGTCGTGGAGTAGGGGGGCTCGGCATGGGAGGCTGGACGAGCCTCCGCGGCTGAGCCCGCGCGGGACGTGCGGTCGGCGGCGCTGCAGGCGGCACGGCCGCCGGCGCGGGCACGGTTGGGAGCGGACTCCTGAGCGGGGCCGGGGCGGGAGACGATTCCGGCGCCGGTCTCGATGGCGTCACTGGTGGCGCCGCGCTCGGTGCGGGGGGAATCCTCCTCGGAGCGATCGTGGCCGGTACTGCCGGAGGCACCGACGGCTCGGAGCGTGCAACCTCGGCCGAGGCCAGCGCGCGACGCCGATCCGTCGCTACCGCGCGGTCCCAGATTCCTATCACCACACCGGCGTAGATGAGGAGGGCCAGAAACGCCACCAGGCCTCGCAGCACGCGAATCTCCCCCGCCGGGAGCGCATCGCACCACGCCGGCTGGCGAAAGAGCCTGGCGATTCGTTCGTACGCGAAGACCGCGCCGCGCCGCACTGCCGACGAGATACCGATGACGGCCGCGGCGATGGCCGGTGGCGTCGGAACACCTGCCGTGGGCGTCGATACGGAGGCGCTCGCGCCACAATCGCTCGAGACGTCGGGCTGCGCGGCCGCTGGCTCCGTATGGATCACGGCCGCCGCCGGTTTGACGAGCGTGGCCTCGGGATTTTCGCCCTCATCAGCGAACTGGTCCAGCTCGGCGTGCTCCACCGTTTCCGCGATCTGCAGCCGCAGCTGGTCGTCATCCCTCGGGTCCATGGGCATCCTCACGATCCGAAGCGATGGTGGTCGCCGAGCAACAAGCGATCCACTGCGACGCGAAGGCGGGGCCTGGTCTCGTCGGACAATCGCGTGTCCCCGCATGCGCGATGGGCATGTCTGTGATGGGAAACAAGACCCAGAGGTTTCGCAGGCGTCCGGAAATCGGACGAGCAACTCGGACGAGGCAGCGCCACGGCAGAGGCATGTCGCTTGCACAACTGCCCGGCCGCATGGACCTCACCATCGCGAGGACGGGCGCAGCGGCGCTGCGGCGCCGCGACGGCGCGATTGCGATCGCGCTCGTCGTCCTCGCCGCGTTCAATGTGTGTGGCGGTGTGCTCTTGACGCTCGCGCGGGATCAAGTCGCTGATCTATTTCTCGTTGCCTCGTGGCTGCAGACCTGGCTCTCCGGCGGCCATCTCTATGGCCCCGGATCGATCACCGACTATCCGCCGTGGGCAATCGTCACCCTGTCGCCGTTGGCGCTGGTGCCTCTCGACTGGCTGCCTGCCGCATGGATCGTGTTCAACCTCGGGCTGGCCGCCGTCATCGTGTGGCGCCTGGCCACCATCAGCCACGAGAATGCATCGCGCGTCCGCAACCTCGCGTTGCTGCTGGCCGCCACCGGGACGATCCGTCAGCTCCTGCAATTCAGCCACCTCTCATATGCGCTGGCAATCGTCGGCGCCTTCACGGCGTCGCCGCTCATCGGCGGGTTGCTGGTCGGCGTCTCCCTGATGAAACCGCAGATTGGCGGCGTCGTCTGGCTGTGGCTCGTGCTGCGCCGCGACTGGCGGCGCGCCACGTATGCCCTGACAGCTCCGTTGATCTTGACCGCGGTGTACATCGCGGTGGCGCCGATCGGGCTGCTCGATCTGATATCTGGGTACTACGCGGCGATCACCTCGCAGTACAGCAATCCCACCCAGCTGCCAGGCCAGTCGGATCTTCGCCTCTGGCTGTGGCAGCTGTGGCCGGAGCCGTCGGGCAATGCACTCCTCTCGGGTCTCGTACTGGCCGGGTTGCTGGTACCGCTCGTCACGGCGGTCGTGCGCCAGCGTGCCGACGGACGCGACATGGAGCTGCTCGGGCTCTGCGGGGCGGTCTCGCTGCTGGCGGTCAGGCATCTGTCGTACGATTTCCTGCTCCTGCTGCCCGTGCTCGTCGCGTGGAGGTGCCCGCCGTGCGCCAGGGCGCCGCAGGCGCCACGGTGGATGTTCTTCGGGCTGGCGGTGCTGCTGGTGGCGGCGGTGCCGTCGTGGGCCAAGCTGGCCCTGGCCTATTCGGCCCCGCCCGCAACCAGCCTCTTGCTCGAGCTCGATCGCGTGATGTGCATCGGGGTGTGGGCGGCGCTCTCGTGGCGCTTGAACCAGCGACGCCTGGCCGACGATCCGGCGCGAAACGGCACTACCGCGACCCTGATGGGCGGAGCCGGTGTCGGCCAGCGAGACCACCGGGCCGAGAGTTCCAAGGGCCCTCGCCCTGGGGG
>Ga0070670_100000934_pt1 | contig 22930 bp, 23 predicted proteins | sample KBSS63metaG_FD_64665 | JGI IMG/M metagenome (GOLD analysis project Ga0070670, IMG submission 64665) | Switchgrass rhizosphere microbial communities from Kellogg Biological Station, Michigan, USA - KBS S6-3 metaG | ecosystem: Host-associated > Plants > Roots > Rhizosphere > Soil ... | reverse complement strand
TCGACATTGGCTGCAAGGCACCCGGCGACATTGCCGGAAGCGATGTTCGCCGAAAGGTTCGCCGGGATAATTGCATTCGGCGCGCTGACATTTGCGAAACGGATGCCAAGCGCTGGAGTCTTCGTGCTGTCGACGAAACTGCTGGTGGTTATGTCCACTAAGAGCGTGCGACCGGATGCCGCGGGAGATTGTTGGCCAGCCCGAGATCCGCGACGTTGATCCCAACGCGCGCTACTTCACGCCGCCCGCGTCACCTTTAGATGCGGCGCTGCGCTCGTACAACGAGCGTCCGCTAGAACTGGACCCAGTGATCGACGCGTCAGAAGCTTTCCTGCTGGCAGTATTCCTGCGCCGATACGTTACCTACTGCGCGAGGCGTGGCCGGTACGCAGCGATGGACGGAGCGGCGCGGTTATATGCGACGGTATGCCGCTCGGGAGCATAAGACGCGCTCGTCGTAGTAGCAGTCGAGGCGTGTAACGCTGCAGATTGTCCAATCACATCACGCAGCCAGGCGCGGCCGGTCCGATCTTGCTTAGCGCGATCCTGCCCGCCGCACCCCTGCTGCTGCCGCCGGTGAAGTTGTAGTCGAGCGTCGCGGCAGTGCAGCTCTTGAAAGTGAGCGTGGCGGTCCCGACCTCGACCGTGGCCGGCACTGGCGCTGCCGCATCAAACAACCCGCCTGTGGTCGCGTACAGCTTCATCGCCAGCGTGCGCGCCCCCGCCGTGTACGGTGAGATGGCGGTGTACCAGCGTTGTCCTGCCGCACCGGCTCCCGCACCGTTCGGGGCGTAGGTGTACCAGTTGAGGAACGCGGCCCCCGATACCGGATTGATCTCGACGAAGATTCCTTGTCCCGTCGTGGTCGGGTCGTACCAGTTTCCCGAGAATGAGGAATCCGCGCCTCCCGGAGCCAGTTTGCCCGTGGTGTAGCAGGTTACGTTCTGCAGGAGACGAGTGATGGCAATACTGCCGCTCCGGCCGGTACCGTCATTGAATGTATAGTCGAGCTTTCCCTGATCGCAGGTGGTGAAGCTCAGCGTTGCCGTGCCGACTTTCGCGCCGGAAGTGATCGGGCCCGCATTGAAGTTGCCGCCGGTGTTCTGGTAGATGTCGAGCGGCAAAGAGTACGCGTCATCATAATTGGTGAACTGCGTAAACAGCGTATACCATCGCTGCCGCTCGGGCCCGCCAATGGCACTGTGGTCGTAGGTAGCCCAAGCCATCATGACGTGGCCGTACCTGACATATAAATCGGCAGGCGCTGGAGCGACCTCAAGCGCGAAGCCTTGGCCACTGGTCGCCGCTTGGTACCAAGTTCCGGTCAGCCCCAGGCGGTTGATGGTTAGTGCCGCAAGCGCAGCTTGGGCTGCGGTTACCGACCCGGAGGCGCCCTGAGCATTCCTCGCCATATTCGGAACTGGTGAGCCCGAGCCGTCGAGGGCCGTGATGCCATTAGTCGGGAACGCTGGATAGTGCAGCTCGCTTCCGCAAAATCTGATGGTGCCCCCGCCCGTGCCGAGGAATCCATCGGATACGCCGTAATCGGGCGTGACAGTGCCAAGAGCCTGAAAGCCGGTCGTGGCGACTAGGATATGGTCAGAAGTCCATAGACCCGGCGGCGGTATGTATCCGTAACCCGGAAACACCACACCGTCGTGAACGCTCGATACCGAAAATGGAGTGCATTCACGCTCACCTTCCACACGAAACACAATGAACTGGATGCTGCCGTTGGCGTTGGAGTAGATCTGTTCGACAACGACCTTCGCATTCGCCGCTCCAATGGACGCGAATACCATGCCCGCCAGCAGAAGCAAGCGGATGAATCGAAGGATGACCACCGCCCGCGCGAATTCCGTTTCCATAGAAATCCCCCATTTGGTTGGGCTGGGGGCTGGGGTCTGGAATGCCAGCGCCGCAATTTGTTCGTGTTATTTGAGGCAAGCCTCAAGGGCTTGACGGCCGCTCAGTCGGCAGCGTATCGATCATACTCCGCAACCCCCGCTGCCGCGCAACAGCGGTCGCCCATCAGCACGACGCGTCGACATCGAGCCTGCAACAGGGAATCGACGCGACCGAAGAATTCCTGCTTGCTGTGTTTCTTCGCCGGTACGTTACCTATTGCGCGAGGCGTGGCAGGTTCGCCGCGATGACCGGTGCGGCCCGGTTGCACGCCGAAATAGGCGCTGCGGCGAAGTAGAACCGACAAGGCTGGTCTGCTTTCGGGCCACCTGCAGTCACAGCGCCTCGCGCTCCATTAGCAGTCGTTGATTGACGTCTCATCGGAACTGCGGACACTCACCGAAGCGGTGGGCCCCCGGGCGGGCGTAGTATGACCACACTTTCAATTATTGCCTCCGGGGTAATGCGCAAATTTCTCGATGCGCTGCTGGACCTGTTAACCGGGGCCGGGCGAAAACATTGAGCCCGATGAATACCGCCATGTGCAGACGCGCTACTGCCTCGTAGGTCCCAGCCGCCGGACAGCATTTCGGTCCATTCCTGCACCAAGCCCAAGGCGCGCGCGCGACGCGGGCTCAATGCCCATGCGCCGGCTGCCGATCGAGCAACCGACGGTGTTCGAGCTCGCGGTCAACATGAAGACCGCCAACGCGCTCGGGCCTGCCATCCGGCAGTCGCTGCTCGTAAACGCAGATGAGGTGATTCAGTAACGGAGGACAGGCGGTTCACGGCCCAGAAGTGGAAGTTGAGCAGCGCCTTCCAAGTTGGCAGTCGATCAGTGCATCGACACACTTTCCGTCATCAAGAACTCGCCAGCCTGCTGCCCTTGGCATAAGCGGGGCATAATGGCCACCCAAGGGGGCGTAGTGAATAATCGCCGAGAAATTCTCGTTGCGCTCGGAGCGGGCGCGCTCGCATTTGGTGCGCTGCCCGAAGCATTCAGTCAGCAGCAGCGCAACGTCTGGCACATCGGTTTTCTGGGCGTGCGCAAGGAACCCGGACTGCAGGGCGCATTCGTTCGGGGGATGAGCGATCTCGGTTACGTCGATGGCACGAATCTCATGATCGAGTCCCGGTCGGCCGAGGGAAGGGTCGAACGCCTTCCCGGCTTGGCCGACGACCTAGTGCGCATGAAAGTGGATGTCATCGTGACCGCCGGGAGAACCGCCACTGGCGCCGCGCAGAAGGCGACCGACGCGATTCCGATCGTCATGGGCAGCTCGGCTGACCCGGTCGGTTACGGATTCATTAAGAGTCTGGCGCACCCCGGAGGCAATATCACCGGGCTTGCGGACTTGAGAACCGATATCGCTCCGAAGCTTCTCGAGATGCTGCGGAGCCTGGCGCCCACCCTTTCGAGCGTGGCTGTTCTGGGAGATCCGACCAACCGGACCCAGCTCTTATTCCTAACGGCCGTGCAATCCGCAGCGCAGGATATGCATTTGACGATACTTCCGGTGGAGGCACGGACGGCACACGACATCGAGAGCGCATTCTCGACGATCGCTCAGCGAAAGGCCGGTGCCGTCATCGTGGTACGCGACGGCGTCTTCCTCGAACATCGCCGTCAGATCGCGGAACTGGCGGTGAAGCATCGCCTGCTGACAATATCCGACGATCGGGAGTATGTGGATGCTGGCGCCCTTATCAGCTACGGACCTAACGTCACGGACCAGTTCCGGCGTGCAGCGGGTTATGTCGACAGGATTCTCAAAGGCGCCAAACCGGACGACCTTCCCGTGGAACAGCCAACGAAACTCGAACTCGTCATCAATCTCAAGACGGCCAAGGCGCTTGGCCTCACTACCCCGCAATCGCTGTTGCTGCGCGCGGACGATGTGATCCAGTAACGGGTTGTCACAAGTTTCTCGATGCGCTGCTAGAACTGCTCACCGGCGGTGGGCGCAAGCACTAGGGCCTTGTAAACCGCAATCGGGATTGCGCGCCGGCAGGAAGCGCAGTATTTTCTGCTTTCCATTTGTCGACGAGGTGATCCAGTGATCAACCGGCGCACTTTCGTCTGCCTATTCGGAGGCGCCCTCCTTCTGGAGTCGTCAGGTGTCCTGGCCCAACCCGTGGGCAAGGTGTATCGAATCGGATTTCTTGGGAGCAGTTCGCCGTCGACGCCGGGTCTTCCTGAGTACGTCGAGGCGTTCCGGCAGGGGCTGCGTGAGCTCGGTTACAACGAAGGAAGCAACCTAGTAATCGAGTACCGTTACGCAAATGGAAACAACGATCGCTTGCCCGCGCTTGTGGCGGAATTGCTCCGCCTTGGCGTCCACGTTATCGTGACCGAGGGAACGAGTTCGACTCTAGCGGCCAAGCGCGCAACCGGAACCGTCCCCATCGTCATGGCCTTGGTTGGCGATCCCGTTGGTACGGGCCTCGTCGAGAGCCTTGCGCGGCCAGGCGCGAATGTCACCGGCGTCACTACACTTGCGTTTGCGCTGGTCGGCAAACAGATGGAGTTGTTGAAGGAGGTTGTGCCAAGCCTTAGCACGCTGGCTGTACTCTGGAATCCCGCCCATCGACCGTCGGCCGTCGGCATGGAAAACATCATCGTCGAGGCACACTCCCTAAGATTGGAACTGCAGAAGTTTGAGGCCCGCCGCGCGGACGACCTCGAACTGGCTCTCGCCGAAATAGGCAAAATTCATCCAAGCGCATTTTTGCCGCTTCCGACGCCTGAGCTCGATGGTAAGCAAATTCGCATCGCAGAGTTTTCGCTTCGGAATAGGTTGCCTTCCATTTACAACAAGACCGCATTCGCCGAGGCGGGTGGGCTCATGACTTATGGGGCGCGCTTCCCGGACTTGTTCAGGCGCGCTGCTTCTTACGTGGACAAGATCCTGAAGGGCGCCAAGCCCGGGGATCTTCCGGTCGAGCAGCCAACGAATTTCGAGCTAGTCATCAACCTCAAGACGGCCAAGGCGCTCGGCATCACGATCCCGCAATCGCTGCTGCTGCGGGCAGATCAACTGATCCAGTAAGACTGCGAAGGATCGAAAGCGGGCCTTGCGCGCTAGTGCTGCGTCGGCTCGGGACGTTCCGCTAGCATTCCGCTCCACTCCTGCATCAACCCTAGCGCGCGCTCGCGCGACACCGGCTCGACACCCATGCTCGGCCTCGTCGCGCGGACCGAGGGCGTCGGCTCGATCCAACATGTCAACAATGATAACGCTGTCGGCACGCTTTACACATCACGGGAGGGCAAATTGATGGCGCACCCAATCGGCTGATTACATACATTGAATTTACATTGGCATCCGTAGTGCTTGCAATGCAATCTTGCGCCGCTGTGCGGCGTCTATAGGGAGATGATAATGAAAACGGACCGCAAGGGACGGCGCGCGGCGCGATTGGTGATCGCATGTATTGCGTCGATGGCAATCGGCGCGCAGGCGGTGCCGATCGTGTTTATGAATTCCCAGTACGACACCACAGCGCTCGCGCTGAGCGGGGCGCTTGCCGACGTTCAATCTGACGTCAGTCCGCCCTCCGCGTTGCCCCTTCTGAGCCAGGCCGTCGTCGTGGGCGTGAACGATTTTGCGGCATCGGCCGCATTTGCCAGTTCCGGCTTGTTGTTCACGCAGGCGGAGGCCGACAGCTTCGCGGGCGCCGCGGGTGCATATGCCGTAGCGCAGTCGCACTTCGTCGGCTCCATTCTCGGTAACGGTCGGCTAAATCTACACTTTGGGTTCGATAATCTGAACTCGATCATCGGTGATGGGCAAGCCGACGGAGTGCTTTTCGTGCTTCTGTCGAATACTTTGGGCGGAGTGACCACGACCCTGTACAACAACGCTTTCATCAGCGGCGGGCCCATCGACCTGGAGTTCGACGTTCCCGTGGGCGGCATCAGCAATCTCGATCTGCTTCTGTTGAGCGAGGCAATTACCGCGGAGGGCTCCGCGCAATCTGGGCAGAATTTCGCCGAAGTCACCTTCAGCGGTACCATTGGCGAACCCGCTGCTATTCCGGTGCCAGCGACGCCGCTCTTGGTCATTACTGCCCTGGTGTTGATGCGAACCTCCCGCCGCAAGCAGTAGGCTAACTCGGCGTCCCGCGACGAACCGCCCTTAGGGCGGTTTTCGTTTCCGTCGCCAGAAATCCGACCGCGTTTGAACGCGCTTACACGCGATTTCGGGCGCTCGGATAGGGCAAGGTAGCACGACAGTCGCCGCACGCTCTGAAGGCGTTTTAGGTAACCGTGCCGACGATGCGCAGCTCGCGCACGAGCGCGCGCGGGTTCCAATCCGCCAGCGTGATTGCCTCGCGCTCGCGGAATGATTCGACGGCACTAACGGCAATTTCGTGCGCGGGCGAATCCAGTGGAGTAATCGAGGCAATCCGTTCAAGCGCAGCGACGAGCGCGGGGCCGGCGGCGAGTAACGGTCCGCAATTCGCAGGCACGTTGCTTACGATGTACCGGCCGTCGCGATCGGCGATTACATTGCGGAATCCCCATAGACTCGCGTGGAATCGCCACGGTCCACGCATCGGCTGGCGCTTTCATGCGCAAAGAAGGTACCGGCCGAATGCCCTATAGAGCAACCGCTATCCGATGATTGCGACCACGAGGCAACCTGCACCGCGATAGTGGGTCAGATACTGGGTCAACCGCCGATTCTGCGTCGATCCGAATTGCCTAACTCATTGTTTTTATTGGCGTCCCCAGGGGGATTCGAACCCCCGTACTCACCGTGAAAGGGTGATGTCCTAGGCCTCTAGACGATGGGGACGCGGTGCGACTTCAACTCGTCTTGATCGATGTCGCGAAAGTCGGGTGGTGGAGGTAAGCGGGATCGAACCGCTGACCTCTTGCATGCCATGCAAGCGCTCTCCCAGCTGAGCTATACCCCCACGGGCAACCTAAAATTATACTGGGCGAGAGACCCCTGTGCAAACGAAAAGCCGCTTGCACGCGTCCGCGCGATGGCTCTCGGCTATCATCCGCCATCCCACGCGTCCGCACCGCGAACGCCTGGTCATCGATGCCATTGCCCGCCCCACAAACGAAGGTCGAAACGGACCTCACCGGCCGCGTCGTCATGGTCACCGGCGCAACCGGAGGCCTTGGCCGAACCATCGCTCTCGCCTGCGCCAGGCAAGGAGCGACGCTGGTCCTGCACGCACGCGTTGTCCGCAAGCTGGAGGCGATCTACGACGAGATCGTCGACGCGGGTCTTCCACAGCCCACCATTCTCCCACTCGACCTGGGCGTCGCATCCGCAGACGACTTCGGCCACGTGGCGAGCGCAATCCGCGCCCAGCTTGGACGTCTCGATGCACTCGTGCACGCGTCGGCGTTCCTCGGCTCGCTGGGGCCGGTGGAGCATCAGTCGTTCGATACGTGGCAAAAGGTGCTGCGAATCAACTTGGCCGCGGCGATGGCAATGACGCGATCGACACTACCGTTGCTCTCCAAAGCGCCGGACGCGAGCGTCGTATTCACCCTCGATACCCGCGGCGAGGAGCCGCGCGCGTACTGGGGCGCATACGCCGCGGCGAAGTCGGGGTTGTCGGCGTTCGCTTCGATGCTCGCCGACGAGTGGGAAAACCGGCCGGCGCTGCGAATCAATGCCGTCGTGCCTGGACCGATACGCTCGCCGCTGCGCGCCCTCACGCACCCCGGCGAGGATCGTTCGGCGCTGCCGCCGCCGGAAGCGCTAGCGCCACTCTACGTCTATCTCGTCGGCGGCCAGCCCAAGCTCGAGAGCGGCGCGCGCATCGACGCGCAGGCGTGGCTCGCCGGTCAGCCTGCGTCGTCCTCGCTGGTCGTGCCGCGCGGCGTCGGTCGGCCGTAGCGAAGGGCAACGCGCAGCCGTCGCAAATCGTCGGCCGGCAACATGTCGGGCAGCACCACGATCCCCGTCGCAGGACGCCACCAAGGCCATCCGTCACGCCGCCACACGATCGTGGTGAGCCACGCGCCGACAAACGTGTCGTCGAGGATCGTTCCCGCGTGCGAGCGCCCTTCGCAGTCGGTGACCGTCATGCGGCGATCGTTGCCGATGTGCATCAATGCGGGGAGACCCCGACCCGTGCAGCGCCAAAGCCCGCGCACGAGCACAGCGGCAACGGCGACCGCGCACGGCAGCGTGACCTCTATTGAGAAGGGCAGCGCGGCGAGGAGCACCGACGAAAGCACGCACAGCAAGCACACCCATGCGCATCCCACGCGCGAGGGTCGCGGGGCAATCCGCAGCCGAGCGGCCTTCGCCGGAGGTGAACGCGCTTTCGCCGAATCAACCGGCGGACGCGGACGGCCGTGAGCACGAGGGGGCGATTGCACCGCGCCATGCTGAAGCTCGACGTGGCACGCGACAATCCGCCATCCGGTCGATCACACCTTCTTGCCGGCGAGCAGCATCCAGGTGGCGACTGCCGTATCGGGATTGAGGGAGATGCTCTCGATCCCCTGCGCCACGAGCCATTGCGCCAGATCAGGATGGTCGGACGGCCCCTGCCCGCAGATGCCGGCGTACTTGCCTGCTTTGCGGCAAGCGGCGATCGCCATCGCGAGCATCATTTTCACGGCATCGTCGCGCTCGTCGAACGACGTCGCGATGGCCCCACCGGCGTCGCGATCGACCGCGAGCGTCAACTGCGTCATGTCGTTGGAGCCGATCGAGAAGCCGTCGAAGTGCTCGAGGAAGCGATCCGCAAGCAGCGCATTGGACGGAATCTCGCACATCATGATCACGCGCAGACCGTTCTGTCCGCGCGCGAGTCCCTGCGCCCGCAATAGCCCGATCACCTGCTCCGCCTCCGTGAGTGTCCGTACGAACGGAATCATCACCTCGACGTTCGTCAGTCCCATGTCGTCCCGGATTCGCCGGATTGCCTGGCACTCGAGCGCGAAGCAATCCTGGAACTCGGGCGCGATGTAGCGAGACGCGCCGCGGAAGCCCAGCATTGGATTTTCCTCGTGCGGCTCGAAGCGCTGGCCGCCGACGAGGTTCGAATACTCGTTCGACTTGAAATCCGACAGCCGCACGATCACTTTCTTCGGCCAGAATGCCGCCGCAATCGTCGCGACGCCTTCGGTGATCTTTGCGACGTAGAACTCGGTGGGGCTCGAGTACCCGCCGATGCGGTTCCTGATCTCTTTCTGCAACTCGGCCGGCTGGCCGTCGAGGTCCAGCAGCGCCTTGGGATGGATGCCGACGTTCTTGTTGATGATGAACTCGAGCCGCGCGAGGCCCACGCCTTCGTTTGGCAGCTGGCGAAACTCGAACGCGAGCTCGGGGTTGCCGACGTTCAGCATGATCTTCGTCGGTATCGGCGGCATCCGGTCATACGCCACGTCGGCGATCTCGACATCCAGGATTCCCGTGTACACGTTGCCGGTGTCGCCTTCCGCGCAGGAGACGGTGACCTTCGCGCCGTCGGTCAGCGTGTCGGTGGCATCGCCGCAGCCGACGACCGCCGGGATGCCGAGCTCGCGCGCGATGATGGCCGCATGGCAGGTGCGTCCTCCGCGGTTCGTGACGATCGCGGCGGCGCGCTTCATCACGGGTTCCCAATCGGGGTCGGTCATGTCGGCGACGAGCACGTCGCCGGGCCCGACACGATCCATCTCCTCGACCGACTTGATGAGGCGGACGACGCCGGTGCCGATCTTCTGTCCGATGGCCCGGCCGGTGGCGAGAACATCGGAGCGCGACTTGAGCCGGTAGCGGCGGAGGTTGCCGGCGGACTCACGCGATTTCACGGTCTCGGGCCGCGCCTGCAGGATGTAGAGCTTCCCGTCGACGCCATCGCGTCCCCACTCGATGTCCATCGGTCGGCGGTAGTGCTTCTCGATCGCGACGGCGTAACGGGCAAGCTCGTGCGCCTCGATGTCGGTGATCGAAAACCGCCGTCGGTCCTCTTCCGGGACGTCGACGGTTCTGGTCGATTGGCCCGCGCGCTCGCCACCGGCGAACACCATGCGCATCGCCTTTGCGCCGAGCGACTTGCGCAAAATGGCCGGACGCCCCGTCGACAAGTTCGGCTTGTAGACGTAGAACTCGTCCGGATTCACCGCGCCTTGCACGACGGTCTCGCCGAGCCCGTACGACGACGTGATGAACACCACCTGATCGAAGCCGGACTCGGTGTCGAGCGTGAACATCACCCCCGAGGCGCCTTCATCGCTCCGGACCATCTGCTGCACGCCAGCCGACAGCGCAACGTCGGCGTCGGCGTACCCCTGGTGCACGCGATAGGCGATCGCGCGGTCGTTGTACAGGCTCGCGTACACCTCGCGAATCGCGTGCGTGACGTTGGCGAGCCCCTTGATGTTGAGAAAGGTTTCCTGCTGGCCCGCGAACGAGGCATCGGGCAGGTCCTCGGCGGTCGCGGAGGAACGAACCGCAAACGTCGCGCCCGGCGAGACGTCCGCGAGCCGGCGATACGCCGTTGCGATCTCCTCCTGCAACGCGGCGGGCAGCGGCGCGCCCGTGATCCAGCCCCGGATCTCGGCGCCCGCGCGGACGAGTGCGGCCACGTCCTCCACATCGAGCGCAGCGAGCCGACGCTCGATGCGGCCCGCGAGGTCGCCCTGCGCGAGGAACTCCCGGAACGCGAACGCCGTCGTCGCAAAGCCACCGGGAACGCGAATTCCCGCGCCGGCCAACTGACTGATCATCTCGCCGAGCGACGCGTTCTTGCCGCCGACGTTCCCGACGTCGGTCATGCGCAGACGCTCGAAGGGGATTACGCGTGCTTGTGGATCCATTCGGCTGAGGGCGAAAGAAAATGGCTCGCGCCGGTAGCGTGCGCGGGCGGTTGCAACTGCGCGATTCTAACGTGCTTCAAAAAAACGAACCCGCCAGGCGGCGGGTTCAGTTCATTCGACGACGGCGATTGCGCAAATTTCAGGGACGCCGGCTGCTCGGGTGCTCCTCTTCCGGGAGGCGCAAGCGAATCGAATCGCCGGAATCGAAGTCCACGCCGCCGGGCTCCGCCTCGGCCGGCGCGCCCGCGGTTTCCTTGCCCTTCACGGCCTTGCGCAGCGTCCGATACAGGTCCGGGTGCGAAGTCTTGAGATAGTTGATGATCTCGAAGTCGACCCGCTTCACCTGCGAGAGATCGACCTGCTCAACGTGCACGAGCCGCAGCAGCTCCCGGACGGGCTTCGGCATTTCGCGGCCGCTCTCGTACCGCGAGCCGCCGCTCTGGGTGACGCCGATCTGCGTCCAGAACTGCTCCTGGTTCAAGCCCAGGCGCCGGCGGATTTCGCGCGGGTTCAGGACACGTTCGAAAAGCTTCATGCGTAAGCGTTCTGGATCGAGTGTCGAGTCGTCGGATAGAGGGACGCATCACATCGCGTCGGCCTCCTGAAGCGCAAAGCGAGAAGCATACCAGCAGCATATTGATGACAGAAATTGGTGGGAAGCGCAAGGCCCGCTCATCCGGCTCCGCGCCCCGCCCCTTCCACCCCTTTCCAACGTTTTGATCGCATTTCGGGTCGCAGAATCATGTTTTTGGGCGCTTCGGAGCCCGGGAACCGCACTTGCTCTGCTAGAATCGGGACCTGCTCCGAGCCCGGAAACTCGAGCCGAATCAACCTGTCGGCCACAGGTCGCGCAGTTGCACTGATGCCGCGTTACGACCTTCACTGTCATTCCACCCATTCCGATGGATTATTTGCGCCCGCCGCGGTCGTGGCACGTGCGGCGCAGCGTGGCGTCGATGTGCTGGCGCTGACCGATCACGACGTGGTGAGCGGCCTTGCCGAGGCCCAGCAGGCAGCGAAGGATGCCGGCATCGGCTTCGTCTGCGGTTCCGAGCTGTCGGTCACATGGAAGGAAATCACCATCCATGTCGTCGGCCTTCGGATCGACGCAGACAACGCCGAGCTGATCGAGGGCCTCGCCGCGATCCGCGGAGGCCGTGGCGAGCGCGCTCGGTTGATGGCGCACGGATTGGCGGCGGCCGGAATCGGCGGCGCGTACGAGGGCGCGATGCGCTACGTGACCAACGAGGACCTCGTATCGCGGACGCACTTCGCGCGGTTCCTGATCGACGCGGGCTACGCCAAGGATTCGCGCGACGTCTTCGACCGGTATCTCACGCCCGGCAAGCCCGGCTACGTCGCGCATGCGTGGGCATCGCTGTCACAGGCGGTAGGCTGGATCCACGCGGCGGGCGGCCAGGCCGTCCTCGCCCACCCGGGCCGCTATCGCGTGACGCCGACCGGCATGCGCAAGCTTTTGACCGAGTTCCGCGATGCGGGCGGCGACGCCCTCGAGATCCTGTCGCCGTCGCACACGCCGGCCCAATACCAGGAGTTCGCGACCCACGCCCGGGTGCTTGGGCTCCGGGGATCGTGCGGCAGCGACTGGCACGGCCCCGGCGAAGGCTGGATGGATCTGGGCGACCTGCCCGAATTCCCCGCGAGCGTGGAGCCCGTGTGGAAAGACTGGTAGCGCCGCGAATGCCGCGTGCCGGCCGGTGAACACGGCGTGCCCATTCGACGCACCGTCTTCTTCGTGTCCGATCGCACCGGCATCACCGCCGAGATGCTCGGCAACAGCCTGCTGTCGCAGTTCGAGGAGATCGAGTTCTCGCGCCTCACGATCCCGTTCGTCGATTCCCCCGAAAAGGTGACGGCGGTGATCGAGCAGATCAACGAGACCGCTGCGCGCGAGGGCCGGCCGGCGATCGTGTTCAGCTCGATCGTCGACGACGCGGTGAGCGACAGCATCCGCCGCAACACGAACGCACTCTCGCTCGACTTCTTCCAGGTGTTCATCGGTCCGCTCGAGACGGAGCTCGGCGCGAAGAGCTCGCACGCCGCCGGCCGTTCGCACGGCATCGCCAACAGCCACGAGTACTTCGCGCGGATGGATGCGATCAACTTCGCCCAGGCGCATGACGACGGGGCGGCGATCCGCGAGCTCGGGCGCGCCGAGGTGATCCTCGTCGGCGTCTCGCGGTGCGGCAAGACGCCGACGTCGCTCTATCTCGCGATGCAGTTCGGCATCCGCGCCGCGAACTTCCCGTTGACGCCGGACGACTTCGTCGACCGCGCGCTGCCGCGTTCGCTGAGGCCCTACAAGGAACGGCTGTTCGGCCTCACGATCAATGCAGAGCGCCTGCACAAGATCCGCGACGAACGGCGCCCCAACAGCCAATACTCGGCGCTGGACAATTGCCGTTACGAGGTGCGCGAGTGCGAAACACTGATGAGAAGCGAAGGGATCCCCACGCTCGATACGACGCAGAAGTCGATCGAGGAGATCGCCACGACGATCATCTACCGTGCGAAGCTGCAACGCCACGTCTATTGAGCCTGGACACCTGATGAATTCCAAATCGAACACTCACGCCGTGCAGGGCCTCTGGTGCGCGATGCTGACGCCGATTGCGCCCGACGGCGGCGTCGATCACCGCCGTTTCGTCCGCCACGCCAAGGCGCTTCTCGCCCAGGGTGTCGATGGCGTCGCACCGTTCGGAACGACCGGCGAAGGCCAGTCGTTTTCCGTGAAAGAGCGTTCGGATGGGCTCGCTGCGCTGCTCGCCGGGGACATACCACCGGAGCGCCTCGTCGCGGCAACGGGTTGCGCTGCGCTGACGGAGACGATCGCACTCACCCGCGACAGCGTCCAGGCGGGTTGTGCCGGCTGCCTCGTGCTGCCGCCGTTCTTCTTCAAGGGCATGTCCGACGACGGCCTTTACGCCTGGTATGCGCGGGTGATCGAAGCGGTTGCCGATCCGCGGCTGCGCGTTTTTCTGTATCACATCCCGCAGGTGTCGGGCATTCCGTTGTCCGTCGATCTCGTGGCACGGCTCGCGTCGGCGTTTCCGGGCGTGGTGGCGGGCGTGAAAGACAGCGAAGGGAACTGGTCGAACACGTCGGCGTTGCTCGAGCGAGTACCGCAACTCGCCATCCTCGTAGGCCACGAACCGCACCTGCCCCGTTTGCTTCGTGCCGGCGGCGCCGGGACGATCTGCGGCGTGGCGAACGCCTATCCCGACCTTGTCCGCGCGCTGTTGGGAACGTCGGTCACGCACGCCGACGAGCAACGCATCGCGACATTCATCTCGATCCTGTTCGAGTACCCGTTCCTGCCGGCGTTCAAGGTGATCGTCGCGGCACAGAATGCCGACCCCGACTGGCGGCCGGTGCGACCGCCGTGGCTGCCACTTCCCGAGGCTGCGCAGAAAGAGCTGCTCGGCACGCTCGAGAAAGCGGGGATGCGCGTCGGGCCGTCGCGCGCAGTATGATTCACGCCGGCATCACAACGGAGGAAACCATGGCAGACCACGACCGTTCCAACATCGAGATCAAGCGGCGCCGGCTGCTGCAGGCTGGCGTCGGTGCGGCGACGCTGGGCGTCCTTCCAGGCGCGGCGCAACTCGCCGCGAATGCACAGGGCGCCTTCGACTGGAAAAAGTTCAAGGGCGAGAAGATCGAGATCTTCCTCGTGAAGAGCCCCCGCGGCGACCTGCTCACCAGGTATCACAAGGAATTCGAGGACCTGACGGGCATCACGGTCAATTCCGAGATGATTCCCGAGCAGCAGCAGCGGCAGAAGGCCGTCATCGAGTTCAACTCCGGCAACACGAGCTTCGACGTGATCGCGATCTCGTATCACGTCCAGAAGCGGCTCTTCGGCAAGAACAAATGGCTCGAGGACATACGGCCCATGATGGCCGACAAGTCGCTCGCCGATCCCAATCTCGATTTCGCCGACTTCGCGAAGGGTGGCCTGACTTACGCGACGCAGGCGGACGGCCGCATCGACAGCCTGCCGCTGAACCTCGACCCGTGGGTCGTCTATTACAACAAGGAGCTGTTCGCCGCGAAGAACATCGCCTATCCCAAGACGTTCGCGGAAATGGTCGACGCCGCGGCGCGCCTCAACGACCCTTCGAAGGGCGTCTGCGGATTCGTCGCGCGCGGGCTCAAGAACGCCAATGTGCCGGTGTGGTCGAGCTTCCTTCTCGGCAACGGCGGCGCGTTCGTCGACGCCCAAGGCAAGCTGATGACTGAAACGCCGGAGGCCATCGACGCCGGCAAGATGTACCAGACGCTGCTCGCAAAGTCGGGGCCGCAGGGAGTCGCAGGGTTCAACTGGAATGAAGCGCAAAGCCTCTTCCTCCAGGGCAAGGCGGCCATGTGGCTCGACGGCATCGGCTTCGCGCAACCGCTCGAGGACCCGACGAAGTCGCGGATCGTCGGCAAGGTGGGCTATGGCGTGATGCCGGCGGGACCCAAGCAGCAGGTTTCGGCGCTTTTCGGCGACGGCGAAGGCATTTCGACGTACAGCAAGAAGAAGGGTCCGTCGTGGTTCTACCTCCAGTGGGCGTCGAACAAGGCCAACCAGACGCGGGTGCTGCAGGCCGCGGCGGGTGCGCCGGTGCGCAATTCGGCCTACGCCGCGGCGCAGTCGTCGACCGACTTCAAGGCGCCGAAAGAATGGGTGGAGTGCATGCTGACGTCGGCGCGCATCGCCCAGCCCGGTCTCCCGGTCATCGCGCCGGTGAACGAATTCCGCGACGTGTTCGGCATTGCGCTGACCAACATGATCAACGGCGCCGATCCGGCGGCGGAGCTCAAGAAGGCAACGGCCGAATTCCAGCCGATTCTCGACAAGAGCGAGAAGGCGTAGGGGCCGCGCCCGCGGCCCGTTCTTGCTGACCGATGTCGACTGCGGCGACGCCTCCCGCACGGGGCGCGGCGTTTCTCGCGCGCCGCCGCAGGAATTACTTCCTGTTCATCGCGCCGGCGCTCGTGGTCGTCGGCGCGGTGATCATCTTCCCGTGGCTCTACACGATATGGATGAGCGCGTTCGACTGGACCATCGGCTCGACGGCGCACTACGTCGGCCTCGGCAACTACGAGAAGATCTTCACCAGCCGGCGCTTCGGCGAGGCGGTGTTGCACACGTTCTACTTCACGGCGCTGGCGGTGATCGCGCCGCTCGTCATCGGCACGTGGGCGGCGATGGTCTTCCACCGCGAGTTCCCGTTCCGTGGCGTGCTGCGCGGCGTCTTCATCATGCCGATGATGGCGACGCCCGTGGCCGTCGCGCTCGTGTGGACGATGATGTTCCATCCCCAGCAGGGCGTGCTCAACTACCTCCTGTCGCTCGTCGGGCTGCCGCCGTCGCTGTGGGTCTATTCGCCCACGCTCGTCATACCGAGCCTCGTGCTGGTCGAGGTCTGGCACTGGACGCCGCTCGTGATGCTGATCGTGCTGGGCGGGCTCGCCGCGCTGCCGACCGAGCCCTATGAATCGGCGCGCCTCGACGGCGCCACGGAATGGCAGCTTTTTCGGTACATCACGCTGCCGCTGGTCGCGCCGTTCATCCTGGTCGCGGCGGTCATCCGGACGATCGACGCGCTCAAGGCGTTCGACACGATCTACGTGATCACGGGCGGCGGCCCGGGCACGGCTTCCGAGACGATCAACCTGTTCCTCTATCTGCAGGCGTTCTCGTTCTACAACATCGGCACGGCGTCCGCCGTGGTCGTCGTGTTCTTCGTGATCGTGCTCGCGATGGCGCTCTTGCTGCTGTACGTGCGCGAGAAGACGAAGTGGACATGAGCGCGGCAGGCGCAGCCAAGGCCCGCAGGGCGCGTCGACGCGCGATTGTCCCGCGCCGACTTGGGAATAGCCGCATTTCTCAGATCGTTCGGAGGCGCGCATGAGCGCGGTTCTGCGTCGCCTCTTGCGCAAGGCAGGATTCTGGCTGTCCGTGGCGATCATCGTGTCTCCGGCCATCCTCGTCTTCCTGTGGATGTTGTCCCTCTCGCTCAAGAACGAGATCGACAACCTCGCCTATCCGCCGGTGCTGATTCCCAATCCACCCACCTTCGTGAACTTCGTGCAGGTGTTCGAGCAGAACTCCATCGGACGCTACCTTTGGAACAGCATCGTCGTGTCGGGCGGCGCCACCATGCTGGCGCTTCTGATCGGCGTTCCGGCCGGCTTCGGCATCGCTCGTCTCGGCGCCCGAAGACTCGTGATCCTGATCCTGATCGCGCGGATGACACCGGCGCTTTCGTTCCTGATCCCGCTCTTCGCGGTGTTTCAGTTCCTGCGACTCAACAACACGCTGACGGCGCTGGTCATCACGCATTTAGTCATCACCGTGCCGATCATCGTCTATTTCATGGCCGGCTATTTCGAGACGCTGCCGCGGGAGCTCGAGGAAGCCGCGCTGATCGACGGCGCGAGCGTCTGGAAGACATTTCTCTACGTCGCGCTGCCGCTCGCACGGCCGGGAATCGTCGTCGGCACGATCCTCGCGTTCATCTTCTCGTGGAACAACTTCGTGTTCGGTGCCGTGCTCGCCGGCCGCGAGACGCGAACGCTGCCGGTGGCCGTCTACAACGTGCTGACGTTCGAGCAGCTCGCGTGGGGTCCGCTCGCTGCCGCCGCCATCATCGTGACGCTGCCGGTGCTGTTGTTGACGATCGTGATCCAGAAGGAGATCGTCGTCGGGCTGACGCACGGCGGCGTCAAGGGCGGCTGACAGGCACTGCGTCCACCGTGCTCAAGAACATCCATCCGCTTCTCGCTCCGGACCTGCTGCATGCCCTGGCCGCGATGGGTCATGGGGACGAGATCGGCATCGTCGACGCGAATTTCCCCGCGGCAACCCTCGCTTCGCGTCTCATCGAGATCCGCGGCGCGTCGTCGCCGGACGTGCTGGACGCCATCCTCACGCTGTTTCCGCTCGATGCCGGCAGCGAGCCGGCCGCGCACACGATGCAGGTCGTCGGCGACGCCGCGGCGGTACCCGAGCCCGTCATGGACTTCGCGGCAGCGTTCACGCGACACGGGCTCGCCGACAGCGAAATCGCGACGCTCGAGCGGCAGGCGTTCTACGACCGCGCGTCGCGCGCGTTCGCGCTGGTACGGACTGGCGAGCTGCGCCCTTACGGCAACATCCTGCTGACCAAGGGCGTGGTCAACCGGTACGAGCCGATACGCGCGCAGAACTCGCCTGCACCGAGGCGATGATCGTCGTCTTCGGCTCGGTCAATCTCGATCTCGTCGCGCGGGTAGACCGGCTGCCGCGCGAAGGCGAGACGATCGCGGGGACGTCGTTCGCCGCGCTGCCGGGCGGCAAAGGCGCCAATCAGGCCCTTGCGGCACGGCGCGCGGGCGCGACTGTTGCGATGGCGGGCGCCGTCGGTGCCGACGGCTTCGCCCCAGCGGCACTGCGCAACCTCGTCGCGGCGGGCGTCAACCTGGAAGCGATGCGACGGGTCGACGTGCCCACGGGTGTCGCGCTGATCCACGTGGACGCGGCGGGCCGCAATGCGATCACCGTCATCGCGGGCGCGAATTCGCATGCCGACCCTGAAGACGTCACCGACGCGACGTTGCGACCCGGCACGACGCTCGTCCTGCAACTCGAAGTTCCCCTGGAGGCCGTCACCGCCATCGCAGTCCGTGCGAAGCGGCGCGGCATTCGAGTCATTCTCAACGCCGCTCCGGCCCATCCGCTTTCCCGCGACCTGATCGCGGCACTCGATGTGCTGATCGTCAATGAGCACGAAGCGGCTGCCATTGCGGCGTCGGGAGCACTGCCCCAAGCGCCGGCCGACTTCGCGGTCACCTTTCATCGCCGCCACGCATGCGCGGTCGTCGTCACGCTCGGCGCTGGCGGAGCCATCGCCGCGGTCGACGGCGGGCTGCTCGCCGTCGAAGCGCCGAAGGTCCGCGTGATCGACACGGTGGGCGCGGGCGATGCGCTGGTGGGTGCCCTCGCAGCGGCGCTCGACCGTGGTGCGGAGTGGACCCGGGCGATTGCCGAAGGCGTCGCTGCCGGCACTCTCGCTTGCACCGTCGAAGGCGCGCAGGCAGCAATGCCTGATCGCGCTGCCATCGAGACGCTGGCGGCGACGTTCCGTGTCGGCGTGCGTCCTCGCTCGCTGGGTTAGGCGTCAGCCGGCCTCATTCGCTTTCAGCCGGCGCGCGACTTCGCGGCGCTTCGTCGCCGCACGCACTCGAAGAGGCAGACCGCCGCGGCCGCAGCAACGTTGAGCGACTCCATGCCTCCCGGCATCGGAATCGTCACCCGCTGTGTCGCCAGCTCCGCAAGGCTTGCCGAAAGGCCTGCCCCTTCGTTGCCGATGGCGAGCGCGATCCGCTGGCCGAGCGGCGCCTCGAACAGCGATGTGCCGCCCTCGACGACCGTCGCGACGATTTCTCCATTGTTGTCACGATACGCGCGTGCCCATGCGGCAAGATCCACGTCCTCGTGGATGTCCACGGCGAAGTGCGCGCCCTGCCCCGCTCGCAGCACTTTCGGCGACCACGCGAACGCGCTTTGCTTCGACAGCAGCACTTGGGCGACGCCGGCGCCTGCGGCCGAGCGCAGCATGGAGCCGATGTTGCCCGGATCCTGAACGTCGTCCACCAGCAGACAGAAGTCGGGGAAGCCGAGCGCTTTGGGCCGCGGTGTCGCGACGACGGCAAGCACGCCGACATCCGCAGGCAGCGACGACGTGGCTGCGAACAGCGAGTCCGATACGACCAGCATGCGCGCCGGATGGGCTTCGGTCAGCGTGCGGATTGCCGGAATCTCAAGCGCCGCTGCGGTCACGATCAGCGATTCCGGCGCTCCGTGCCGCTCCACATACGTCGTGACGATGTGCTCGCCCTCGAGCACGCACTTCCCCGATTTGCGCCGCTCGCGCGACGACGCAATCAGCGCCGCCGCTTCACGAAGCCGCGGATTGTTCCTCGAAGTGACGTGTTGCACGAGGCGAAGGCGGCGGTGGGGATCCGCTCGGTGACGCTCGGCGCACCGGAGCGGACGGTGCGCTCAGCGCTTGTCGGTCGATGAACTCGCCGGCCGGATCGGCAGCGAGGTGGGACCTGGCGATGATGGCTTGCCGCCGTCGGGATCGTTGCGACCCGCATCCGGACGCTGGCGCAACTGGAAGAATACTTCGTCCTGCTTCACCATCCCGAGCTCCGAGCGCGCCCGCTCTTCGATCGCCTCCACGCCCGCCTTGAGGTCGCGCACGTCGGCATCGAGGGCGTCGTTGCGCACCTTGAGCTTCGCGTTCGCTTCCTTCTGTGCCGCGAGCTGCCGGTCGAGCTCGCGCACCTGCAGCCAGCCGCCCTTGCCGAGCCACATCGGGTACTGCAGCACGACGATCAAAGCGACGAACGCGAGTGCGAGCCAGCGCATGGGGCGCCTACCTTATCTATCGGAGCTGGAAGAAGGCCCCGCGGCCCGGATAGCTTGCGGCATCGCCTAAGTCTTCCTCGATCCGCAGCAGCTGGTTGTACTTCGCCATCCGCTCGGAGCGCGACAACGAGCCTGTCTTGATCTGCCCGGCATTAGTGCCGACGGCGATGTCGGCGATCATGCTGTCTTCGGTCTCGCCCGACCGATGCGAGATGACGGACGTGTAGCCCGCGCGGCTCGCCATGGTGATCGCCGCGAACGTCTCGGAGATCGTGCCGATCTGGTTGATCTTGATCAGGATGGAATTGGCCACGCCCTTCGCGATGCCCTGTTTCAGAAGGCGCGTATTGGTGACGAACACGTCGTCGCCGACCAGCTGGACCTTCTTCCCCAGCCGGTCCGACAGCAGCTTCCAGCCGTCCCAGTCGTTCTCGGCCATCGCATCCTCGATGCTGATGATCGGATACTTGTCGCACCAGGCGGCAAGGTAATCGACCATCTGCGAACGCGTGAGCTTGGCACCTTCCGACTCGAGGTTGTAGACGCCGTCGCCGTAATATTCGGTCGCCGCGCAGTCGAGCGCCAGGGCGATGTCGGTGCCCGGCGTATAGCCCGCCTTCTCGATTGCCTCCATCAGCAGCTTGAGCGCCGCCTCGTTGCTCGGCAGGTTCGGCGCAAAGCCGCCTTCGTCGCCCACGGTCGTGGGCATGCCGCGCTCGTCGATGATCTTCTTGAGGGTGTGGAAGACTTCGGCGCCGTAGCGCAGCGCCTCGCGAAACGACGGCGCGCCGAGCGGGACCAGCATGAACTCCTGCAGGTCGACCTTGTTGTTGGCGTGCGCGCCACCATTGATCACGTTCATGAGCGGCACCGGGAGTTGCATCTCGCCCGCGCCGCCGAGATACCGGTAAAGCGGCAGCGACGATTCGTCGGCAGCTGCCTTGGCGACCGCGCACGACACCGCCAGCAGCGCATTCGCGCCCAGGCGCGACTTGTTCTCGCTGCCGTCGAGGTCGATCATCGTCTTGTCGATGAGTGCCTGCTCGGAGGCGTCGAGACCGAGGATCGCTTCGCAGAGCTCGGTATTGACGTTCTCGACAGCGCGCAGCACGCCCTTGCCGAAGTAGCGCGCGGTGTCGCCGTCGCGAAGCTCGATCGCCTCCTTCGAGCCGGTCGACGCGCCGGACGGCACGGCGGCGCGGCCCGAGACGCCGGACTCGAGCACGACGTCCGCCTCCACCGTGGGATTGCCGCGGGAGTCGAGAATCTCCCGGGCGATGACATCGACAATGGCGCTCATGGTTCTCCCGTTTTAGGTTTTCGCGTTCTGTAAGCGCTAAATGGAAACAGCGTGGAAGCAGCACCGAACCCGCGCCGCGACAGCAGGAGCCCGCACCTTCATGTACGCGCCGCTTCCATCAGTTCGTTCTCGGGAAAGCCCGCGCGCTTCACCGTCGCATCGAGCTCCCGCAGCGTTTCGAGCAGCTGCCGCATCCTGTCCAGCGGCCACGAATTCGGTCCGTCGGACAGCGCTTTATCCGGCTGCGGATGTGTCTCCATGAAAATGCCCGCGACGCCGGATGCGACAGCGGCCCGTGCCAGCACGGGGACGAATTCGCGCTGCCCGCCGCTCGACGATCCATGGCCGCCGGGCAACTGCACGGAATGCGTTGCATCGAACACGACGGGACACCCGGTCTCGCGCATGATCGCGAGGCTCCGCATGTCGGACACGAGGTTGTGATAGCCGAAGGACGCGCCACGCTCGCAGACCATGATGTTGTCGACGCCGCTCGCGGCCTTGGCCTTGCGCACGACCTCCCTCATGTCCTCCGGCGCGAGGAACTGCCCCTTCTTGATGTTGACCGGCTTGCCGCCGCGCGCGACCGCATGGATGAAATCGGTTTGCCGGCACAGGAACGCCGGCGTCTGCAGCACGTCGACAACCGCGGCCACTTCGGGCACGTGCTCGGTTTCGTGGACGTCGGTCAGCACCGGAACGCCGATCTGCCGTCTCACGTCGGCGAGGATTCGAAGTCCCTCTGCCATTCCCGGTCCGCGAAACGACGTGCCCGAGCTGCGATTCGCCTTGTCGTAGGAGGACTTGAAGATGAAGGGCATGCGGAGCGCGGCGCAAATCTCCTTCAGCTTGCCGGCAACGTCGATCTGGAGCTGACGCGATTCGACAACGCAGGGTCCCGCAATGAGGAAGAGCGGCTGGTCGAGTCCAACGTCGAAGCCGCACAGCCTCATGTCTACAAGCTCGCGACGAGTTCCGCCACGGCGTCGCGCTCGCTGCCGTCTGACGCGCGGCGCTGGCGGTCGAGCGCCGCGCGAATGAAGCCGATGAACAGCGGATGCCCCCGGCGGGGGTTCGACGTGAACTCGGGGTGGAACTGGCAGCCGAAGAACCACGGATGCTGCTTCAACTCGATCATCTCGCAGAGATCGCCGGCCGCCTCGCTCTTCGCGCGCGCACCCACGACGAGACCCGCTGTCTCGAGCCGCGGCAGGTAATGGTTGTTCACCTCGTAGCGATGACGATGCCGCTCCGCGACCGTCGTCGAGCCGTAGACCCGGTGCGCCAACGAGCCGGGAACCACTTCGCACGGCTGTCCACCGAGGCGCATCGTGCCGCCCATGTCGGAGTTCGCCGCGCGCCGCTCGATCGTGCCGTCGCGATTCTGCCACTCGGTGATGAGTGCCACGACCGGATGCTGCGTTTCCGGGTCGAACTCGGTGCTGTTGGCGCCCTCGAGGCCGGCCACATGACGCGCATATTCGATGACGGCCAGCTGCATGCCAAGGCAGAT
>Ga0070670_100000930_pt1 | contig 22964 bp, 22 predicted proteins | sample KBSS63metaG_FD_64665 | JGI IMG/M metagenome (GOLD analysis project Ga0070670, IMG submission 64665) | Switchgrass rhizosphere microbial communities from Kellogg Biological Station, Michigan, USA - KBS S6-3 metaG | ecosystem: Host-associated > Plants > Roots > Rhizosphere > Soil ... | reverse complement strand
AAGATTCGTCCACTGATGTTTCGTGTTCATGCCGCGCCCGCAAGCTTCTGTCGGGATGCCCGGTCTTCACCGCCGAAGAGCAGGGCCGTGCGCTGGCCGCCATCCTCGAGAGGCTCAAAATCGAGGGGCTGACCAAGAATTTCCTTCTCCTCGTCGCCAAGAACCGGCGCCTTTTTGCTACGCCCGAGATGATGCGCGCTTTCCGCGCCATGCTCGCCCGCCACAGAGGCGAGACGAGCGCAGCCGTCACTGCTGCATCGAAGCTGACCAAGGCGCAGGTGACGGCCCTGAAGCAGGCCTTGAAGGCTGCGCTCGGCAAAGAAGTCATGCTCGAGGAGCGGGTCGATCCCAAACTGCTCGGCGGGCTTATCGTGAAGGTCGGCAGCCGCATGATCGACAGCTCGCTGCGCACCAGGTTGAATACGCTGAAAGTTGCCATGAAAGAGGTTGGCTAATGGATATCAGGGCCGCTGAGATCTCCGCGATCCTCAAGGAGCAGATCAAGAATTTCGGACAGGAAGCCGAGGTCGCCGAGATCGGCCAGGTGTTGTCAGTCGGCGACGGCATCGCCCGCGTCTATGGCCTCGACAACGTCCAGGCGGGCGAGATGGTCGAGTTCGCCGACGGCACGCGCGGCATGGCGCTCAACCTCGAAGTCGACAATGTCGGCATCGTGATCTTCGGCGACGACCGCCACATCAAGGAAGGCGACACCGTCAAGCGCACCGGCGCCATCGTCGAGGTGCCCGTCGGCAAGGGCCTTCTCGGCCGCGTCGTCGATGCTCTCGGCAATCCGATCGACGGCAAGGGCCCGATCGAGTTCAGCGAGAAGCGTCGCGTCGATGTGAAGGCGCCGGGCATCATCCCGCGCCAGTCGGTGCATGAGCCGATGCAGACGGGCCTGAAGGCCATTGATGCACTTATTCCCATCGGCCGCGGCCAGCGCGAGCTCATCATCGGCGACCGCCAGACCGGCAAGACCGCCATCATCCTCGACACCATCCTCAACCAGAAATCGGTCAACGCGCTCAACGACGAGAAGACCAAGCTTTATTGCATCTACGTCGCCGTCGGTCAGAAGCGCTCGACCGTCGCACAGTTCGTCAAGGTGCTGGAGGACAATGGCGCCCTGCCCTACTCCATCGTGGTCGCAGCCACCGCGTCGGACCCGGCCCCGATGCAGTACCTGGCGCCCTTCTCGGGCTGCGCCATGGGCGAATATTTCCGCGACAACGGCATGCACGCGCTCGTCACCTATGACGATCTCTCCAAGCAGGCCGTGGCCTATCGCCAGATGTCGCTCCTGCTCAGGCGGCCGCCGGGACGCGAGGCCTATCCGGGCGACGTGTTCTATCTCCATTCGCGGCTCTTGGAGCGCGCAGCCAAACTTAACAAGGATAACGGCTCCGGCTCGCTGACCGCCCTTCCGGTGATCGAGACGCAGGCGAATGACGTGTCGGCCTATATCCCGACCAACGTGATCTCTATCACCGACGGCCAGATCTTCCTTGAGACCGATCTGTTCTATCAGGGCATCCGCCCTGCTGTGAATGTGGGCCTGTCAGTCTCGCGTGTGGGCTCGGCCGCGCAAGTCAAGGCTATGAAGCAGGTGGCCGGCAAGATCAAAGGCGAGCTCGCTCAATATCGCGAGATGGCGGCCTTCGCCCAGTTCGGCTCGGACCTCGATGCCACCACCCAGCGCCTGCTCAATCGCGGCGCGCGGCTGACCGAGCTTTTGAAGCAGCCCCAATTCTCGCCGATGAAGGTCGAGGAGCAGGTGGTGGTGATCTACGCCGGCGTGAACGGTTATCTCGACCCGATGAAGGTCTCCAATGTGCGGCGCTTCGAGGAAGAGCTGCTGCGCTTCATGCGCGCGGAGCATCCCGAGATTCTCGACTCGATCCGCGACAAGAGGGAGATCACCAAGGAAACCGGTGACGCCCTCAAGGTAGCGGTCGACAAATTCGCCAAGGCCTTCGCTGAGTGATCCATGCCGTCGCTGAAGGACCTGCGTAACCGTATCGCTTCCGTTAAGGCGACGCAGAAGATCACCAAGGCCATGCAGATGGTGGCGGCCGCCAAGCTCAGGCGCGCGCAAAGCGCTGCCGAGGCGGCCCGGCCTTATGCCTCGCGCATGGAGGCGGTCCTTGCGAACCTCGCCACGGCGCTACGAGGGCGCGAGGGCGGCCCGCCGCTGATGGTCGGCACTGGCAACGACAAGGCCCACCTGCTTGTGGTCTGTACCGCAGAGCGCGGACTGTGCGGCGCCTTCAACTCGGCCATCGTGCGGCTCGCCCGCGAGCACATCAATCGCCTGCTCGCCGACGGCAAGCAGGTGAAGATCCTGTGCGTTGGCCGCAAAGGTTTCGATCAGCTGAAGCGGCTTTATGCGCCGCTCATCATCGAGACCATCGAATTCCGGGGCGTGCGCCAGCTCGGTTTCGAGCATGCTGAGAAAGTGTCGGGCAAGATCCGCGAGCTTTACGACGCTGGCGCGTTCGACGTCGCCACGCTGTTCTTCTCGCGCTTTCGCTCGGTGATCAGTCAGGTGCCGACGGCGCAGCAGATCATTCCGGCGACGATCACGGCCGAGGCCGCCTTGCAAGAGGCTGCGCTTGGCGGCGCGGTCTATGAATATGAACCGGACGAGGCCGAGATCCTGACGGATCTGTTGCCGCTGAACATCACCGTGCAGGTGTTCAAGGCGTTGCTCGAGAATGCAGCGTCGGAGCAGGGCGCGCGTATGAGCGCTATGGATAACGCCACCCGCAATGCCGGCGACATGATCGGCAGGCTGACGCTTAACTACAACCGTACCCGCCAGGCGATGATCACCAAGGAACTGATCGAGATCATCTCCGGCGCAGAAGCATTATGATAGAGGCAGTGAACGATGCATGAGCCGAAAAGGAAGTCCGAGATGGCCCGCAAGTCCCCGGTGGTCGCGGAGACCAAGAAGCAGGAGAAGAGGATCGCCAAAGGGGTAGGACCAAAGGGCCATGTCCGACAGGTCATGGGCGCCGTGGTCGACGTGCAGTTCGACGAGCAACTGCCCGAGATTCTGAATGCGCTCGAGACCGAAAATCACGGCAACCGCCTCGTGCTGGAAGTGGCCCAGCATCTCGGCGAAAACACCGTGCGTACCGTGGCCATGGACTCGACCGAAGGGTTGGTGCGCGGCCAGGAAGTGGTGGACACCGGCGAGGCAATCGCCGTGCCCGTGGGTGATGAGACCTTGGGCCGCATCATGAACGTGGTCGGCGAGGCGGTGGACGAAGCTGGCCCCATCAAGACCGCCGAGAAGCGGCCGATTCACGCGCCGGCTCCCTCCTATGTGGATCAATCCACCGAAGCCGAGATTCTGGTCACCGGCATCAAGGTCGTTGACATGCTCGCGCCCTACGCTAAGGGCGGCAAGATCGGCCTGTTCGGCGGCGCGGGCGTGGGCAAGACCGTGCTGATCATGGAGCTCATCAACAACGTCGCCAAGGCGCATGGCGGCTATTCGGTATTCGCCGGCGTCGGCGAACGCACGCGCGAGGGCAACGACCTCTATCATGAGATGATCGACTCCGGTGTGAATAAGGACCCGCGCAAGGACGGCACCGCCAAAGGCTCCAAGTGCGCGCTCGTTTACGGCCAGATGAACGAGCCGCCCGGCGCACGCGCCCGCGTCGGCCTCTCGGGGCTGACCGTCGCCGAGTATTTCCGCGACCAGGGCCAGGACGTGCTGTTCTTCGTGGACAACATCTTCCGCTTCACCCAGGCAGGTTCGGAAGTGTCGGCGCTGCTCGGACGCATTCCCTCGGCCGTGGGCTATCAGCCGACGCTTGCAACCGACATGGGCGCCTTGCAGGAGCGCATCACCACGACGCAGAAAGGCTCGATCACCTCAGTGCAGGCGATTTACGTGCCCGCCGACGACCTGACCGACCCAGCCCCTGCAACCTCGTTTGCCCATCTCGACGCCACGACCGTGCTGTCGCGTGGCATCGCCGAGAAGGGCATCTACCCGGCGGTTGATCCGCTCGACTCGACTTCGCGCATGCTCGACCCGCGCATCGTCGGCGAGGAGCACTACGCTGTTGCCCGCCGCGTGCAGGAGATCCTCCAGCGCTACAAGGCGCTCCAGGACATCATCGCCATTCTCGGCATGGACGAGCTGTCGGAGGAGGACAAGATCACGGTGACGCGCGCCCGTAAGATCGAGCGTTTCCTGTCGCAGCCCTTCCACGTGGCTGAGGTGTTCACCGGCTCTCCCGGGGTGTTCGTCAACCTCGCCGACACCATCAAGGGCTTCAAGGGACTGTGCAACGGCGACTACGACCATTTGCCTGAGGCAGCCTTCTACATGGTCGGCACCATCGAGGAAGCCGTGGCCAAGGCCGAGAAGCTCGCCGCCGAGGCCGCATAAGAATGCCTGACGCCTTCAAATTCGAGCTCGTCTCGCCTGAGCGCTTGCTCGTCTCGGGCGACGTCGAGCAGGTGGTCGTGCCGGGGGCAGAGGGCGAGATGACCGTGCTTGCCCATCACGCGCCGCTTCTAACGACGCTAAGACCCGGGCTGCTCGATATCGGCTATCCCGGCGGAGAGCATAAGCGCTATTTCGTACGCGGCGGTTTCGCCGAGGTGAGCCCGGCGGGCCTCATCGTGCTTGCGGAGACAGCCATCGACCTTGTCGAGCTCGACTCGGCCCAGCTCGCCCAGGCGATCAAAGACACTGAGGAGGATGTGGCCGACGCCGCCGACGATATCGCCCGCGACAAGGCGCGGACGAAGCTCGACCAGCTTCGCCAGGTGCAGAGCATCCTCAACCTTTAGCGTCCCCGCGAGGCCGGGAACCGGTCTCCCGCCAAGGTTTTCCCCCAAAAGCCTCATCCACATGCCATTAGCGCCTGTGGTCCAACTCTTGGTATAAGAGGCCCAACGAAAAAACAGGCTCCCCAAGGGCCGCACCCTGAGGGAAGGAGGGAGGGCGGACAAGGGTTATGCAGCAAAAGACCCAGCCGAAACGCGTCCGCTCTCTAAGCTTCGGCATCGAGCGGCTTGGCCTCACCGCTCTGCGCTACCCCCGCATCGTCGCAGTCCTCATCGCCATCATCACCGTGGTGGCGGCCTTCGGCTACACCAAATTGCGGGTGGATGACTCCCTCTCCGAGTTGTTTCGCACCGACACACCAGAGTTCCGCGACTACGAGACCATTTCCAAGCGCTTTCCATCAAGCGAGTATGACGTCCTCATCGTGGTGAGCGGGGACAAACTGCTCGAGCGGAAATCGATCCAGGCCCTCCGCGAGCTCATCATCAATCTCCAATTTGTGGAGGGCATGGCGGGCGAGGTCTCGCTGTTCTCAGCGCGCGAGGCGCCGGAGCCCGGCAAGGTCCCTGGTCCCGTGTTTCCTGCTAAGCTCCCGACCGGAGCGGACTACGCGAAGCTTATCGACCAGGTCCGAAACAACGAGATCATCAAGGGTAAGCTCCTTTCCGATGATGGCACGCTCACCCTCATCCTGCTCGCGCTCGATCGCCAGATCGTCGAGGAGAAGGGCCTCAACTCGGTCGTTCAGCAGATTCATGATACGGCAGAGGAGGAGCTGAAAGGCACCGATCTCAAGATGCAGCTCTCGGGCGCGCCGGTGATGCAGCTCGAGATCAGAAATGCGGTCGAGCGCGACCGCTTCAAATACAACGTGCTCGGTTTCCTGTTCGGTGCGGTCATCGCCTACGCCTTCTTCCGGCGCTTCTCGCTGATGATCATCGCCGCGCTGCCCCCCGTGATCGCCATCATCTGGTCGCTCGGTCTATTCGGCTGGCTTGGCTTCAAGCTGAACCTGTTCCTCAACGTCATGATCCCATTGATCATGGTGTTAGGCTTCTCGGATTCTATGCAGCTCACAGTCGCGATGCGCAACCGACTGCTTGAGGGAGATCGCCGCATCAAGGCTGCCCGTTATGCGGTGCTCGTGGTCGGGCCGGCTTGCGTGCTTGCCACGGCTACAGCGGCCGCCTCGTTCATCGCGCTGCTTTTTTCGGATTCGGCTCTGATCAGGACCTTCGGCATCGCCGGCGCCTTGTCGACCATCATCGCCTTCATCGTTGGCATTACGGTTGTTCCGCTGCTCACTCGCGCGCTCATTCCGCGGAATGCCAGGGCTTATGCCGCCAAACTCAAGCGCCACGACCGGGCGATGAATGCGCTCAAGGCATTCTGTGGCAAGATCGCCGAGTTCGGCGTGAGCTATCCACGCCTCGTCGTCGCCCTCGGGCTCCTGGTGGTGCTCGGCTTCGGCGCCATCTATGCGACTCTGCCGCCACGTTATCGCCTTGCCGACCAAGTGCCGGACCGCGAGCAGGCCGTGGCGGCAAGCGAGCAGCTCGACGCGAAGCTCACCGGCGCCAATCCGCTCCACGTGATGGTCGATTATCCCAAGGACAAGTCGCTCTACGATCCCGACGTGCTCAAGGTTATCGGCGACGTGCATTCCATCGTCGAGACGCAGTCTGGCGTCGGCAATGTCTGGTCGATCGAGACCCTGCGCCGCTGGCTCGCGAAGACGCAAGAAGACACACCGGAACGGCTTAAGGAATATGTCGATATCCTGCCGGACTATCTGACTAAGCGCTTCATCGATCAGCCCGATCATTCCGTTGTGGTGACTGGGCGCATTCCCGACATTGACGTGAGCGATCTCTTGCCGGTCATCGTGAAGCTCGACGGCAAGTTGAACATCGTGCGCGACACCCATCCCGACTACCGCATCGTCGTCACAGGACTATCGGCCATTGCTGCCCGCAACAGCGCGACGATGATCGGCAAGTTGAATGCGGGCCTGACCACCGAGATCGTATTCATATGCATTTTCTTGGGGCTTGCCTTCCGTTCGCTCATGGTGGCGATCGTCACCGTGCTGCCTACGCTGTTCCCGGTCTTCACCGCCGGCGCCGTGCTCGCCGCCTCAGGTGAGGGGCTGCAATTTGCCAGCATCGTCGCGCTGATCGTGGCCTTCGGCCTCTCGCTCAACGCCGCCGTGCATTATCTCAATCGCTTGCGTCTTGAGGATCGACCGGGAGAGGATCCGGCCATCGGGGTGGAGCGCGCGACGGTCCTGATCGGCCCTGCGCTCGTGCTCACCTCCCTGATACTCGCCTTTGGGTTAGGTGTTACGGTCCTGTCGGACCTGCCGTCGTTGCGGCTGTTCGGCAAACTCTCAGCTCTCACCCTCGTCGCCGCCCTGATCGGTGATCTTTTGCTCTTGCCGGCGAGCGTCCTGCTCTATCGGCGCTTCATACGGCGCCTGCGGCCTGCCCCTGCTCACCGAAGGGCTAGGGCCTGAGGCAGCGCCTTCAGCCGACAAGCGGCCCCAGTTCGGCAACCACCTGCTCATAGACGTCCCGCTTGAACGGCACGACCAGTGAAGGAAGCTCGGCGAGAACAGCCCAGCGCCACGCGTCGAATTCCTGCTCATGTCCTTCGCGCGGGTTGAGATCGATTTCGCTCTCAGGACCCTCGAAGCGCGCGGCAAACCAAATCTGCTTCTGTCCGCGATAGCGTCCGCCCCACGCAATGCCGAGGAGCTCGTCAGGAATGTCGTATGTGAGCCAATCGCGCGTCCGCGCGAGCATGCGCACCGAGCGCACGCCGGTTTCCTCCTTGAGCTCGCGCCGCGCCGCGTCCTCAGGATCCTCGCCCTGATTGAGACCGCCCTGGGGCATTTGCCACCAAGTCCCGGGCCCTTCAGGCTCTTCCGGGTGATCTGTGCGCCGGCCGATAAAGACGTGGTTGTCGCTGTTCAGCAGCATCACGCCGACGCAAGGCCGGTAGGGCAGCGCCTCTCGATCGATCATCGGAAGTAAATCAGCTTTGTCGCTGAGAACGCACCACAGCGCTTACCGGCACGAGCACGATACCCTTGCTCTGCAGCTTCGCTGCCCAATCTGCCAGTTGCTTCGCGGTGCCCAGCTTGACCTTCGCCACCCCAATCGCGGCGCCCTTCTCCTTGGCCGTAGCTTCGAGCTGGGCGAGTTGTTTGGCGACATCGGCGCCGTCGATCTGAACGCTGGCGACGCCAAAATCGAGGCCTATCGTGCTGCCAATTTGACCCGTGGTCGACCCCGGTACACTGCCGTCATCGATGTAAAGAAGGCCACGCCGCTTAACCTCCTCGAGGACGGGAGTGAGCGAGTCCTGCGCGGCCTCGAACTTTGAGCCCATTTGATTGGTGACGCCCACATAGCCCGCATAGCGGGACATGAGCCACTGCAGCCGCTTCATGTTCTCCTCGGGCGGGAGTGTGGTGAGCAGCGTGTGCGGACCCGGATCAACTTTTGGATAGTCGTTTGGCTCGAGCGGGATTTGCAGCAACACCTCATGGCCGTCGGCGCGGGCATACTTCACCGCATCTTGTAAGGATCGGCCATAGGCGCCGTAAGCGATGCTTACCGGACCAGGCAATCCCTTGATCACACTGGCGGGCGGGCTGTCGGGAAGGCCGAGGCCAACGAGCAGTACGGCAACGCGCGGCGGTCCTCCAGCCCCGCTACCGGCATAAGACGACGGACGCGCATAGACCTCAATCGGACGCCGACCATCCGTGGCAACCTTGGGCAGCGGTCCGTATTGAGACTGTTCGACCAATTCCGCAACCGGCACCTCGGGGAGCGTAACCGACCCGCTTTCATTCGCGGGGGGCGCAGGCAGCGGCGTTGCTGGCTTCACGCTATCGGGGTTGGACAGAGCGGACTCATTCCCGAGTGCTGCTTGCTTCTGCTCGGTATTTTCTGTCGGCGATTCTTGCGATGCAGGAGCCGAGGCCTGTTGCTCGGGAGCCTCAGATGGCGCTGGCGAAGCGGGTGCGGCCTGCGGCGTAGGCGCCATCGTATTTTGGGCGGATCCAGGCTCTCCGCTCGGTTGGTGCTGAGGCGGAGCGCCGGCCACCCCAAAGCCAGGCGGAAGGTCCACGTTAGGTCCGGAGGCTTGCGTTCCTGAGGACTCTGGCTGAGTTGCGGCGGTGGGAATGTTTTCGCCTGCCGATTGATCCTTGCTTGCCTGTGAGGGTGTCGTTGCCGAAGAGCCAGATGTGGATGCAGCGCCCTCCGCGCCTTCCCCCGCACCGGGTGCCGTTATCGGCTCGATCTGAAGGACAGCCACAGGTCCGCCGGACTCGCTGCCCGGAAAGAAGGCGAGCCAGGCGATACCGAGGACGAGCGTCCAGAACACGATGCCAGCTGCTACCGCCAGCGCCTTCATCTTAACTTACCTCCCCGCACGCCGGCTCGGTCGCAGGAGCCTCCTCTCTCGGCCGCCATTATCATTGTCAATGGCCGGTACCCGAGCCGACCTTATCAGCCGAGGCCTATGTCTAGTTGGCCTCGGCCTTCTTCTTCGCCTCCGTGTCGACCGACTTGATGCCATGCAACAGATCGATCGCGTAATTGAGTTGCGTGTCTTTGGCTTTGTCCGGCGAGACGTAGGATGAGCTTCCAGACTCCTCCTGATCTGCCTTGGCCTTGTCATCCTCGTCCTCACTTTTGAGGTGACCGCGCAGATTGGCCTCGCCGCGAGTGCTTTGGGCGTCGGCCTTCTGCTTGAGATCGTCGGGCAGCTCCTCCTCGACCACAGCCTCGGGCTCGATGCCCTTGGCCTGAATTGAGCGGCCCGACGGCGTGTAATAGCGCGCGGTGGTCAATCTCAGCGCGCCATTAGAGCCGAGCGGGATGATCGTCTGCACCGAACCTTTGCCGAACGACCGCGTGCCGATGATGGTCGCCCGGTGATGATCCTGCAGCGCGCCGGCCACGATCTCCGAAGCAGACGCCGATCCGCCGTTGATCAGCACAATGATCTGCTTGCCGTCGGCGAGATCGCCCGGCCTGGCGTTGGACCGCTGGGTCTCCTCGAGATTGCGCCCGCGGGTCAGCACGATGGCGCCCTGGTCGAGGAACGTGTCAGAGACCGAGATGGCCTGATCGAGCAGACCGCCCGGATTGTTGCGGAGATCAACGATATAGCCCTTGAGCTTGGGACCGATCTGCTTCTTCAGGTCGTCGATGGCCTTTTGCAGATTGGCCGTGGTCTGCTCGTTGAAGGTGGTGATGCGGATGTAACCGATGTCATCGCCCTCGACGTCGTACTTGACCGGATTGATATGAATCACGTCGCGCACGACCTTCACGTCGAAGGGGTCATCGACGCCCTTGCGCACGATGGTGAGCGTAATCGGCGAGTTGACCGGACCACGCATTTTCTCGACCGCCTCCTGCAATGTGAGGCCGAGGATCTGCTCCTTGTCGAGATGGGTGATGAGATCGCCGCTCATAAGCCCAGCGCGTGAGGCGGGCGTATCCTCGATCGGGGACACGACCTTGACCACGCCGTTCTCCATGGTGACTTCGATGCCGAGGCCGCCGAACTCGCCGCGGGTCTGCACTTGCATGTCTCGGAAATGCTTCGGGTTGAGATAGGCCGAGTGCGGGTCAAGCGCGGTCAGCATTCCGTTGATGGCGGCCTCGATCAGCTTCGCATCTTCCGGCTTCTCCACGTAGTCCGAGCGCACCCGCTCAAGGACCTCGCCGAACAAATCGAGCTGACGATAAATTTCCGAATTGGCGGCCGACGCCGACTGGCTCCGAGCCAAGCTCACCATCGTCGAACCGGCAGCGATCACGGCCAACACCAGAAGCGCCCACAGCGCGTATTCGGATTTCCGCATCATCCTTGCACCTTTTCGGAAGCCTCTGCCCACCATGGGTCAGGATCTATTGGCCTGCCGTCCTTCCTGAATTCCACATATAGGACGGGGCGTGAACTATCGTCGCCTTGGCTCGGCGCTGCCGAGTTCCCCATCACCGCGATGGGTTCGCCGGCAAGGACAAACTGGCCGAGGCTTACGTCTATACGGCTCATCCCCGCAAGCAAAACATGATAGCCTCCGCCTGCATTGATGATCAAGAGTTGCCCATAAGAGCGGAACTCACCCGCATATACCACCCAGCCGTCTGCCGGTGCCGTGATTCGAGCCTCCGGCCGCGTCTGTAACGAAATCCCCTTGACTGTGCCGCCGGACGGGTCAGCATCGCCGAAGCGCTTAACCTTCCGCCCCTGGGCGGGCAGCCGCAAGCTGCCTTTCGCCGTCTCAAATGGCATCGCCGGCTTGAGTCGGTCGGGGCTTGCAAAGGCGATCTTGGTCGATTCAGGTTTGAGCTCGACCACGCTCTCATTTGTCGGCGTGGCGAGAGCCTGCTGCTGCTCGCGCGCCCTAAGCGCCTTCTCGGCAGCGACCTCGGCATCGTATTGCGCCACTTCGACCTTGGCGATCTGGGTATCGAGGCGATCGATGAACTCGCTCAAATCGGTCACGGTTTGCGCTTGGTCGGCGACAGCCTGCTTGATCTGGGCAAGCTCGGCTTCGCCTTGCGCCATGGCGCGACGCTTCTCTTCCAGCAAGCGATCGACTCTCGACTGCTCCGCGGCAAGCCTATCCCGCTCGCTCTTCTCCGCGTCGCGTTGTTCCCTGATGCCGTTCTCGAGCGTCACCATCCCCTCGAGCTCGCGTGACAGATTGTCGGCCTGATATTTCAGCTCGGGAAAGACGTCGGCGAGCAGCATGGCGCTGCGCACGACGGCAAGAGCATCGTCACGCCGGGTCACGAGCGCAGGCGGGGGCGTGCGGCCGATCCTTTGCATGGCGCTCAGCATTTTGACGATGGTTTCCTTTCGCTCCGTAATCGAATTCTTGATGAGGTTCACTTGATCGGTGAGCTCGGCGAGTTTTGCTTCGGTCTCCGAAAGTTGCGCTTCGCTTGCCTGCACCCTTTTGCCGGAGTCGATCAGATCGTTGTTCAGCTTCGCCCGCTCGGCGGCGAGTGACGCCAAATCCTGCGTGAGACCCTGCTCCTTGGCCCGGTTCGACTGAAGCTGCTGCTCGGTCTTGTTGAGCTTTTCTCTCGCTTCGTCGCGGGACAGGTCATCTTGAGCCTCGGCAAGCCACGGCAAAGCGCAAACCAGGCCGATAACGAGGAGCGCTGATCGAATTCTACACAGTAAGGGAATCAATCGACCGGATTGCGCCATGCGCCTTGGCCGTTCAGCCGACGGCAACGACAACGGAGCGGTACGGCAGAATCAAGGCAAAACGCTTACCAATGCTTAACCTTGAGGCTTTCAACCGCGGTGATAGGGGTGGCCGGTGAGAAGGGTCCCGGCACGGTAGATCTGCTCGGCGAGCACGATGCGGGCGAGTCCGTGCGGCAAGGTGATGGGGCCGAGCGACACGACCCGGTCGGCCTTGAACTGAGCCGCCAAACCGAGGCCATCGGCGCCTCCGATGAAAAAGGCGAGCCCCTGGGCGCCCCCATCGCGGAACTTCGCCAGGGCTTGCGCGAATTCCTCGCTGCCAAGGTGATCGCCGCCGCGGTCGAGACAGATCAGCTTGTATGAGGAGGGAAGCTTGGCGAGAAGGGTCTTGGCCTCGGCCTCCATGCGCGCCTGCGCAGTGGCAGCTTTGGCTTCCGCAACCTCGATCGCGCTTAGCGGCGAAAGACCAGTCTTCCGGCCGATAGCCTCGGCCCGGTCGAGATAATGCGCGAACAGCTCGCGTTCAGGCCCGTGCTTGAGCTTGCCTACGGCAGCGATCAAGAGCCGCATGGCTCGCCCTTGCCTTCAGGCGTCGCGGCCGGGAGACGGTACTTAGATCACAAGCCGCTCCATGGGCCGGTCGGCAGACCACATCTTCTCGAGGTTATAGAACTCACGCACCTCGGGGCGAAAGATGTGGACGATGACGTCGCCGGTGTCGATCAGCACCCAATCGCAATGGGGCTGCCCTTCGACGCGGGCGCGGCCATAGCCTTCATCTTTGAGCTTCCTGATGAGTTGGTCTGCGACGGCCCCTACGTGCCGCTGCGAGCGCCCCGATGCGAGCACCATATGGTCGCCCATCGAGGTCTTTCCCCTCAAGTCGATGGTAACGACATCTTCAGCCTTTGCGGCGTCGAGCGTGTCAAGCACGACATCGAGGAGATCAGTCGGACCGGCGCGAAATGACGCAAGCCCGGAGGGAGGTGTACCGCGTCGGGCACCCTCTCTAGCTGAGCGCATGTTTAGGTGGTTGTCCTTCTGCCATTGCTCCTAGCGGAAGCGGTTTCGAGGATCCAGCCTCGCCTAAACGCACTCTTGGCGTCTTGGTTGCCGCTTCGCGCCATAAACATAGTATGGGCGTCGACGAGGTTTCAATAGCTAGTGTTTTTTGCCCTTTTTGCTGTTCTTCTCATTCTCACCTTTCCCCTTTTGGCTCTTGGGCTTGGCGGCTCGGAGTGCAGTGGAAGAGAGGGGCGAGAGCTTGTGGCTGATGATGGTCCAAGCTGGCGGCGTAAGCTGCGCTAGGCCCGATGCGTCTGATTCGTCCACGTGAGATTCGGAGAATCGGTGTGCGGCTCTGCTCGCGCGCGCCTTGAGCCGGAAGGTCGGTCGGTCGAGCACGGCAATCGGCGTCAGCCTGAAGATTCGGTCCCAGGCGCGCCAGCGGTGAAAGTCGGCGAGATTGTCAGCTCCCATCAGCCAGACAAATTTCACCGTCGGGAAACGGCGCTTTAGCTCGGTGAGCACATCGATCGTATAGAGAGAGCCTTTCTGCCCAGCGAAGCCGGTGACCTCAACGCCGGGATGCTTACCAGCAAAATTCCTGGCGCTTCGCACGCGTTCGGCGAGGCTCGGCAGCTTGGAGCCGTTCTTCAGCGGATTGCCTGGGGTGACGAGCCACCACACCCGGTCGAGATCGAGCCGCTTCAGCGCCGCGAGGCTGATGTCGAGGTGAGCTTGATGCGGCGGGTTGAACGACCCTCCCAGGAGACCAACGCGCATGTTCGGCGCCACCATGGGAAGCTGCGTGATCTGCCGCAGCCATGGGCGAGCCCTATCCGCCTTCGACTTGTTGCCCCGCTTTGAGGAGGCATTCAGCGCAACGCCCGCTTTCTTTGCCTTCTTGGCTTGCTCTTTTTCGATTCGCTTTACTTGCTTTGCCTGCTTTTTCTCGGCGCGCTTCAGCCGCTTCGCGAGCTTTGCAGGCTTCGCCTTGCTCGGTTTCGCTGGTTTTTCCCGCTTCTTCGATTTCGTCGGTTTTTGCTTAGGCAAATTGGACCCCCCGCAATCAATCTGCAAATACGACAGGCTCAAGGGCGCGTCTGGCCCGAGCCGCGCACGACATATTTGAAGGTCGTGAGCTGCTCCACCCCGACTGGACCGCGCGCATGAAACCGGCCGGTGGCGATGCCGATCTCTGCGCCCATGCCGAACTCGCCGCCATCCGCGAACTGGGTCGAAGCGTTGTGCAGCACAATTGCGCTGTCGACGCGGGCAAGGAATTTCTCCGCCTCGACGCGATCCTCAGTGATGATGGCCTCTGTGTGCCGCGAACCATAGCGAGCGATGTGATCGATAGCCTCATCGAGGCCATCGACCACTTTCACCGCAATAATGGCGTCGAGAAATTCCTTCGGCCAATCGTCCTCGCTCGCAGGTCTGACGCGCGTGTCGGCGCGTTGGGTCTCCGTGTCGCCCCTCACCTCGCAGCCCGCCTCGATCAGCATCTCAACAAGAGGGCCAAGGTGCGTGGGCGCGGCTCGCCGGTCCACGAGCAGCGTCTCCGCGGCGCCGCACACGCCGGTGCGCCGCATCTTGGCGTTGAGGACGATGCGCTTCGCCATGTCGAGATCGGCAGAATCCTGCACGTAGACGTGGCACACGCCTTCGAGATGCGCGAACACTGGCACCCGCGCCTCGACCTGCACGCGGGCAACAAGGTCCTTGCCGCCGCGTGGCACGATCACATCGATGGCGCCGCCGAGCCCTCCCAGCATATAGCCGACCGCAGCGCGATCGGTAGTCGGCACGAGCTGGATAGAAGCCGCTGGAAGTCCAGCCGCGGTCACGGCCTCATTCAGGAGATTGGCGATAACAAGCGAGGTGAGGAAGCTCTCTGAGCCGCTCCTCAGGATCACGGCGTTGCCGGACTTGAGGCAGAGCGCGGCTGCGTCTGCCGTCACGTTGGGGCGCGACTCGTAGATGATGCCGATGACCCCGAGTGGCACCCGCACGCGCGAGATTTCGAGACCGTTCGGCCGCGTCCATTTCGCCATCGTCTGCCCCACGGGATCGGGAATCGCCGCGACCTCGCGCAGGCCGCGGGCCATGGCTGCGATGCGGAGTCCGTCGAGCATCAGCCGGTCGAGGAAGGCGAGATCGCGGCCTTTGCTCCGCGCAGCCTCGAGGTCCTGCCGGTTTGCTTCGATGATCTGCTCGCTGCCGGCCTCGATTCGCGCGGCCATCCTTTCCAGCGCTTCGTTCTTCTGCGCCGTCGTGGCGAGCGCAAGCTCGCGCGCGGCCTCGCGGGCGAGGTGGCCCATATAGAGCATCATCGGCTCAATGCTCGCTTCCGGTCTGTCGGCGATCGCGCTCACTTCACGTCTTCCGTTGAAGGACCATGTCGTCCCGATGGATTAGCTCGGGACGGCCAAAATAGCCGAGAATATCCGCGATTTCACTGCTCTTGCGGCCGATGATGGCCTTCGCCTCCTCATGGTCGTAAGCGGTGAGCCCGCGGCCGAGCTCGGCGCCCTCCCCGTTTCTAATCACTATCGCATCGCCGCGCTCGAAGCTCCCCTCGACGCGCGTGACGCCAGCCGGAAGCAGGCTCTTGCCAGAGGCGAGTGCCGCCGCCGCGCCCTTATCCACGATGAAGGCGCCCTTGGGCTCCAGCGTGCCTGCGATCCAGCGCTTGCGCGCCGTCACAGGGTCTGAGCGTGCCAGGAACCAGGTGCCGGTCCCTTTTTTGGCTAGCGCTTGCAGCGGGTTCAGTACTTTGCCGTTGGCGATGACCATATGCGTGCCGCCATGGACTGCGATTTTGGCCGCCTCGATCTTGGTCACCATGCCGCCCTTGGACAGCTCGGAGCCCACGTCGCCGGCCATGGCTTCGATCTCAGGCGTGATCTCTTGCACCTCTTCCAGCTTGCACGCATCGGGATTTGCGTCGGGCGGAGCGGTGTAGAAACCATCGACATCAGAAAGCAGCACGAGGCAATCGGCGCTCATCATCGAGGCGACGCGCGCGGCGAGCCTGTCGTTGTCGCCATAGCGGATCTCAGTCGTAGCGACGGTATCATTCTCGTTGACTACCGGTACCGCCCCGAGCTTGAGCAGCGTGGTCATGGTGTTCCTTGCATTGAGGTAGCGCCTGCGCTCCTCGGTGTCGCCGAGGGTGAGAAGGATTTGCGCCGCCACGAGGCCGCGGGCGCGGAAGGCATCCTCATAAGCATGAGCGAGGTCGATCTGGCCGACTGCTGCCGCAGCCTGGCTATCCTCGAGCTTAAGCGACCCTTTGGGCAGCTTAAGCGCGTTGCGGCCAAGCGCAATCGCTCCCGAGGAGAGCACAATCACCTCCTTGCCAGTCTTGCGCAGCGCGGCGATATCGTTGGCAAGCGAGGCGAGCCAAGCGCCTCTCAGCATGCCCGTCGCTGCATCGACCAGGAGTGACGAGCCGATCTTGACGACGATGCGCTTCCCCTCGGTCCATTCCTGTCTCATGGCCGCCACCTTTGCGATGGCTCATCAGCAGGCGCCTCTTGCTTCTTTGCTGCGCGAATGGACTTGATCTCTGCTGCCAGTGCGCGCAGCACTTGCGGCACGCCCTCGCCGGTCGCGGCAGAGACAATCAGCGGCTCGGCACCAGCCACCTTTTTCAAAGCTCGCGCCTTTTTCTTGAGCTCGTCCTTGGGGACGGCGTCGGCCTTCGACAGCGCGACAACCTCCGGCTTGTCCTCGAGCCCCGCACCATAGGCCTCCACCTCGCCGCGGATGATCGCGTAGGCGTCAGCCACGTCGTCGAGCGTGGCATCGACGAGATGGAGCAGCACGGCAGTGCGCTCGACATGGCCGAGGAAGCGGTCGCCGATGCCACCGCCCTCATGTGCGCCCTCGATCAGTCCAGGGATATCGGCGAGCACGAAATCGAAGCCATCGATGCGCACTAGGCCGAGGTTCGGGTGCAGCGTGGTGAAGGGATAGTCGGCGATCTTGGGCTTGGCCGCGCTCACGGCAGCAAGGAACGTGGACTTGCCGGCGTTAGGAAGCCCGATGATGCCGGCGTCGGCAATGAGCTTCAGCCTAAGCCAGATTTTGAGCTGCTCGCCGGGCTGCCCGGGCTTGGCGTGTCGCGGCGCCTGATTGGTCGAGGACTTGAAATGGGCGTTGCCGAAGCCGCCATTGCCCCCGTGCAGCAGCACGATGCGATCGCCTGGATTGACCAGGTCTGCAATCAGAGTCTCGGCGTCCTCGTCGAGGATCTGCGTGCCTGGCGGCACCTTCAGCACAACGTCGGCGCCCTTGGCGCCTGAGCGGTTCTGGCCCATGCCGTGGCCACCCTTTTTGGCCTTGAAATGCTGCTTGTAGCGGTAGTCGAGCAGCGTGTTCAGGTTCGCTACGCACTCGACAATCACGTCGCCACCCCTGCCCCCGGCTCCGCCATCGGGGCCGCCAAACTCGACGAACTTCTCCCGCCGGAAGCTCACGCATCCGTTGCCGCCGTCGCCTGAGCGGACATAGACCTTGGCCTCGTCGAGGAACTGCATCGGGGAGGCATTAGCACTTGCGCCTTGCCAAATACACTACGAGGACTGCGAATATCGTGAGGGGACGCGAGCCGTTAGGCCTGGGCCTTGGCGAGCTCCGCCAGCGCTTTCTCGCGGTCGAGCCGGTAGGTCAGGCAATAGGCCTTTTCCCCGCGCGCCGCGCACTCTCTCACTTCTTTGCCGTCCCGCTCGAAGCCGGTCTTAGCAATCACGCGGGCGGAAGCCGGGTTGTTGCTGAAATGTCCGACGGTGAGATAGGCAAAATCATCAGTGGCGAAGGCGTATTGCACCAATGCGCGCACGGCCTCGGTGGCATAACCCATGCCCCAATAGGGCTTGCCGATCCAATAGCCGAGCTCGGCGTGATCCCGGCTGAAGGCGCGATAGCCGGTGCAGCCGATTAGAGTGCCCAACCGCTCGATCGCGAACACCACGCCTTCCTCCCCATCGAGCACGCTTGCGAGCCAATGGGCGGCCATGCGCTCGGTATAGGGATGCGGAATGGTGCCGGTCATGCTCGCCACTTCATAGTCGCCGGCGAGCAGACTGATCTGGCGCGCATCTGACGGGTTGGGTGCGCGCAACAGGAGTCTTGCGGTCCTGATGGTCACGACGTGAGGCTACACGCGAGCACGCTCGCGGGCGAGACCGGACCAAGGCAAATTGAAGGCAGAGCGCCTATTGTGGCTTCACCGACACAAACACGCGACCCTTCTGCTTGGTCGCGTAGGTGACTTCGCCCTCGCGAAGCGCGAACAGTGTGTGGTCCTTGCCGATGCCCACGCCCTCGCCCGGATGCCATTTCGTGCCGCGCTGGCGAACGATGATATTGCCGGCGAGGACACGCTGGCCGCCCGACTTCTTGACCCCGAGCCTCCGCCCGATCGAGTCACGACCATTACGCGACGAGCCGCCTGCTTTCTTGTGTGCCATGGGAGTGGTCCTTTACTTCTTCTTCGGCTTGGCTGCCGACTTCTTGGCAGGCGCCTTGGCCGCTTGCTTGGTTGCTGGCTTCTTGTTGGCGGGTTTGGCTTCAGCCTTCTTGGCCGCCGGTTTCTTCTCGGTCTCGGCTTCGCCCTTGGCTGCCTCCGGCTTCTTCTCCGCCTTTTTCGGCTCGGGCTTCGGCGCAGCCTTGGATGGTTTCTTGCCGTCGGTCAGGATCTCGGTGATGCGGAGCGCCGTCAGCGCCTGGCGATGGCCCTTCTTGCGCCGATAATTGGCGCGCCGTTTCTTCTTGAAGACCACGATCTTATCGCTGAGCTTGTGCTCGATCACCTCGGCGGCAACGAGCGCGCCGGCGATGGTCGGGCTGCCGGTCTTCGGACCGCCATCGCCGCCAAGCAGGATAACCTCCGACAACTCGATGATATCGCCGGGTTTTCCCGCGACCTTCTCGATCTCGATAACGTCGTTCGGCGCCACGCGATATTGCTTGCCGCCCGTGCGAATGACCGCGAACATAGTCCAAAATCCGTGTCTGTGGCTTGAAATGCGCTGGCTGGTCCGGAGGATGGCCGCCGCACCGCGCTAGCCGTTGATCAAGCGGCGCAATATAGATGCCGAGTCTTATAAGTCAATTGCCGGGCTGCCGCCCGTCGGTTGGCGGAGCCGGATTTTGCGTCCGTCGACAGACGCATGCAGCGACGACGAGAAAGAATATTTATTTATTAATGAAAGAGATTCTTCTCGCTTCGCTGCTTGGGCTGGCAACCACCTCCTCGGCCATGATCGGGATAGCGGTGGGTCTTTATGTCCCGATATCCAAACGACTGCTCGGCTGCATTCTCGCCTTTGCTTCGGGCGGACTGATAAGCGCTCTCGCGATCGAACTCGCCTTCAATGGGGCGGTCCAGCTTCACCATCTCGGCTTTAGCGTCGGCGCCGCTTGGTTGCTCGTCGGCAGCGGCTTCGCCATCGGCGCGATCATCTATAGCGTGTTCTCTCGTTATCTCATCCAGAAGCGTCGCGAGCATGACGCCAAGGAGTTGATTGAGCTGCTCTCGCGCTGCGACTTGCTGCGCCATCTTCCGCCCCAAGAAATCGAAATTATTCTACCAAGTGTGCGCACCCGGCGGCTGGCAGCCGGCCAGGTTCTCTTCAACGCCGGTGACCCCGGCGACATCCTCTATATCGTCGCAAGAGGCGAGATCGAAATCCTGGAGGCTAACGGTTCCAACGGGGTTCCTCGTGACCAACCCATTGCCAGCTTACGAGAGGGCGAGGCCTTCGGCGAGATGGCGCTGCTCAGCGGCAGTCCACGCACCGCGACGGCACGGTCTGCGGGCGACGTCGAGCTGCTCGAGATTGACCGGAAGGACTTCGAGCGGCTGGTCGCCGAGGATCAGGTCCTAGCTCGCGCGGTGGAGCAGCTGAGCCACGATCGGGCACTCAACAATTTGAGCGCCGGCACGCCTGGCGCGGCAAGCTGGGCGGCGATCGCTAGCAGGAGCCTGCAACGCGTTACGCAACGAGGCCAATAGGCTTCTGACCGAGGGTGCGCACGGCTCCGGAATTCCCGTCGGGCTGGCTTTCGCCCCGCGGCGATCTTCGGCCTTTGGTCGACGGTTCTGGTGGCAGGCACGCTGGCAGCGGCCGTCGGCAACGAGTTCATCGGCGGCTCGTTCCCGCTCCTCACCATATTTCCGAAGCCGTAGCCGGCGGCGCCGTGCTCGCTCTGGTGACCCACGTCATGATCCCCGAGGCGATCGAGGAGGCAGGTTCGCTGATCGTTTTGCCAACCACAGCCGGCTTCCTCACCGCCCTGTACCTGGCACTCACCGAATATTCCGTCCGACAATGACGGCGCGCGGGCGAGATACTTAGTGGGCGGATTTGTAAACCGGCAAAGGTTGCCGCCAAGGAAGTGGCAAGCTACATGAGCGCACGGAGAGGTGCCAGAGAGGTCGAATGGGACGGTCTCGAAAACCGTTGTACGGGTAACCGTACCGTGGGTTCGAATCCCACCCTCTCCGCCAATTATTGCATGTTTACGCTGCTTTTTCATAGGCTTAGATTTGATGATTCCATGCTATATACCTTTCGACCTACCACGCCCGGCCGCCACTCGCTCAAATCTGGCTGAAAGGAATTATTCGGGTTCCGGGTAGGCGCCCTCTGCCTCCTCGCAATTCATCCACCCCGGGCCTTCGACGTTGCAATAGCCCTTCTCGGTGAGAACGGCGTCGATGTTGTCGCGGAGGGTGCAGGCCTCCTTGGCTTCCCAGACGTCGGATTTGTCGTTGAGGCAGACCTTATTCATCTTCCCCCACATGTCGATGAGCTCGACGTCGGTTGCAGCGACCGTCGGGGTTACAATCAGCAACGCGACGGCAAGAACTAGAGTTTTCATGGTCCTGAATGAGGAGGTGTGGACCTCAATGGGGCGTTGTCACATTAAGTGAAACTGGCCCAATTTGGACGATCAACCAACAGGCTAAGTCGCTGAAATCCCTTGCGTCAACATTGGCGATTGTCGGCAAATTCCGCTCAGTCTGACTTAATGTGACAAAACCGGCGAGGCGTTCACTCGGCGGCTTCGAGCAATGGGCATTCGCGATCGCCCCATCGCGCCCCGATCACCATGGCAGAATGGATACGTCGAACGTTCGATCGGGTCGATCCGCCGTGAATGCCTCGACCATGTGATCATCTGGGGTGAGGCACATCTTCGGCAAGTCCTAAAGGCATACACCGCATATTACAACGCAACGCGGACTCATCTCGGAATTGACAAGGACGCTCCAAATTGTAGGCCAATCGAGAGCTGCGGCGTCATCGTCGCTAATGCCGTGCTGGGCGGACTTCACCATCGCTACGCGCGGATATAGTTTTCTGAAGGGACACCCAGTCCATCGCCACAACGCGAACGCATTTGTCTATGTGCTGGAAGGTTCCGTCATCATGCAGGTCAAGGGTCGGAGCCGGTCACCCTTCACCCGGGTCAAACCTTCTATGAAGGTCCCGATGACATTCACGTTGTAGGTCGCAACGCCAGCAAAACGGAGCCCGCGAAGTTTCTCGTCGTCTTCGTTAAGAACAAGGGTGCGCCCATCCTGACACCGGTCCAATAAGGATTGGACTCTCACCCGACGCGAGGTTCATGTCCGCTTCTGACACATAGCGGACATCGGTGCTGGCATTGAACACGTCCGCTTCCGGGGGCAAGCGGCCCTAGGTAATACTGCTTGCAGGACGACTCCATGGATCAAGCCGTCCCGATCGGGCTTCCCGAACCTGTCGCGAAGCATTGAACCCGAACCCGATTGTTGGCGTTAACTGTTGCAGCAATAGTCGGGACATCAGCTATGACCATTATGAGCCGCATTAAGGAGCATATGGAAGTGATTGGCGCGGATGGCGTCCATGTCGGCACCGTCGATCGGATCGAAGAGAACCGCATCAAATTGACCAAGGCTGACAGTGGGGAGGGTAGGCACAAAGGCCATCATCACTATATCGACGGAAGCCTCGTGGCCGACGTGGAAGGCAACAAGGTCCGTCTCTCCGCGAACGGTGACGTCGCGGTGACCATGGAGCAGGAGGCCTGAGTCTCTCCGACGCCCTGAGGGGCGCTGCACTCGGTGTAGGCGAGCGCGTTCACGCCGAGGAGAAAGTCATCATGAACATCCGAATAGCATTGCTGGTTATCGGCTCCTTGATGGGCGGAGGTAGTAGCGCTGCGTGGGCCGATGCTATGAAGCCTCTCGATCCGGACCAGGCGCCAATTGCGGCGGTTGACCGGTTCAGTGACAAGGCAGCAACCATATACATGCGCACGGCCGACGACCGTCTTCCCGGTCATATTCCCGGTCCTAATGAGCCGGTCGATTTCGATACCGGACCGTTCATCACGCAAGGACTATCCCCCCGCACGGGCAAGCCGGTGCGCTATTACAATTTCGACATACAAAGCACCACTCCGGCGCCGGTCTACGTCTTGTACCGTGAGGGCGAAGATAAGCCGGTAGTGGGCCAACTCGATATCATCGACACGCTGCCGGGCGAGAAGGGCTACAACGATTTCCGGCAGGTTTGGAAAGTGTCGGTGCCGAAAGACTATGTTGCCAATACGGTCACGGACGCGAGCGCGGTGTCCCAAGCGGGATACAAGACTGAAAAAACCGATACGCTGCGCAACATGCCAGTGGTGCCCGACAAGTCGATTGCACGCGAGCGCTTAAACGGTGAAAGCGCGGGCCTGCAACGCGCCTGGTACCGGGGCCAGGTCGCGAAATATTTCAGCTTCAATGAGGCACCTTTGGTAGGAACCAGTGTTCCGCTATCTCCAATTTACGTGAGCTTCAATATCAATCCAGGCCAACCAAACGGTGGGCTTGCTTCAG